>Ga0187893_10010287_pt1 | contig 14020 bp, 16 predicted proteins | sample MA1701074metaG_FD_139574 | JGI IMG/M metagenome (GOLD analysis project Ga0187893, IMG submission 139574) | White microbial mat communities from a basaltic lava cave in the Kipuka Kanohina Cave System on the Island of Hawaii, USA - MA170107-4 metaG ...
CGGCGTCGGCGTCTTCGAAGAGATACTTCAGCTCGTCGTCGACGTAGCGATAGTTGACGTTGAAGGGCGCCACGCGCGCCTGGTACGAGCCGAGCATGCTCTCGATGTATTCGGGGCAGTTCAGCATGTAGATGCCGAGGTGATCCTGTCCGGACTCGTGGCCCGCGAGGCTCGCGCGCTCGCGATGCGCCCCGAGGCCGTGCGCGTGGAGCACGTTGGCGAGCCGCAGAGCCCGATCGGCCACCTGGCCGAACGTGAGCCGCTTGTGCGGGGTGATGATGCACTCGCGATCGGGGTGGGCGCCGGCGATCGCCTGATGGATCTGGGCGAGGTTCATTGGGCTACACATGAAACCAAACGCTCGTTTTCCGCAAGTGCGATCCCTGCCAACCCTTCCCGGCGCTACCGCCACGGTGCTACACGGCGAGCGTGCGGGTTCGAGCAACGGGACTAGGCGTCGTCGCGTTGGCCCTGAGCGTAGGGCTGGGCACGGCCGCTGATACGGCCGATTCCAGGACCGAGAAGGCACTGGCGGTTGTGGCAAACGATCCCGCGCTCAAGTGGGGCCCGTGCCCACCACTGTTTCCAAAGGGGTGCGAGATCGCCGTACTGCACGGTGATTCGGCTCGACCCAACGCCGATGTCTTTCTCAGAGTTCCAGCGAAGTACGAGATTCCGCCTCACTGGCACACCTCCGCCGAACGGATGGTCCTTGTCGCTGGTGAGCTTCATGTGACGTATCAAGGGCAGTCGGTGTCGATCCTAAAGCCGGGCACCTATGCCTACGGTCCCGCCAAAGCGCCGCACAAGGCGTCGTGCGCGAGCTCGGAGGCTTGCGTCCTGTTCATCGCGTTCGAATCCGCCGTGGACGCTCACCCCTTCGACGGCTCGCTGCAGTGACGAGCGGATGAATCTGCCGCTGCTCTGGCACATCCCCTTCTCGCACTTCAACGAGAAGGTTCGTTGGGCCCTGGACTTCAAGAACATCCCGCACAGGCGCCGAAGCCTCGGCGCGGACTACCTGTTGAAGGCGTGGCGCGCCACGGGTCATGGCACGCTGCCGATCCTCTTCCTGGACGGCAAGCCGGTCGGCGATTCCACCGCGATCATCGCGGCGCTGGAGCAATGGCAGCCCGAGCCTGCGCTGTACCCGAAGGATCCAGCGCAACGTCGGCGTGCGCTCGAGCTGGAGGACCATTTCGACGAGAGGCTGGGTCCGAGCCTGCGTGCCGCGCTGGTCACGCCGCTGTTCCGCGAAGACCCTCACCTCGCCGTGCGCGTGCTGACCACGGGCATGCCGGATCAAGCCTACCGCAACTTGCGGACGCTCGCGTGGATCTTTCCCGTGTTCTACCGCTTCCGCCACAGGATCAAAGCGCAGCGCCTGGACCAGGACCGCGCCGACGTGGCCGCCGCGCTCGACCGCATCTCGCGCGAGCTACAACCCAGTGGCTACCTCGTCGGCGAAACGTTCTCGGTCGCGGACCTCACGGCCGCGGCGCTGCTGTCGCCCGTACTGCAGCCCGCGGAGATTCAATATCCCCTGACCGTCACCGTGCCGGACGGTCTGCGGCAGTACTGGGACGAAGTCGCGCGACACCCGGCTGCACGATGGGCTCTCGAGATGTACCGCCGCCATCGTGGCGGCTCGGCCGAAGTCCGGCGCGCCAAAGCCATCGCATCGGCACGTCCGGGCTGAGGACGTCTTGTCGAATGCCGACGGGAGGCGTAAGCGCTCTCCGACTGGAGGCAAACATGCACTCTTGGCGTTTCATTTCCCTGTCCGCCGTCGTTCTTGCCGCGATCACTACGAATGCCTACGCCAGGTCTGAGGAATGTCACCCCGCTTCGGAAAAGGAGATCGCCTCCTTGTTCGATCGCTGGAACGCCTCGCTACAGACCGGAGATCCCAAGAAAGTCGTTGCCAACTACGCTGCAAAATCGGTCCTCTTGCCCACGGTCTCCAACAAACCGCGCCTGACCCCGGAGGAGAAGGAAGACTACTTCGAGCATTTCCTCGAGCGTAAGCCCGTAGGCACGATCGACAGCCGAACCATCGAAATCGGCTGCAACAGTGCCATCGACGCAGGCTTGTACACGTTCAAGTTCGGGGACGGCTCGGAAGTCAAAGCTCGCTACACCTTCACCTACAGGTGGGACGGCAAGCAGTGGCTCATCACCAGCCACCATTCGTCCGCCATGCCCGAGAAGGACTGACGCGCGGCGAAGGGGAGCACATGCTTCGACTGCACGGCTTCCGGTTCAGCAACTACCACAACGTCGTCAAGGTCGTCCTGCTGGAGAAGGGGATCGCGTTCGAGGAGGTCGTAACGTATCCCCCCGCGGACGATGCCTACCGGGCCAAGAATGCGACCGGAAAATTCCCCTGCCTCGAGATCGAGGATGGCCTCTTGCTCGGCGAGTCGAAAGTCATCCTCAACTATCTCGAAGACGCGTATCCCGCCGTGCCGTTGCTGCCGGCGAACCCGCTGGAACGCGCCCGAGTGCGGGAGCTGATGGAGGTGATCGACCTCTACCTCGAGCTGCCGGCTCGACGCCTCTATCCGGAGGTCTTCTCGTCGGTCGGGAAGGTCAGCGATGAGGTGAAGAGCGCAGTGCGGCCCCTGTTGGCTCAAGGCGTCGGCGCACTCGAGGCGCTGGCTCGTTTCGCGCCATACATCGCGGGGCCCGAGCTCACCCTCGCGGACTTCAGCGCCGCCTTTCACCTCGTGCCCGTCTCCATCGCCAGCAAGGCGGTCTATGGCGAGGACGTTCTCGCGACGCTGCCAGCCGTGAAGCGGCACCGGGAGCTGATGGACCGACGCGAGCTCGTACAGCGCGTGCGAGCCGAACAGTTGGCTGACCAGAAGAGCTTCATGCAGCGATCTGCGACATGAGGGCGGCCCTGGTCGGAGCGGCATAGCCACGATGCCCGACGTCTATGTCAAGGTCACGGAAGCTCCTCCACCGATTCTCGAGGGGCTCATGGCCGCTCTTGAGCTGCGCGCGGCCGACCCACAGCTCCGCGCGATGCTGACCACGTACCTGACCGACGCGGTCCTCCCACCAGGAGCTCGCGTTCTCGAAGTGGGGTGCGGCACCGGTGCGGTCATCCGGAGCGTCGCCACGTGGCCCGGGGTGTCCGCCGCGGTTGGTGTCGATCCGTCTCCGGTCTTCGTGGCCAAAGCGCGCGAGCTTGCGTGTGGCTTGGCCTCGCTCACCTTCGAGACGGCCGATGGACGTTCCCTGCCGTTCCCCGAAACGTCCTTCGACGCCGTCATCTTCCACACCACGCTCTGCCACGTGCCAGAGCCGCAGATCATGCTGGCCGAGGCGGTGCGGATACTCCGACCCGGTGGATGCGTGGCGGTATTCGAAGGCGACTACGCCACCGCCACCCTGGCTACACGAGCCGGCGACCCACTCGACAGGTGCGCCGACGCCTTTCGGGAGAACTTCGTCCACGATCCGTGGCTGGTGCGGCGATTGCCCGCGATGGTGCGAGCGGCGGGTCTTCAGGTCGAGATCGCCCGCAGCCACGGCTACGTCGAGACCGTCGCCCCTGGATTCATGTTGCGCAGCTGGGTCGACATGGGAGCGGACGCGCTCGTCGCCTCGGGACGCGCGGACTCGAGCGTGGCGGCGGAGTTGAAGGCGGAGGCTCGGCGCCGGATCGCCAGCGGCGAATATTTCGGGCACATCGCCTACATGAGTCTCGTGGCGCGAAAATCGCCGTGACGGGCACGCTGCGCGGACGAGCAGCCAAAGCCGACTGCCGCGGGCCAAACAGAGGGGACCGAGATGGCCGTGAAAGCGTTTGTCGTCACACCAAAGGACTACGCGCCTGCGCTGAACATCGTAGGTGAACACGTTACGGTGCTCGCATCGGGCGAAGCGACGGAGGGCTATGAGGTGTTCCTCCAGCGTGGGCCGGAGGGCAGTGGCCCGCCACCGCACAGCCATCCTTGGGACGAGTCCTTCTACGTCGTCAAAGGCCAGATCGATTTCGGCATCGGGGCCGAGTCGACGACGGCATCGCCGGGCACGCTCGTTCATCTTCCCGCCGGCACCGAGCATTGGTTCCGATTCGGCAGGGGCGGGGCGGAGATGATCTCGATGACGTCGCGGCTCGGCGCTTCGAAGATGTTCACGGAGCTGGCCCGGGAAGTCGCGCCGGTCGATCCCGATTTGGGAAAGCTCGCAGAGGTCGGCGCCCGCCATGGGCTGAAGCTGGCGGTGTGAAGACCATGGGCGCGGGCCGAGCGTGATGCTGAAGACCTACCATGGCAGTTGTCACTGCGGCGCCGTCGAGTTCGAGGCCGACCTCGACCTCACGGAGCGCACGTATCGCTGCAACTGCTCCATCTGCCGGCGCACGCGATTCTGGCCGGCCGTGGCCAGGGAAGGCGGCTTCCGCCTGGTACGCGGCGAAGGGGAACTGACCCACTACCTCTTCAATACACGGAAGAACTCCCACTACTTCTGCAAGCATTGCGGCGTGCGCCCCTTCGGCGTCGGGACGGAGACGCCGATCGGGAAGATGTACGGAATCAACCTGGGGTGTCTGACGGACGTCTCCGACGAAGAGTTGTCACGTCTTTCGGTCACCTACGTCGACGGCCGCAACGACCGGCCGCAATCCGTGCCGCAGTTCTGGAGTCATCTGTAGGGGAGCCCTTGCAGCATCGGAGCTTCCTGCTCGAGTGCACCGCGGAGACCTTTCGGCCACGGGCTCTCTCGGATGAGGACGTCCGGATCGTGCAGGCGACGGCCGCCGAGCACGCGCGCTGTGCTCGTCTCTGGCTGGAAGTCGGGCGGGGCTTCTGGACGGCGCGCACGCGGTGGACCACGGCCCGCTGGTCCGCGTACGTCGGCCAGGCGGGCGTCTCCTTCTGGATCGCGTCGCACGCCGACCAGGACGTGGGCTTCTTCGAGCTCGTCGCTCGGGTCCGAAGCGTGAAGATCGAGGGCTTCGGCCTCCTTCCGGCCTGGCGCGGCAGGCACCTCGGGGGCGGGCTCCTGACCGCAGCAACGCAGCGAGCATTCGCCGCCGGCGCGCGGCGAGTGTGGCTGCACACGGCGACGGACGACCACCCCAACGCCCTCCCGAACTACCAAGCTCGGGGGTATCGCGTGTACCGGGAGCGAGCGCTTCGGAACCCCATGCCCCCTCAGGCGTCGCCAAGGAGCCGCCGAGCGCGCTACACTGACGGCTGGGGTCTCGGGGCCGAAATAATGATGATCCGTCCACCGAGCGAAGTCCGCAGCGCGACATCCGACGAGTCGACACAGGCGATCGCGGCGATCGTCGCAGCCTTCATCACGGACCCGCTCGCACGATTCGCGTGGCCCTCTCCGCACGATCACCTCCGCGCGAGCCCACGGGCCGCCAGGGAGTTCGGCGGCGGAAGCTTCGAGCACGGCACGGCCTACGTGTCGGCCGACTTCTGCGGCACCGCCCTCTGGCTGCCTCCTGGCGTGCACCCGAACGGTGAAGCGCTCGAACGGGTCTTTCGCGAGACGGCGAAGCCCGAGCATCTGGACGACCTGCTTACGACGTTCGAGCAGATGGACCAGTGGCACCCCGAGGAGCCCCACTGGTACCTGACGATGATCGGCGTCGAGCCGAATGCGCAAGGCAAGGGCCTCGGCGCGGAGTTGATGCGTCACGCGGTCGCCCATTGCGACCGCGACGGGACATTGGCCTACCTCGAGTCGTCCAACCGGCGGAACATCTCGCTCTACATGCGCCACGGCTTCGAGCCGATCGGTGAGATCCGCGCCGGTGCAGCGCCGCTCGTCACGCCGATGCTGCGGCGCCCGCGCCGCCGACCATGAACGACGACAAGGGCCCGACCGGACCACCGTCGCTGCCGAATGGCTACCGCCAGGGCGTGGTGACGGCCATCACCGTGTTCCTCGGCTTCTCGATGGCGTTCCTGCAATTCTGGGGGATCGAGAATCCCGGTGACTGGACGCTCGGAGGAGCCCTCTCGGCGATCACCATCGGTGCCGGCATTCTCGTGCAGCTGGCCGCGCTGTTCCGCGCGCTCGACGTTCGCGACGAGGACGTGATCCGGTATCAGGGAACCGTCAATCTGTTCCGCGCCGGGGTGGTGGTGGTTCTGGTCGGCGTCGTGGCGTCGATTCTCGTGGCAGCTCATGTCTAGGTACGTCCTCATGGTGGTCGTCGTCGGTGCGGCCATCGTGGGCGTACTGCGTCTGGGTTCGTCGTTGCCACCGCCCGAGGGCACGACCGTGGCGGGGGTCCAACAGCACGCCGTCGTTCCGACGGAGCACGGATCGGCGCTGTCCGCCCTGACGGCAGGGTTGCGATCCAACGCGGACCACCCGCTCAGCCACCTGCTCGTCCAATTGCTCGTCATCATTGCGATGGCGCGGGTGACGGGTAAGGTCTTCACACGTCTGGGACAGCCCGCCGTCGTCGGCGAAATGGTGGCGGGCATTCTGTTGGGGCCGTCGTTGTTCGGGTTGGTGGCACCGGAGGCGTTCGCGTTCGTGTTTCCTGTCGATTCACTCGGCACGCTCCTCTTGTTGAGCCAGATCGGCGTCTGCTTCTTCATGTTCGCGGTCGGGATGGAGCTGGACGTGAGGCACGTGCGGAGCAAAGCGCACGCGGCCGTCGCCGTGAGCCATGCGAGCATCCTGTTCCCCTACCTGCTGGGAGTGCTGCTGGCGTATGTTCTGTTCACCCGCCTGGCCGGACCTGGCGCCACGTTCGCGGCCTTTGCCCTGTTCATGGGCATTTCCATGAGCATCACGGCGTTCCCCGTTCTGGCACGCATCCTCCAGGAGCGCGGCTTGTCGAAAACCTACCTCGGCAGTACGGCCATCACCTGCGCCGCCGTCGACGACGTCACGGCGTGGAGCCTCCTGGCGTTCGTGGTGGCCATCGTCAGGGCCACTAGCCTTGGTGGTGCAGTCCTGAGCTTGCTGTTGGTGCTGGTGTTCGTCGCGACCATGAGCTTCGGCGTTCGTCGCGCCCTGCCGAGCTGGCTAGGCGGCGAGGAACTCGCGCAGGACGAGCCCTCCACGGGGACGCTCGCCGCCGTGATGTGCGTGGTCGTGGCCGCAGCGCTCACAACGGAGGTGATCGGCATTCACGCGCTCTTCGGCGCGTTTCTGGCCGGGGCGATCATGCCGGACATCCGCGGCTTCCGGCGCAAGATCAACATGCGAGTCGAGACCTTCAGCTCGGTGCTGCTGTTGCCGTTGTTCTTCGCGTTCACCGGTCTCCGCACGCAGATCGGCTTGCTCGACGATCTGCAGGGATGGCTGCTGTGTCTCTTGATCATCGCGGTCGCATCGCTCGGAAAGCTGGGCGGCAGCGCGGTGGCCGCACGGCTCACCGGCATGAGCTGGAGCGACTCGCTGCAGCTCGGTGCGTTGATGAACACGCGCGGGTTGATGGAGCTCATCGCGCTCAACATCGGCTACGACCTCGGCATTCTTTCGCCGCGCATCTTCACGATGCTGGTGATCATGGCGCTGGCGACCACGATGCTCACTGGGCCGCTGCTGACGCTGATTGGACGGCACCGGACCGACGAGGTTCTCGAGGAGCCCTCGCCTGCAAGATCCGGCGGTTGACCGCCTACGAGGAGGAACGTGACGAAGCTCGGAGCATTGGTGGCGAGAGAGGTGCGGGAGGCCTTGCCGGCAATGCTCCTGTTCCTGTTCTTGTTTCACATGGTCGCTCTCACCAAGGCCGTCGCGCTTGGGGACTACAGTCTCACCGCGCTCCGCGCCACGACGGCCACGGTCGGCGCCCTCATCGTCGCCAAGGCGATCCTCCTCGTCGAAGCCCTCCCGATCAGCCGGCGCTTTGCGAGCACGCTGGCGGTTCGAGTCCTCTGGAAGACGCTGCTGTTTGGCGCGGTGGTGCTGCTCTTTCGATTCGTCGAGGAGACGATCGAGCTCGCGTCGAAGCATGGAGGGTTCGCCGCCGCCACCAAGGTCATGTTCCACGAGATCTCGTGGCCCCTATTCTGGGTCTTGGCGCTGTGGGTCCTCGGCGGTCTCCTGCTCTATTCCCTGGCGTCCGAACTCGTGCGCGCGATCGGCCCCGAGAAGACGAGGGACGTGTTCTTCGGCGCTGCCGACAAGTGAGCATGCACGACCTCGAGACGCGATACGCAGCGGGGCTTCGCGAGTTGAAGGGCATCCCGGGCGCCTCTTCGCCGTCGAACGTGGACGTCCGGCCTGACGACATCGCGATTTGCGAGCGGCTGCCAACGGACGATACTCCGCGATATGGCAGACCTGGCATGTGACCTCGGAGCACTGACACCTGAGGAGCGGAACCGGCGTGCCACCTTGGCGTCTCGCGTCACCGCTCGCTTCCGCGAAGTGCGGGAGACCGCCGACGGCTACGCCGCGCGTCTCGATCCGGATCCGGCGCTCGTGCGGGATGCGTTCGAGTGGACGCAGCTCGAGCACCGTTGCTGCCCATTCTTTCGCCTCGAGCTGCGATTCGAGCCGGCCCCCGGCCCGGTGTGGCTCACCTTCGGTGGTGAACCCGGCGTGAAAGACTTCCTGGCCGCTGCCGGTCTCCGCGCCTCGGCCTCATGCGGAGAGCAGTGCTAGGGGTGTGAGACTCGTCACCGTGCGATCCATCGCGTCACGCATCGCCCCCTTTGGTCACGTGCCCCGGAACCTCGCGCTATGGGCTCCGTATGTACAGAGACGCCGCCGTCGTTGGTTCGACGCTGCCGCAGGGCACGCTGTGTCTCACGTTCGACGACGGTCCCGGAGAGACGACGGGACCTGGCTTCGGCCCACGGACGCTGGAGCTGGCGCACTACCTCCATGGGGAAGGAGTGCGGGCGACCTTCTTCATGGTGGGGAAGTTCGCGTCGGACCTGCCGGGCCTGCTTCCGGCGATCGAGGCGCTCGGCCATCTGATCGCCAACCACAGCTACGATCACCCGAACCTCGTAGAGCACGCGAGCCACGGCGGCGACGTCGCCAGCCAAGTCGCACGCACCTCCGCTTTGATTCGGAACTGGATCGACGCGCCCGTCGTGTACGTCCGTCCTCCGTATGGGGCGTGGAGCGCCGTCGTGGCAGACACGCTCAACGAAAACCTGAGCACGGCGCTGAGCCACTTCGGACCGATCGGGTGGGAGATCGACGCGGGCGACTGGGAGTGCTGGCGTGACGGCCTCACTCCGCAGACTTGCATGGACAGGTACCTCGCCGAGATCGAGGCGAAGCGCGGGGGCATCGTGTTGCTTCACGATTGTACCGCAGACCAGGAAACCGTGAAGCGGGGGAACCGGACCCTCGAAACGGTGAAGCTCCTGGTGCCGGAACTGAAGCGACGTGGCTACACGTTCGTTCGGCTCGACGATGTTCCAGGGATGGAACCGCACCCACACAGCGCCATCCGGCTGGCGCTGCGCGGCTCCAATGGCTTGTACGTGTCTCCGCAGGCAGGGGGTGGCGGTCCCATTCACGTCGACGGCCCAGCCGTCGGTCCCTGGGAGCCCTTGGTCATGGAGGACTTGTACGTCGGCAAGGTCGCCCTCCGTGCAGCGAATGGCCTGTATGTCTCTCCCCAGAGCGGAGGCGGTGGCAACGTCCTCGCCAACGGTCCGGCGGTAGGGCCCTGGGAGCCACTCGACTTGATCAGCCTCGGCAACAGGAACGTCGCCCTTCGGACCATCACCGGCGATTTCTTGACCGTGGGCACCGGCCCCGGGAATCCGCTCAGCGCGGCGGGCCCACGGCTGAGCCTCACGCCCCAAGCGGTGTTCACGTACGAGTTCCTACCGTAGGCGCGGCGTCGTCTCGATGGACCTCCGGCGAGCGACAGGTTGCGGCAGCAATCCCGCTCTCCTAGGAGCGGTGGGATGGCGCGCGCAATCTGGATTCCCAAAGCCGGTCCGCCCGAAGTCCTCGAGCTTCGCACCGGACCCGATCCGCAGCCCGGCCACGGCCACGTGACGATCCGCGTGAAGGCGTCGGGCGTGAACTTCGCCGACGTCAGCGCGCGGCTCGGCTTCTACCCGGACGCGCCGCCGTTTCCGTGCGTCGTCGGCTACGAGGTGTCGGGCGTCGTCGAGGCGGTGGGTCAGGGTGTAACGACGCTGACGGTCGGCCAGCGCGTGTGCGCGCTCACGCGCTTCGGCGGCTACGCCGATCTGCTCGCCGTTCCTGCCATGCAGGTGTTCCCGCTGCCCGACGCCGTCGGCTTCGAGCAAGCGGCGGCCATTCCGGTCAACTACCTCACCGCCGTGCTCATGCTGCGGCACTTCGCCAACGTGAAGACCGGCGAGAAGGTGCTGGTGCATGCCGCGGCGGGCGGGGTCGGCATGGCGGCGATCCAGCTCTGTCGGGCCGCCGGCGCCGAGGTCATCGGGACCGCGTCGTCCTCGAAGCACGGCGTGCTCCGCGAGGCGGGCGTCAGCCACTGCATCGACTACCGCACGGAGGACTTCGAGAGCGCGGTGAAGCGCGCGACGGGCGGCCGCGGCGTCGACATCGTCCTCGACGCCACCGGAGCGTTCTCGAAGAGCTATCGCTGTCTCGCGCCACTCGGGCGCCTGGTCTGCTTCGGACTCTCGAGTGCGTCGTCGAGCATGGCGCCGAATAGGCTGAACGCCCTGTGGGCGGTGGCGCGCCTTCCCTGGTTCCATCCCATCAAGCTCATGAACGACAACAAGGCGGTCATGGGGGTCAACCTGGGGCATCTCTGGGACCACATCGACATGCTGCGTCGCGAGATGCTGCAGCTCGTCGCCGACTGCGAGGCCGGGCGCATCAAGCCGGTCGTCGACCGCACGTTCCCGCTCGAGAAGACGGCCGACGCGCACCGCTTCATGCAGGAGCGGAAGAACGTCGGGAAGGTCCTGCTCGTTCCGTAGCAGCTAGGACTCGACGGCCCTCGACGCCGACACGCGCTTCTGCACGTATTCGCGCACGCGGTATGCGGCCGTGCGGCCGATGAAGCGGGCGATGTCCTCGCGGATGATGCGCTCGCCGTCCGCGGAATCGAACATACCCGTGCGCAAGGCCTGCTCGTCGGCGAACGACAGCTCGGCGATGCCGTCGTAGGGTTCGGCGTCACCCAGCGCGGTGTCGACGACGTTGGTGACGTAGCGCACGAGCCCGGGGTGGTGGCGCAAGGCGAGCGGAACATGGTGGCCGAGCCAGTGCTCGACGAACGCGTCGTGGGTGAGGTCGACGCGGCGGCGAACCGGACAGACGAGCTTCACCATCCCGCTCGGCTCGCCGAGCGGGATGTCCACCGTCCCGCTGCGCTGCACGTGCTCGGTCGTGGCGTACGCCGCGGCCCCGCCGAGAAAGCGCGCAGTGTCGCGGGCGACCGCCGCACGGCCGGTCTCCGAGTCGTAGAGCCGGGTGCGAAAGTCGTCGAGCGAGTCGAAGGTGAGCTCGGCCACGCTGTCGAGCTCGGGCCAGTCGGCGGGCGAGCGCTCGACCACGTTCACCACGTAGCCCCGCATCGCCGTGTGATGACGCAGCGCGAGCGGCACGTGATCGCGCAGCACCATGTCGGCGTACTGGGCATGGGTGATGCCGGGGAGACGCCGGCACAGGAACACCATCTTCACCATCACGCCGAGGTCTACCACTTTCGACGCGGGTCGGCGTAGTATCCGGCGCCCATGGCCCAGCACGCGCTCCGAGCCTCGGACGAGCAACGCCGGCTGGTCTACCTCGTGGACGCAGGGGGCTCCGTCGAGCGGCGTCTGATCGAGGAATGGATCCGCCGCACGCAGGGAACACGGCCGTCCCCGGCTCATGAGACGATCACGCTCCATCGCACGAAGCGGGCGCGCCGGTCACGGCTACAGTCGCAGCTCGAGACGTGCCTCGCCGCCGACGACGATCCGTTGCTGGCGCCGCTACGCGTGGCCTGGTTTCCACCGCCCGAGCTGCGCAGCCGCCGGCGACGCCTGCTACGGCTGCTCGTCCTCGGCGATCCGCGCGAGCCCGGACGGCTCCGGCAACGGCTGCTGGCGCGCCGCCAGGAGCGCTACCGCATCGTCGAGGCCGAGCCGGCTACCGTCTCGGATTTGAGGCGGCGCTGGCAGGAAGCGGGTGCGGTCGGCGGCGAGAGCGGCGGCCTCGCCGACTTCGTCACGCGGCAGGCATACCTGGCGCTCGAGCGCGCCGAGCGCCGCATCCGCGGACTGCGCTACAAGGTGCCGCGCTTCGTGCGGGAGGAGATCCTCTCGCGCGCCAGCTTCCGTGCGGGCGTCGCCAAGCTCGCGCGGGAGGTCGGCGAGGACGAGCCCGCCCTCATGGCGCAGGCCGAGCGCTATTTGAAGGAGATCGCTGCCACCCACAGCCCCCACCTGATCGATCTCACCGCGCAGCTGATCCACCTGCTCTACACGCGCGCGTACGGCGACGCGTTGCACTACGACCGCGCCCAGCTCGAACGCATCTACGCGCTGACCCAGCGCCATCCCGTGGTCTTCCTGCCCTCGCACAAGTCGAACCTCGACCACCTGGTCCTCCAGTACATGCTGCACGAGAACGGCCATCCGCCGAACCACACCGCCGGCGGCATCAACATGAACTTCTTCCCGGTGGGCCCGCTCGTGCGGCGCAGCGGCGTGTTCTTCATTCGGCGCACGTTCAAGGACAACGCGCTCTACAAGCTGGTGCTGCGCCACTACATCGACTACCTGGTCGAGAAGCGGTTCTCGCTGGAGTGGTACATCGAGGGCGGCCGCTCGCGCTCGGGGAAGCTGCTCCCGCCTCGCTTCGGCATGCTCGCCTACGTCGTCGACGCGTACCGGCGCGGGCGCAGCGAGGACGTACACCTCATCCCCGTCGCGATCGCCTACGAGCAGATCCCCGAAGTCCGCGAGTACGCCGCCGAGCAGCGCGGAGCGAAGAAGCAGCGCGAAGGCTTCTCGTGGTTCGTGCGCGTGGTGCGCGGGCTCCAGCGCCGGCTCGGCGACATCCACATCAACTTCGCCGAGCCCATCTCGCTCGCCGAGGCGCTGGGTCCGCCGAACCCGCAGGCCGAGCCCAACCCGGACGAGCAGAGCCTCGAGATCCAGAAGCTCGCCTTCCAGGTGGCCGTGCGCATCAACCGCGTGACTCCGATCACGCCCATCTCGCTGGTGGCGCACTCGCTGCTCGGCGTCGGGGACCGCGCCGTCACGCTGACGGAGGTCGGCCGCTCGCTCGCCAACCTGGTCGCGTACGTCAAACGCCGCCAGCTCCCGACCACCGGCGACCTCGATCTCGACACGCCCGAGGGCATCCAGCGCACGATCGACCTGCTGGTGGCCGGCGGTGTCGTCACCTGCTTCGACGAGGGACCCGAGGCCGTCTACCTGATCGGGGCCGACCAGCATCTCGCCGCGGCGTACTACCGCAACACGATCATTCACTTCTTCGTGACGGGAGCCATCGGCGAGCTGGCACTGCTCCGCGCCGCGGAGGACGACGTGACGGACCGGCGCGGCGAGTTCTGGAACGCCGCATTCGCCCTGCGCGATCTTCTCAAGTTCGAGTTCTTCTTCCCCGAGCGGGACGAGTTCCGGGCGGAGCTGGCGCAGGAGGTGGCCCTGCACGACGCGCAATGGGAGCAGCGGCTCGACGCCGGTCCCGACGCCATCCGTGGTTTGGTGCGCCGGATTCGCCCCTTCAACGCCCACCGGGTCGTGCGGCCGTTTCTCTCCGCCTACCAGGTGGTGGGCGACGTGCTCGAAGCGTCCGATCCGACCCGCCCCGTCGATGCCGATGCGTTCCTCGGACGGTGCATGGCCCTCGGCAAGCAGTACCAGCTCCAGCGGCGCATCCGCAGCGGCGAATCGCTATCGCGCGTGCTCTTCGAGACCGCGCTCAAGCTCGCCCGCAACCGCCACGTGCTCGACGCGCGGTCCGATGCTCCCGAGGCGCTCGCGGCGGAGCGCCGTGCCTTCGCGGAAGAGATCCGCGCCGTGCTGAAACGCGTGGATGCCATCGGCGTGCTCGGGGCGTGTCGCCGCGCCGGGCTCATGGAGTGAGCACC
>Ga0187893_10010288_pt1 | contig 14016 bp, 9 predicted proteins | sample MA1701074metaG_FD_139574 | JGI IMG/M metagenome (GOLD analysis project Ga0187893, IMG submission 139574) | White microbial mat communities from a basaltic lava cave in the Kipuka Kanohina Cave System on the Island of Hawaii, USA - MA170107-4 metaG ...
ATTCCTGCCCGAAGTAAAGATAAGCCTGCGTCACATACCAGTTTCGCAGATCACGGATTGACGGCCATTCATCGCGTCTGAGGCTGTTCATCGCGCTCCAGAACGGCAGGTTGACTTTCCGTTGTTGCGGGTTGGCGACGTTGATGTGGCGGAGGACGTCTTCGCGGAAGACGAAGCGGCCCGAAAATGTGATGAGTTGTTGAATCACGCTTTCAAGCTCCCGTACATTGCCCGGCCACTCATAAGCGCAAAGCAATTCCATCGCTTCGTCCGTGACGATGATCTCCCTCACGGCGCGTTGACAGAAATGCGCGACGAGCAGCGGGATGTCTTCCAACCGTTCCCGCAACGGCGGCAACCGCAGCACCTGTCCGAGGCGGTAATAGAGGTCGCGGCGAAAGGTTCCTTCTCTGACCGCCTGCTCAATATCCCGGTTGGAGGCCGCAATCACGCGCGCGGAAACCTTGATCTCACGGTTTGACCCGACCCGCCGAATCACGCCTTCCTGCAAGACGCGCAGAAGTTTTGCCTGCACCGTCGGCGATGTCTCGGTAATTTCATCCAGAAAGAGCGTTCCGCTCCCAGCCTCTTCCCACAGTCCTTTCTTTGTCGCGTGCGCGCCGGTGAACGCGCCTTTTTCGTGACCGAACAGATCGGACTCAAGCAGACTTTCCACCGTTGCAGCACAATTCACCGGCAGAAAAGGCCCGCTGCGACCGCTGAGGTCGTGAAGCAGTCGCGCAACGACTTCTTTGCCTGTGCCGGTCTCACCATTAATAAACACACGCAACTCCGGCGAACGCGCGATTCTGACGATTTGTTTAGAAAGCTCGATCATTGCGATGGAGCTTCCAATCATTGGCCGGCCACTTTGGTTGGGCCCGGCTCTTGTCCCCTCGCTTTTTTCCTGCCCCGTGACTTCTCCCTGGCTCTTCAGGGCTGCGTAATCCGCCAGCCTGTAGGCGCGCTCCGCGATTTCAAGCAACTGGCTCGGAATGATCGGCCAACTCAGGTAATCCAACGCGCCGTTGCGTGTGCAGAGAATCGCATCGCTGATGGAAAGCTGTTCGGCGATCACGATGGCGGATGTGGTTTCGCACGCAATGGCCGACTGCAAGGATTGCAGCATCTTCAGAATCTCACTCGAGCCGCGTTCGCAAATAATGATGACCAGCAGCCACGAGTTCTGCTCTGCCAGCAGATCGAATTCATTCTGATCGCGGCAAATCTCGACCCGCCATTCCGCCTGTTCCAGAATCTTCCGAAGCGACGTGGTCATCACCTGATTAGAGGCGATAATTAGCGCCCGGCGCTCTGTCGTGTTTGTGCGAGTTTCGTGAGATTGCATATCCACTCCTGCGGAAGTCACGTAAACAAAGGACGGCAGATCGCGGCGGCAATTTCACGCGCGGCGGTAAAACTGCACGAGAATATTTTTTTCGGGCGGGTGAAATGGGAAAGCCTTTCTGCCGTCTATTGCTGACGTGAGAAGATACCGAGGCGTCCAGGACGATTGCGTCGCCCTATCCAACGAAAGACGACGCGAGGTTCAGGCCGTAAAACAGGATTAGAGACAATCCCCCGCAAAACCATTCTTCCTCACACGATTTCATGGAGAGATGATGTCAACGCAAACACGTTGTCGGTTCAATCTGCTTTCGGAATACCTGTGGATAGCGGTCTGTGCCGTTGTCCTATCGTTGGTCGCTTTGCCGCTCGGCGCAACCGCACAGAGCGATGAAATTGCGCCGCCCAAAAGCATGGAGGTGTTGGGAGTTCCGAAAGCCCCGTCTTCATTGGCGAAGGAAGTAAAACGCTATCTGGGAGCCTACGGCCTTCCGCTGGCTGGCTGGCATCCTGAAAAACGAGAGATGTGGGTCAAAGGCATTTCGAGTGCGACGTGGGTTGCGCGCGTCGAAGCGCCCGCCAGCCCGCAAAAGCCCTGGGTCTATCTGCCGTTCGGCGATGTGTATGACGTGTACTTTCAGCCGCAAGCGAAATATGCGGTCTACAACCGCGATGCGAATGGAGACGAATCGTTTCAGATGTTTCTTTACAACCCGGCGACCCGCGCAAGCACGCCGCTCTCCGAGGAAAAATCGAGAAATACTGAGCCGGTATGGTCTCATTCTGGCGAACGCGTTGTTTGGAGCTTTTCGCCGTCGAAAGGAAGCGGCGTCAGTCTGGCCCTCATCAATCCATTCGATCCGAGGAGCCGCCGTTTGCTGGTCGAGTCTACTGGGAATTACTTGAAGGCTTATGGTTGGTCGCCGGATGACACTCAGGTGGCTTTCTGCGAGTTCATCGGCAACACCACGAGCAAGCTGTGGCTGGTCAATGTGGAAAAAGGCGAAAAGCGTCTCTTGTCAGGGAGTGCCGAGAAGGCCGAGGAATACTACGACTCACCGCTGTTCAGCAAAGACGGGAAAGGTCTTTTCGTCATCACTGACCGAGATTCTGATGTCCGTCGGTTGGCCTATCTGAATCTTACCAACCGGCAGTTCAAGAGCTTAACGCCTGCAATCAATTGGGACGTGGATGAGTTCCAGCTTTCGCCAGACGGAAAGACGTTGGCTTTCGTTGTCAATGAAAACGGCGTCTCCCGTCTCTACCTGCTCGATACAGAGGGCGGCAATTACAAACCGGCGGGCGATCTGCCGGCCGGCGTCATCTCCGATCTCAAATGGCAAAACAACTCGACCGATCTTGCTTTCAATCTCAAATCGCCGCGCACTCCGAACGACGTTTATTCGCTGGATGCAAAGACCGGCAAGGTCGAGCACTGGGCGAAGAGTGTTAATGGCGGCCTCGATCTGGAAAAGCTGCCATTGCCGGAACTGATTCAGTGGAAGAGCTTCGATGGCAGAATGATTTCTGGTTTTCTCTATCGCCCACCAGCCGGATTCGCCGGCAAGCGCCCCGTCATCATTGATATTCACGGCGGCCCGGAAGAGCAGTACCGCCCCGTCTTCGGCTACGAAGACAATTACTTCATCAACGAACTGGGCATCGTGAAGATTTACCCCAACGTGCGCGGCTCGACGGGGTATGGAAAGAAGTTTCTCGACCTCGACAACAGCGTGCAGCGCGAAGATGCGGTAAAGGACATCGGCGCCTTGCTTGACTGGATCAAAAAACAACCCGACCTCAATGCTGATCGCGTTCTTGTGCAAGGTTCGAGTTACGGCGGCTATATGTCGCTTTCCGTAGCGGCGAAATATGACGACCGCATCAGAGGCACAATTTCAGATTCGGGGGCGACGAATCTGGCGACGTTTATCGAACGTACCGAAGGATGGCGGCGTGACTTGCGTCGGGCGGAGTTCGGCGACGAGCGAGACCCGAAGATCAAAGCGTTTATGGAACGGACTGCGCCGCTCAACAACACCCGCAAGATCAAAAAACCGCTGCTGATCATTCAGGGAAAAAACGACCCGCGGGTTGCCGCTAGCGAAGCGGACGCCATGGTCAACGCTGCGAAGCGACAAGGCACATCTGTCTGGTATGTGCTGGCAAGTGATGAAGGACACGCCTTCGTCAAACAAGGCAACCGGGACTTCCGGTTGTATTCGATCATTCTCTTTGCCCAGGAACACTTGCTCCGGCAGGAGAACAATCAACAACCGCCGTCTTCAAAACGGCCTAAATCGGAGAAGTAACATGAAGAAAAAGAAACTGATCTTTTCGAGTCTGTTTCTCGCGCTGGCGCTCGCGTTCGTGAGCGTTGGTTCGACCGCGACCTACGCTGATACCGGAGATCCCCAAGGAGGCACCGAAAAGAAGGGGGCGCCACCGCCGCCGCCTCCGTCAACAATGGAGATCATCCTTGCAATTCTGAGTAGCCTCTTGTCGAGATAGCAGCCTCGCGTGAAGCTAACTGGAGTTTTATGAAATGGCGCAAGGCGTCATGCAAAGACAATTTCCCAAACAGGCCGGGAGAGTGTTGCCGCTCTCCCGGTATTTGTCTTTCTTCTTTCTACTTTGCTTCACGGTGCTTGTTCTATCCTCGACCAGCCGTGCCGGTCAGCAGACCAAGGCTATTCAGACCGAGGAGGAGCTAGTCTCCGCACTGGTAAAGATCGGCAATCATCAACAGCTATCCATCCGAACGCTTATACAGCAGCATCAATCCCTCGTCACGAAACGCCTTTGGGAAAACCTGATCGCCAAGGCTGCGGACTCATACTACGACAAGGGCGCGGACCACTCGCTCGCGTTGTACGACATCGCGCTCGCTGTGGCCGACCACTTGAAAGATGCGATGCTGCTGGCGAGCACCCGCTACAACATTGGCCGAACGTATTCCGGGCTGGGAAAAACGGCCGAGGCGATCCGGTCGTGCCTCGAAAGCAAAAGGCTCTTCGAGTCTGTGGGCGCGAGACGAGATCTGATCTACGTCTTGAGCGACATCGGCTCGCTTTACCTTTACGCACGAGATTACAAACAGGCCAAGTCTTACTCGGAGCAATCTCTTGCGATGGCGGAGGCCGTAAGAAATTCAAGTGAGCCGATTGGGGCGTTGCCCGACCAATACGGCGTTGCGGGCGCGCTTTCAACGCTCGCCACTCTCTTCAGTCAGGATGGCAAAAACTCGCAGGCAATCGAGTATCTACAAAAGTCAACCGCGCTATATCAGGAATTGGGTGGTGTCAGGTACGGTTATCAGCAGGCTGAAAACCTTGCGGAGCTGGGCCGGGTGCATAAGGCGATGGGTGACAACGTTCAGGCGCTCCTGTTCTTGAACAAAGCCTTCGAGGTTGCCAGGAAGCTGCCATATCACGATCTCACAGCGCGTATAGTCAACAGCATTGGTCTTCTGTATTTGGAACAGGAGGATTATGCAAAGGCGCTCGGTTTTTTCGGGCAAAGCCTCGAAGCCAACAAAAGAAGCTCAAATCAAGCCGAGGCCGCGCTTGTTCTGCAAAATCTCGGAGTGACGCACCAGAGGCAAGGAAATTTCGATCAAGCGCTTGAGAGCTTCAGGAAAAGCATTGAGCAGGCGGGAGCGTCTGACAAAGATGTTCTCATTGCCGCGCGTCAGGGAATGGGAGCAGTTTACAGGGAAAAGGGCGAGTTCAAAGCTGCCCTGGAAGTTCTTGACCTGGGCATCTCTTTGGCTGAACAGGTTGGGGATCAAACACGAATCGCTGAAATCCTGTGGCGGAAAGCGGAGGTGCATCACGATCTGCGCAACTATACCGACGCGGTTGCTCTGTCCGAAAGCGCATTGAAAATTGCCCGAAAGCTCGGGCTGCCGAAACTTTCTTACCTGACCGCCACGACGCTGGGCAAGGCCTACATCAAACAGAAGAAGACCGATCTCGCATTGAATATCCTCACGCAAGCAGTCGAGCAGGTAGAGGCAATGCGCGTGCGGGTGACAGGCCAAGAACAGGGGCGGCTGCTTTTCTTCGAGAAGAAAGTCGTTGCGTATCACGCGCTGATCGAGTTGCTCGTCGAACAAAACAAGCTGACTGAAGCTTTGATGTATACGGAGAGAGCCAAAGGCCGCGTCCTGCTTGATATTCTGAGCGGCGGCAGACTTCAACCCGCAAACGTAATGACGCCTAGCGAGAAGAAAGAGGAACAGCGGCTGAATCAAGCGATCGCCGCAATCAACAGCGAAATCAGAAGCGAAAAGCTGAAGCAATCTGCTGACGCCGTCCAGCTTGAGCAACTCAACGCCAAGCTTGATGTAGCCCGCCTGAAATACGCTTCCTTTCAGGACCTTCTTCACGCGGCACATCCCGAATGGAAAACGCTGCCGGTGCAGATCGGCGTGCTCAAACCTGATGATCTGAACAGGCTGATCCCGAATCAGAAAACAGCCCTGCTTGATTATGTCGTTACGAAAGAAAGGTGCTATCTGTTCTTGCTGTCGAACCAGGCGCCGAATCGTGATTTCGATCTGAAGGTCTATCCCATCAGCGTCAAAGAAGAAGACTTGAAGAGGATGGTGAACAGATTCCGGCAGATGCTCGCCAGCCGACACCCTGATTTTGCTGAGCCGTCCAAAGAGCTTTATGACTTGTTGATCAAACCGGCAGAGTCACAACTCCTGGGGATCAGCACGATCGGGATCGTTCCTGACGGAGTGTTGTGGGAGCTACCCTTCCAGGCTTTGCAGGCCAAAGAGAATCATTACCTGATCGAAGACTTCTCCATTTCCTTTTCGCCGTCGCTGAGTATTTTGAGACAACTGAACAGGCGAAGAGGCGCAGGTAATAGTCAAATTTCACTTCTGGCATTTGCTAATCCACTGGTCGGAGCCAGTTCTCTGAAAGGGCTTCAGGAAGTGAGAAACGGTGAAAGACTTGTTTCTCTCCCCGATACGGAGACAGAAGTCAGATCGCTGGCTCAGTTCTTCGGGGCAAACCGCAGCAACATCTTCATTGGAGCAAGCGCGGATGAAAAGACTTTCAAGTCTCAGGCATCTGCGCACAGCATTATCCACTGCGCCACGCACGGCGTCCTCGATAACAGCCATCCCCTTTATTCGTATCTGCTCTTTTCAAAAGCTGAGAGCGACGGGGGAGATGATGGTTTGCTGGAAGCGCGAGAGATCATGGGCCTCGACCTCAATGCTGATCTGGTTGTGCTTTCCGCCTGTGAAACCGCCAGGGGCAGAGTGGGAGCAGGCGAAGGAATGATCGGCATGTCGTGGGCTTTTTTCGCTGCCGGCTGCCGCGCGACAGTGGTCAGTCAGTGGAAGGTCAACTCGGCCAGCACTGCCGATTGGATGACGGGCTTTTATCAGGAGCTCCGACAGGCAGACGACGGAAAGAAAGTCGTCAAAGCCAATGCGCTGAGGCTTGCCATGCTCAGGGCGATGAAAGATCGGCGATATGGACATCCTTTCTACTGGGCGGGATTCGTTCTGATCGGCAGTGATGACTGAACGCTATCGCCACGACCGGATGGTATTGAGAAGCCGACGGACGATGGGCGAGTTTGAATTCCTGTCGGCCAGTTTCTGAAACTCACGTTCCGCTTCAGCTATCATTCCGGCCTGCGCGTAAAAGACTCCGAGTGCGAGATGCGAATTGGTGGTTTGTCTCAGGAGACTCAGTTTGCGCACTTCCTCTTCCGGCAGCACCTTGAACTTCACTTCAGGCTCCGACGCAGAAGGGGAAACGATTTCTTCTCCATTGACCACTCCGCCGACTGTCCACGAATAAACCTCACCACGTTTTAGCGGCAATGGTGGCGACCATTGGGTCTCCGTTCGAGAAAGGGGGCCACTATCGGCGACCTTACGACTTCGAGAATCGCTGACATAAACGCGGTAACTGTCCGCCCCGCGCAAGATTTCCCATTTGAAGACCGGGCGATCATCCGAAACAACGATGCGCGCCGGGGAAAGCAGTTTGAATGAAGACTGATTGCCCTCGCCACGCAAGTCGCTTTTATTTCCTTCCAGATCAGTCAATGCGGTGGGGCGTTCGATTTCTCCCGAAAAAAGAAACTGCTTAATTGAACTTTCAAGCTCCGGCGGCAGTTTTGCCAGGCCGGTCAATTTGTCGGAAGTATCAATCGCAACCACGCGATTGCCATCATTCAGCGAGATTGTTGGCTTCGTCGCCGTAGTAATTGTGTTTAGCGGCGCGTTCTTCGAGCCAGCCCTCTGCGGCTGTGTGTCCGGCGACGCTCTGATCTGTGGCGTTGGCTTTACCACAAGATCAGGAGTGGGGCTGCTATTCACTATCGGTGTGGTGGATACCAGCACAGAGGGAGATGGAGAAACATTCGCCCGCTGTCCACCACGATTGTTCGGGCTGGATTTCAGAAACAATATCGCCAACGTAATGGCGGCGCTAATTGCGAGCAGCACTGCGAACGCATAGGCAGGCTTTCTGATCGTTCTCAACCAATCCCACGATCCCCAAACCCATTTGCGCGGGTCGGCTCGGTCGTCAAGCAGGTATCTGACTTTCAATTCAGGCTCGGTCTCTCGCCGCCACGCGATGAATTCTTCCACTTCCTCACGGCATTGCCCGCACAGCTTAAGGTGAACCTCTGTCATCTCCCGCTCATCTTTCTCCATCGCATCATCCACATAAGCGGTCAGCCATTCATAATCGAGATGCTCATCCCGGAGCCATTTTTCGGGCGAAAGGTCTATGACGACGGGCGCGTAGTTCCTTCTTTTCTGAAAAATTTCGTGGAAAAGCTGACGGCAGTCAGAGCAGTTTGCCAGGTGTTCGCCAATCGCGGCCATCTTCGATACTTCCAATGTGCGGGCGCAAAATCGTTCCATTTCTGGTCTGGTGGTATGGATAGACATGCTGTGTCAATAAGTCCTCTAAAGGCACCCACAAAAAGTCTGCTGAATGATTAGGACGGCAGAAAAGGCCCATGATTTCATCAGGGCTGAATTTTATTTTCCCCTGTTCGTCAGCCATTTTCGCAACCGGCTTTGCGCCCGGAAACGCCACAGGCTTACCTGTTGCCGCGTCGCGCCCAAGTATTCAGCCAGTTCCACGTTATCCAGCATCGGCACGCGCATCCAAAGTTCATCGAATTGTTCGGACGACAGCCCAAACTCTGCGGCTAATTCCGGGATCGTGGCGATTCCCGCGTCCACCAATAGACTGAATAGGTCCTCTCCGGATTCGTCTTCAAAGGTCAGGCAAATCGTATTGCGCTGATCAGTGGGAAGCTTTTTCACCTCTTCCCAATATTGCCGGAGACTTTCCCGCCCTTCGATCAAAGAGTCAGTCAGCGGCGCTGAGTCTGTGAGGCGCTGGCTCATGCCGCTTTCGACGACATCCAGCGATTCGGGCAGCCGATCTTTGACGCCTTGAAAGTCAGCGATGATCTGCACCAGTTGATCCAGCTCGACCGCCTGGCTGATGAGTTTGAGCGTTTCTACAGCGACTTTTGAAAGCGGCAAATCCTGCGGGGCTTTGCTCGTGAAAATCATTGTTCGGAGCTTTTCAAGCACCTCTTCGGTTTGCTCCGGCGAGACTGATTGAATGGGCGCGGAATCCTGACTTTTCCATACAGCCAGTCTGCAAAAGATCGCGTTGTTCTCGCCCTTCCATACCCTGAAGTTCGGGTGACGATCCAGCAGATTGCGGAGCTTATGTTTCAGGCGATGGCGCTCCTGTTTTCTAACTCGCAGATAATCGTTGCAAGCGTTCGCGGCGACGCGCGCCACGTAGAGACTGAAGTTGCGAATGACGCGCTTCGACGGATGCGCCCGAAGTTGGTTCAGCTTCTCGATCAGCCTCACCACTACGTCGTTAAAGAGGTCTTCAGCATCAGGAGGGTGATGATTGGAAGACCCGCGGTGAAGCCTCAGGCGCTGCCGCAGCGTTTGCCGGATCACCGGCGCAGCGTGCTCAAGCAGGAGCGTGTCCCGCAGGCGTCTTTCCTCCAACTCGTTTGTCGCCTCGATCAAGGCGAGTAAAACTGAATCCACATCGTGCATGAGAGTCACTCGTACTGCTGGTGAGTTTCTTCAGCTCACTATGATTCGGTTCCGATTCTGCTGTTGTGCCCGTCTTTGTTCGACTCCGATTCGCGAAGGGGCGGCCTTTATCTGGCGACAGAATCCCCCTCGCGGCAAGTTCCGCATGCCGTAGAAAAATCTTGATCGTTTTCATTGGGGGAAAGAGAACGTGGCGAGTGAGGTCTCCTATCAGGATTCAGCTCGCGGGGCAGGGCTTTCGGCTGATTCCGTGAAGCTTTCAATGAGAAGGTAGCACGCTCTCACTGATAGCCACAAGCAAAAGACAGGCCGAACAGGCAGCCTCTAATAATCGTCATTCAGTAGTGTTGCTCCGTGGATTGCCGTTTGCTTCACTCAGATGTAAAACGAAAAGGCAGACCGAGAACGTATTTTGTTGTTGCGCGATAAATCAAAATTAGAAACGGAGATGGCTGTATGGACGATCAAACAAGATCAGATAACCGACAACTACTCGAAAACGAGTTTGACTTCGAGCCGGACTTCGATGAGATCGAGATCGGGCGATTGACGGAGGCGGAGTACGAAGCCGCCAACCTTCGCCACGAACTTTTTCTCGTCCGTGAGCATGAGGAATTGGAAGTTCTCGAACGTGAATTCGACGAAGAACTGAGCCAATTGTTCAGCCTGACCAAGGCTGATGAAGTTGGCCGTAATCAGCCTGATCCGCCAGGCTGGCCGGGGCTGTGAATATGAAATCGTCAGAAGTTTTATCGGAAAAACCGCGCGCCAGAGCTTTGATTGTTTATTACGGGGTCGCCTTGTCAATCATTTGCCTATCCGGCATCGTTATGATCGCCGCCTGGGCTTGGCGAGAAGAGGGGGCGGTTGATTTTCGCGTTCCTCTCATCGGGGTGGTTGGCGGTGTCTGTATCCTTGCCTTCATCGGCTACATCCACCTGGAAATGATCAGCGCCGTTTACGCGATCACAGAAACCAGCGCGCACGCCCGCTGGGGATTGCTCGTTAAACACGACGAGAGTATTCAACTTGGCGCCGTTCGCTCCATCAAGGTCAGTCAGGGACTGGTTCAACGCCTGTTCAAGCTCGGCGACGTCATCCTTTACACCACCAGTAGCGACATTCTCGTGTTGAGAGATCTCGATCACCCTTCCGAAAAGAAGGAGGCGATCTGGGAACTGGTGCAGAGCGAGGCTGCCAGAAGGAAGACGTATTACGTCAGTGATCGCTGAAACTTTCACGCATCCTGAAGCGACAGAATTAATGCGGCTGGCAGGCATCACAACTGTCGGTATTGATTCCGTGAAGGAGCAGTCAGGATGCGCGTTCAATTGCAAAATGTTGTGGTTGCTGTGGTCAGGTGGGTGATTGCCACCCGAATCGCCCTCTTCCTGCGCGCAAAGCTTCTCGAAGACCTTCCAACCCGTTTACGACAGTCTCCTCATTCACAGCTTTCAGATCCGATTCTCCAGGCGCTCAATCAGGCATTGCGCGAAGGCCATACCTGCCTTTCTCTGAAAGAACTGATTGCACGCATGGAGACCGAAGCCGGATTGAGCAAATCAATACCGGGTGAAGTTCTTGCTGCGCTCCGGCAATTGCAAAGCCGTCATCAGGTGAAGTTCACGGATGAACATGTTGCGCTCACGCACTGTGCGATTGCTGAGGAAGCCATTGCAAACGCACTGCCACATATCGGACGCCGACTATGCACGATCAACCCTCACCGATTGAATGAATGGCTGAAGCCGGAAGACGGCAAACTCTCCGACGAACAGCGCGCCGCCGTCAGATTCATTGCCAATTCTCCCGTCTCCATCCTCACCGGCGCGCCCGGAACGGGCAAAACTTCGACTGTCGAATCGCTGATTTCTGTGTTTGAGAAGGCTGGATACTGTGTGAGGCTTGCTGCACCAACGGGCCGCGCCGCGCAACGGCTGCGAGAAGTGACCGGCTGTTCGGCCCACACACTCCACAAACTGCTACGGAACGATTGCCTGAAACCGCGTTCTCTGTGGAATTACATCTTTCCTGTAGCCGATGTCCTGATCGTTGATGAAGCTTCAATGATTGACCTTTTTCTGATGGCCAGGCTCGTCAGCGTTTGTTCCTCATCCACCCGATTCATCCTCGTCGGTGATGTGAATCAGCTTCCTTCAATCGGGCCAGGACAAGTGCTGTACGACCTCATCGAAAGCGGAAAAATCCCGGTCGTCAGGCTGCAAACCAACTACCGTCAGAACAGCGGAAGTCAGATCATTGCGGCCGCGGAGGTCATAAAGGAAGGGCGTGTTCCTGACCTGCCAGCGCCTGGAACGGCCAAGAGTGACTGCTACTTCATCGAGGCCGAAACCGCTGCGGAAACTGAACGCCTGGTGATCAAAGCTGCCACGCGGAGCCTGCCCGCGCGTTGCGGCGCCGACCCATACCAGAGCATTCAGGTGCTGACGCCGAAACATAAGGGGGTACTCGGCACTGTTTTCCTCAACGATCAGATCCAGGAAACCCTGAATGCCCGACGCCAGAGTGATGGATTCAACGCGGAATCCGCCCATCCTTCCTTTATTCCTGGTGATCGGGTGCTACATACGAAGAACAATTATCAACTTGGCGTCTTCAACGGTCAGTGCGGCAGCGTCCAGGCGACCACTTCGGAAACCGTTACGGTCAGGTACGGCGAAAGAGACGTGATTTACACGAGCGCATCCCTGCCGCAACTCACGCACGGATTCGCCATCTCGATTCATCGCAGTCAGGGCAGCGAGTATCCCTTTGTTATCATTCCCGTCCACGAAAGCCAGTATCCGATGCTCAATCGGGAACTGCTTTATACGGCGCTCACACGCGGCCAGCAGATGGTTGTACTGATCGGTTCCAGCCACGCGCTTACGATGGCCGTTGAGAACTTCACTACAGGAAAACGCCAGACGATGTTGAAGCAACTGCTCGCCGGCAAACCATCGCCTCTTCACCAGGCTCCCTCAATCCTTCATCGGCTCCGATTCACAGAGAACAGGTATTAGCGGTTGGTAAAAACGTGATTTCGGCTCCGGTTCATTGCTTTGCCGGAGCTTGTTCACGTTGGTTTCACATCACAAAGGAGAATCAATATGCAATTCGTGAATATGCGTTCCAACCGTTCGATCTTCGTTCCAGACAATTCAGCGTCGCCCCGCGATGGGCTGTTCCATCACATCTCCTGCCTGGGGCAGCTTGCGCGCCTCGACTTCGAGCATTTCGATGTAGCGGGCGAAGTGATCTTCAAGGTTGCTGGAGACACAACTCCAACCAGTCAGCAGGATGAAGAGTCACGCATCGGCACGCTTGCCTACGCGCTCAGAAAACTGGAGAACCAACTGGATGCAACGGAATTCATTCGCTGCCTCAACGCGATCTGCGAGGGCGGCGATGCGCGCTATCGTCAGGCCACCGCATCGCATTACTACCGCGAGATCGTGGAGCGCGGCGTCGGCATCGTCCTCAAGGAAATGGCATTGCTATCGATGCAGCTTGGTCAACTCAACAATCAGGATGTAATTGTTGTCGAAGAAGAAGTCTTTGCTTTCAACTACAGCGCCGCTGATTGCAGTTCAAATGCGATTCTTGCCGAACGCGCCGCCCGTCGAAAAGAACGCAGCCGGTCGTTGTTTGATCAGGAAGTCGAAGCGATGACTCGGCTGACACGCGGTCGCAGAAAAGCCGCGACGTTCGCTCACGATGATCTGGCCGACTGGGTAAACGATCTGGAAGCCAGTGACGCCAGCATCGAAGAACTCGACGCCGCTTTCGAGAGTTTGGAAGCAATGGATCAATACGATGAGGGCGGCGCGATCATCGTCATGTCGAGCTACGAACGAACGACGGCTTGCGGCAAAGTTGACCCTGAATTCGTTGAGGAAGACATGCCGGAGCGCGCCCGCTATCTCGCTTCGGAACTGCGCCGCGCTTTTGCCAACGGCGTTTCCATTGAAGCCATCTGGGAAGACATCAATGCGCAGCTTGACGTGATCTTTCCCATCAGCGGGAAGACCGCAACCGGCGGCAGGTTTTACTCGCACGCGAACCGCGAATGGCAGAAGTTGACGCGAGAGATACTGGAAACGATCCTAGCCGAATGCCAGACCGACTTTCATCTCATCGCACTGCGCACCTGCAAGAGTTATCGCCAGTTTCACAAGGCCGTCCGCGCCGCAACTGATACCCGGAAGGTCGGCGAGATTATGAAGCAGGCATATGAAGCCCGGCAGACGGGCGGTTTGCCACTCAAGCATTTCACCACGCTCAACACTGCGGCGCAGCTTCAGCGGTTGCGGCTGAAGTCAGCGCGGCTGTCTCAGACTGCTGCCGATCTGCTCAAGGAAATTGAAAACGCGAGCGACGGCAAGCTGCGGTTTCTACGCTGGGCAATGTACGGGAACAATCAACCGCAACATCCGGTTCACAATCTGTCATCGCAGGAAGTGGAGCGAGTTTGGGAAGCCATCAAAGGCAAGCCTGCCATGCCCTTCGCAATGGCGGCGTAAGGCAGTTCAAAGAACCATCCCGTTCACAAAGACAACCGAAGGAATCGAGCGGGAGATAAG
>Ga0187893_10010289_pt1 | contig 14016 bp, 10 predicted proteins | sample MA1701074metaG_FD_139574 | JGI IMG/M metagenome (GOLD analysis project Ga0187893, IMG submission 139574) | White microbial mat communities from a basaltic lava cave in the Kipuka Kanohina Cave System on the Island of Hawaii, USA - MA170107-4 metaG ...
ACCTTGTGACCCAAGGCGGGGCAAAAACTTCTGGCGTAGTAGATGATTTGCAGATGGAGCAAACTCCACGATTTTTTGGGAAATAATTTCTTTAAATCGCGCTCCGTCATTTCGACATTTTTGGCGCGCGATAGGCCCCAACGCTTGGCTAAGCGATGAATGTGCGTGTCTACAGGGAAGGCAGCGATGCCAAAGCTTTGCGCCACGACGACCGAGGCCGTCTTGTGGCCCACTCCTGGAAGCTCTTCAAGCTCTTCGATCGATTGAGGCACTTGGCCAGCAAAACGGTCGATGAGCATTTGCGAAAGATCTTTTATAGCCTTTGCCTTGCGCTCTGATAGTCCACAAGGCCGGATGATATTTTGGATCTCTTCGTAGGAAAGTGTGACCATCTTTTGCGGCGTGTCGGCAAGCTGAAAAAGTTGCGGCGTGATGCGATTGACCCGCTCGTCAGTGCATTGGGCCGAAAGGAGCACGGCGATCAAGAGCGTGTAGGGGTCTTTATGCTTTAAGGGAATGGCAGGCGCGGGAAAATATTCGTTAAGTATTTTTTGAATAATTTTGGCACGCGCTTCTTTTTTCATCATTTCCCAATACAAAATTTTGAAAAGACGCGCGTGATGATATCTTCCGTAATATTTGTGCCAATAATCGTGCCGAGAGCTTGTAATGAGGCGCGTGTGTCGATAGATACAAATTCTGGCGAAACTCCACTTTTTAAACCTTGAAGAGCCTGATAACAGGCATCGTGTGCCTCTTGCAAGGCCTCTTTGTGGCGCAGAGAGGAGATTACCACCTCATCGCGGCTCATCTCACCTTCCCGCCAGATGAGGCGATCGATCGCCTCGTGTAGCGCTTCAAGACCAACGGAGTGCAGTGCTGAGACCTCTACAACTTCTTTAAAGCCAAGTTTAGGCAAGGGTCGAGCGTGTTCCATATCGATTTTGTTCCAAATGGCAATCGTCTTGTCAGTTGGAAGATCAAACATCACAGGATCGGGGCTAGTGGCGTCAAGCACATAGAGCACAACATCGGCCCGCTCGATGCTCTTTTTTGAACGGCGGATGCCCTCCTCTTCAATAAGCTCCTTCGTCTCGCGAATACCTGCTGTGTCAATCAAGCGCAAGTGGAGATTGTTGAGACGCAAGTCATCTTCAACAAGATCGCGCGTCGTGCCTGCAATTGGGGAGACAATGACGCGCTCTTTTCCTAAAAGGGCATTCATGAGCGATGATTTTCCCACGTTGGGACTGCCGACCAAGGCCACCGCGACGCCATCATGTAAAATTTTTCCTTGATGAAAGCTTTTGATAAGTGCTGCCATATCATCTAAAAGCCTTTGTAAGGTAGCGACCACTTCATCGAATGGGCGAAATTCGAGTCCCTCTTCAGGAAAGTCAACCCACGCTTCAAATATTGCCACGATGTCTACTAAAAGAGTTTGAAAGTGGCGCACCTTTGCAGAAAGTTTGCCTTCCAACTGCTCTTGGGCAGACGCTAGAGCAAGTTCGTTTTTGGCACCAATTTTGGCTTGAATTGCCTCAGCTTGCGCAAGGTCCATCTTGCCATTCATGTAGGCTTTAAAACTAAATTCTCCAGGACTTGCGGCTTTCGCCCCAGCTAACAACACCACCTCCAGCACCCGTTTTGCCGTAAGACCACCGTGACACTGGATCTCGACGGTATCTTCGCCAGTAAAGGAGCGCGGAGCTTTCATCACGATCAGCAAAACATCGTCTAGCAGCTCTTCTTGCCAAATAATTTTTCCATAATGCACAGTATGGCTGTTCAAAGCCGAAACGGGCTTTGAAAACACTTTTTCAGCAATGGCGATTGCGTCGGCACCTGAAATACGGACGATGGCAATGCCCGCCTCGCCGGGTGCAGTCGCAATGGCCGCAATCGTTTGGCCAGGAAGGTAGGGACGATGTACAAATTCCATAGGGTATATAGTTTACCGGCAATCGCCTTAAACTGTAAAGCGGCTTGACACGCCTCTATTTTGACAACAAACAGCAAATAGCCTTATGCTTATTGCTCAATATGTAAGGAAATCCTATGACACGCAATTTTATCTTTAGTCTTGCTGCGCTCTTTTCGCTCTGTTCGATTCACGCAACCGCTCAAGAATTGCGCGTTCAAGCGCCGGTTGATGAAGTGGCCAGAGTTGACCAGCTCATCCGAGCGTCCGAGGAAAGCCTCGAAAGATTGAAAAAGATTCGCGCATTGCTCATCGACTACAAGCAGGCAGAACTTGTCGCTGTCAAAAACCCCACAGATACAAATAACTTGACGAAACTTGTGGATACTGCAAAAAAATTAAATACCTTGATTGATGAAACTGGTGTTCAAGACTACTTTGCCCCTCAGTTCCTTGAAGAACTAAAAAAGCTTGCGCAAGTCTCTAACGTCAAAAACATACCGCCTGCCAAATAAATGGACTGTATTAGCTACATCAACCGCAAATCCGGCCAACGTGAAACTGAGGAGGTCTTTGCTGAGGGAGCCATTCGCCTTCTCTACGGCAAGTCGTTGCTGTCTAAAACTCTTGGAAGAGCTATTTTGCATCTTTTTGCCAAATGGCCCTTTTTTAGCGCCTTTTACGGCTGGCTGCAGGATCGCGCCTTTTCCAAACGCAAGGTGCTGCCCTTTATAAAGCGCTTTGCAATCGATACAAGCGAATTTCAAGCGCCGGCAGAAAGCTTTAAAACATTTAACGATTTTTTTATTCGCAAGCTAAAGCCTGAAGTCAGGCCTCTGAGTTCAAATCCCAGCATGCCAGCAGATGCCCGCTACCTATTTTATCCTGTGATTGAAGAGACCGATACCTTTCCAATCAAGATGCGTACCTTTTGTTTGAGATCGCTCCTGCAAGATGAAGAGCTTGCCTCGCGCTTTTCAGGGGGAAGTTTGGTGATTGCCAGGCTCTGTCCCATTGACTGCCACCGCTTCTATTTTCCCTTTGACTGCATACCCAGCAAGGCTCGCGAAATCCGCGGCCGTCTCTATTCAGTAAATCCCTTTGCCACAAACGAAAACCCCTGGATCTGGCAAGTAAACCGCCGCATGCTGACAATCCTCTCATCGGACACCTTTGGCGAAGTGGCCTATCTAGAAATTGGCGCAACCAACGTCGGCACCATTGTCCAAACCTACCAGCCAGCAAAATTCCAGCCCAAAGGCCAAGAAAAAGGCTATTTTGCCTTCGGCGGCTCCGCCCTTTTACTCCTCTTCGAAAAAGGCCGCATCAAATTCGACCAAGACCTAATCAACGCCACAAACCAAGGCCTCGAAATCCGCTGCCTCATCGGCCAATCCCTCGGCACCTCAACTTAAAAATTACATTGTGCGCAGGATAGCTCGTACGGGGCTTGCGTCAAAGTCCTTTAACTTTAAGGGCAATGCAATAAGCTCGTAGATCCCATCAGGCACGCCCTTCAAGTCGAGGCCTTCGATCAGGTTCATGTTGTAGCGGAGAGCCATTTGGTGGCACTCGATATTTTTGGATTCGTAGAGATCGACGCTTGGCGTGTCGATGCCAACCGTCATGACGCCAAATTCGGCCAGCTGCTGCATGAGTGCTGGATCGATCGCTGCGTAATCGGTCTGAAAGGCTCTTTCGTAATTAAAGGTATCTGTGGCAAAGAGCACGCGCGGGGCGTGTATGCCTTGGATATGGCTGTAGTGGATCTGGCTCTTTTTTTTCACATTGACGCGTATAACCTGGCATTTGCCGATGAAGTAATCTAAAGAGCGCTCATGGATGGCCTCGCCCTTCAAGCTGTAGTGCGAGGGCGCATCGACGTGGGCGCCAAGATGCACTGTTGCCGTCAGGGTCGATGAGGTGACATTGCTTCCCTTTCGTATGTCGCAGTCGATTTTTCTCGAGAGGGGAGTCGAAAGCGGCCAGACGGGTAGATCCTTCGTCACTAAAGGGGTGATATCGTACATCATGACAAGACGAGCTCCATTTGTTGGTATTTTCGCATCATATCGCGCGAGTGCGCCGCATCTTCAAAGCGAAGATCCTTCGCAGCTTTGCGCATGGCCTTTTCCCAATCAACAATTTTTTTGCGCACTTCGTCGATCGAAAGCTCTTCTCTTTCAAGAGCTACTTTTTTCTTCGACTCAATGGGCACCTCTTGATCGGCAAGGCCCTCTTCAAGGATCTGGAGTAAGGCAAGCTCGCGTTTTACCGTCTTGGGGATAATCCCGTGCGCTTTATTGTATTCCTCTTGCACCTTGCGCCGTCTTTGGGTGACGCTTATGGCCTTCTTGATAGAGTCCGTAAGCTTATCGGCATACATCACCACGCGACCATTTTCATTTCTTGCTGCTCTTCCACAAGTTTGTATAAGAGATGTTTCACTTCGCAAAAAGCCCTCTTTATCGGCATCCAAGATCGCCACTAAGGAGACCTCAGGAATATCTAAGCCTTCGCGAAGCAGGTTAATGCCCACGAGCACGTCAAAGACGCCGCTACGCAATTCGTGAATAATTTTTAGGCGTTCAAGCGTTTCAATTTCAGAATGCAAGTAGCGTGCTTTGATCCCTAAATCGACAAGGTAGCCTGTCAGCTCTTCGGCAAGGCGCTTGGTCAATGTAGTGACAAGCACGCGGGCGCCCTTTTTGGTTTCGGTATGAATTTCAGCCAAGCAGTCATCCACCTGCGTTGATGCTGGGCGCACTTCGATCGTGGGATCAAGAAGCCCTGTTGGGCGAATGATCTGTTCCACAATCTCGCCAGAGCATTCTCGAAGCTCAAATTCGGCAGGGGTTGCCGAAACGAAAATTACCTGACTGACCAGTCCCAAAAACTCTTCAAACTTTAAGGGTCGGTTGTCATAGGCGGAGGGCAGGCGAAAGCCAAAATCGACCAAGGCCTGCTTTCTTGAGCGATCGCCATGCTGCATGGCACGAAGCTGTGGGAGCGTCTGGTGCGACTCGTCGATGAAAATCAAAAAGTCTTTTGGAAAGTAATCGACAAGGCATGGTGGGGGCTCTCCCGGGACTCTGCGGCTAAAATGGCGCGAATAATTTTCGATGCCTTTACAAAAGCCCACTTCGCGGATCATCTCCACATCATACATCGTGCGCTGCTGGATGCGCTGCATCTCGACCAGCTTATTTTGGCTTTCAAAAAATTTGATCTGCTCTGCAAGTTCTTTTTTGATCGTATCAATCGCTTGCAGGCGCACATCTTCGGGAGTGACATAGTGAGAGCTTGGATAGATGCTGATCTGGTCGAGCCGGCGCCGAATTTTGCCTGTCAGGGGATCAAATTCTGACAGTCTTTCCACATCGTCACCAAAAAACTCCACGCGAAAGGCAATATCCTCTTCATACGCAGGAAAGATGTCCAAAACATCGCCTCGGACGCGAAAGTTGGTGCGCGTAAAGTCGAGGTCATTGCGCGTGTACTGCATGTCGACAAGATGCAAGAGCACGTCGTCGCGGCGCACCTTTTGCCCCTCTTTAAGCTGCAAAACCATTCCTCGATAATACTCTGGTGTGCCAAGACCATAGATGCAGCTGACCGATGCCACAATAATCACATCTCTTCGCTCCAGGAGCGAGCGCGTGGCGCTCAAGCGCATCTTGTCGATCTTGTCGTTGATCGCAAAGTCCTTTTCGATATAGGTATCGGTGCGGGCGATGTAGGCTTCTGGCTGGTAGTAGTCGTAGTAGGAGACAAAGTATTCTACAGCGTTGGAGGGAAAAAAACTTTGAAATTCTTGGTGAAGCTGCGCTGCCAAGGTCTTGTTGTGGGCGATGATTAAACTTGGCCGCTGCAGCTTCTGGATCACATTGGCCATGGTAAAGGTCTTTCCAGAGCCCGTAATCCCAAGCAACACTTGCGCCTTTTTGCCATCCTTTAAGCCTTGCGCCAGCTTCTCTATGGCTTGTGGCTGATCTCCTTTTGGGGTAAACGTGGTGGCCAACTCAAACATAACTTACATCACAGGATGTTGGATATCAGCTGCAGCTTTTCGTTCGCGCGCAAGTCTGGATATCTTGTTCCAGGTACCAGAAAGACCCATGATGCTTTTCACCTCCTTGAGCGTGTCATTGGAGATATCCAGCATTTTCATGGTGCCATCGTAAAGCACCTCTTCGACATAGCCCTTCTCTTCTTCAAGCTCGCATCTTCGCCGACGAATCGGCTCCAAAAAGCCATTGAGAGCCTCAATAAGAGACTCTTTTACTTCGACATCCCCTACAGTGCCTTGTCGATAGCGCTCTTTCAGGCTTTCAACCTCAGCTTTATCGGGATTAAAGATCTCCTGATAGATAAAAACAGGATTTCCTTCGGTTTTTCCCGGAATATGCGCATGGACGCGATTTGGGTCGGTGTACATACCCTTGACCTTCTTTTCGACGGTCTTGGCATCATCGCAAAGATAGATGCAGTTATTGGCAGACTTGCTCATTTTGCCCTGCCCATCGGTCCCGATCAAGGTAGGATACTCGCTTAAAAGCACCTGTGGCATGGGGAAAAATTCGCCATAGAGCTGATTGAAGCGGCGCGCAATGTCACGACAAAGCTCAACGTGCGCTTCATTGTCTTTACCAACTGGTACCACGTGCGCCTTGGGTAGCAAGATATCTGCCGCCTGCAATACGGGATAGCCAATCAGGCCAAAGGGAATGCTCTCCTCATCCATTTTGGCGTTCTTTGCCATCTCTTTCAAGCTTGGCAGCCCCTGCAAGCGGTTGATGCTTACCAGCATTTCAAAAATGAGGTTGAGCTCATAGACCCCGGGAATCGCCGATTGCAAATAGATGGTCGATTTATTCGGATCAATTCCACAGCTCAAATAATCCAAAACCATCTCGCGAATATGCGTACGCGCTTGAAGAATATCCGCTTTTTCCTTCTTTGTGGTCAGCATGTGCAGGTCTGCGATAAAGAAATAGCAGTCGTAGCTATCTTGCAGGGCCAGGCGATTAACTATCGATCCTACATAGTGACCAAGATGCAGTAATCCTGTGGCGCGATCTCCGTGAAGAAGCCGTTTTTTTTCTTTATCCATGTAACAACTCAAGTTTGATGCAAGTTTCAATGATTATAAAACAAAGAGAGATAGCCATAAAGATTGAAAGGGCCACTTTGCCTCCGGGAGCAATCTCTTCGCCTGGAAGATAGAGCACGTAGCGCTTTCTCCAGGTCATTAGTGCAGGAATAACAGCAAGCAGCATCACCACTCCATAGGCCCCTGCAAACTCGAGCGCAGAAAGAAAGGCTCGCTTATAGGTCAGAGCAAAGTAGAGCGGCGGTAGCAAGGCCAAAATAAATATTTTCCACTTAATGGCGCCATAGGCCTTCTTTCTTAAACCATCAGTTAAAAAGTCAAAGAGGCTCATGGAGACGCCTAGAAAGGAGGTGATAATGGCCGAAAAGGCAAAGCAGGTGCCAATCGCTGTGATCCATGAGTTTTGACTGAGCTCATAGAGCACTTCTGCTCCACTCATACCCATCTCATAGGCCGATTCGATACTTAAGGCACCACTTATCGGCACGATGCCCAGCGTGGCAATCTGCCAGAGACTATAGCCAATCAGGGGAATGGCACTGCCGATCCAGATCGCCTTTTTAAGCTTATGGATATTGTCATGAAGGTATGAAGCAAGGCTCGGAATCACCACATGGTAGCCAAAAGCCGTAAGAACGATGGAGAGCGATGGCAAGACATACTCCCAACGCACCTCTTGAAGATAGCTTGGCCGGATGTGGGGAGCAGAGATCACAAGCAAAAGAATAAAGCTCAGTAATAGCGCTCCCATAAAGAGGCGATTTAAGGCATCGACAGCCTTTACACCGCGCCGAAGAACCAATCCAAAAAAGATGAGTAGCGGAATGGCACAAACCAGTGCTGAGGGACGGTATGAAAAGAGCTGTTCCATGAGATCTTGCACCAGCGCGCAGGTTCCCGAAATATAGGCCGTATTTAGGGCATAGAGCAAAAAGAGGTAGAAAAAGCCGCTAATATACTTTCCCCACTTTCCAAGTGTATGCTCTGCCATGGTGATGATGTTGGAATCTTTTGGTAAGCTGATAGCCATCTCAAGCGTGCACAAGGCAGCATAGGAAAGATAGAGCCAGACAAAGAGCATGGTTAGGAGCGATGGAAAAAGTCCTGCACGTCCTGTACTTACTGGTAACGCCAGCATCGCAGCGCCTGTGGCAGTCCCTGCGATTAAAAGAACAGCGCCAGTAAAACGCGAATGTTTCATATCAGAGCACTCCCAGCTGATGGAGGAATTCGATCGCAAAAATGAGACAGGACATCAAAAAGATTGGCAAGAGATAGAGGCTCTTTACAAGCTTTCTTTTAAATGCCATGAGCGTCGGCAAAATGCCAAAGAGAGTCACCGCACAAAAGCCTCCTGCAAAATCAAGCGCATCGAGAAAGAGGCTCGGATCACTTATGGACAAGAAAAGTGGCGGCACAAGCACCAAGAGGGCCGAATGGCGACTTGAGAGTTTTTTCCCAAGTAGCTGGAAACCATCTTTTAAAAAATCGCCAAAGGAGAGGGCTACAGGTAAAAAGGAGGTGGCAATCGCAAAGAAGGCAAAGCCTTGGGAAAAATAGAGCACGCTATGTGATCCCACAGTATCGGCAAGAACTTGTGTGACAAGCTCTCCCTTCTTTTCGGCGGTGATCCACTGCATCATGTTGTGATTGGGGACAATGCCGATAATCACAAACTCCCACACCACATAAATCAAAAGTGGGATAAAACTGCCGATCACAATCGCTTTATAAAGTGCCTTGGCATCGCGATTCAAGTAGCTGACGAGCGAGCCGATGAGGTTGTGGTAGCCAAATGAGATCACCAAGATGGGAAGTGAGACCCAAGCTAATGAAAAATCAGCACGCATCAAGCGATCGAGCTGGATTGAGCTGAAACCTGCTCCAACGAGCAACAGGTAAAAAAGAATCATCCCCGCCATGAGGTAGCGGTTTAAGGCATCGACCAGGGTTACTCCACGCGCGATCACTGCATAAAGCCCCGCAACAATCAGCAAACTCGAAAGCAGAAACCCAACGCCCGTAGCTTCTGACACCAAGACGCTCGTCGCTATAACATAGGCCGTCATCAGCGCATAAAAAAGAAAGGCAAAGAGCACCCAAGCAATGATCTTTCCAGAAAGTCCCAAGGTCGCCTTGGCCATGCTGAGCAAATTGACTTCAGGAAGATCAAAGGAGAGGGCAAGCTTGGCAAAGAGTAGTCCCGTGGTCATCATGTAGAGCCAGGCAATGACAAAAAAGGTCACAGAGGGAAAAAAGCCGGCAGGGCCAGTAACCACAGGAATACCCAACATCCCCGCACCGATACAGCATCCTGCAATTAAAAGAGTGGCGCCAACTGTTTTGTTCATAAAATCCTAACCATTGTACGTGAGGAAGACAAAAAATGAAATTTCCAAATCGGACCGGGTCACGAAACTTTATAATGGGGCAAGGGGCATGGCTTGTTCGAGGAAGGCTCGCCATTTGGGGGTGTTGCGGAAGGACTCGCAATGGCCTCCAAAAATGGTATCAATAAAATTATTCTTTTCTGGAGCATCGTCGTAGCGGGCTTGCAAGAGGTCGTCTGCAAAATTTGCTAGATATACGTTGCCATCGGGACTGGGATCTCTGCCCATGATATGATCCTGTGTACTTTTCATTACAAAGAGCGGGATCTTTTTCTCTTTCATGAGTTCAGCTTTTTTGCGGTTGTCCAGGCCGTCGGTTTCTATAATGACATCTTCGGCGAGCATGATCTTGCGCTTTTGCGGAAAGCTTGCTCGAGCGACACCTCGTGCGAAAGGCTTCAAACTTGGGGAAATTGTATTGCCCGCGACATTAGCCGCAGCATCGATGGCTGAAGTAAAGGTCTGTTCAGCCATGACAAATTTCACTTTGAGCTCTTTTGCATTTGTAGCACCCACTGCTGCCTGGAAGGCCAGGCTTCCACCGATCGATAGCCCATGAAAGCCCACCTCTTTAACGCCGAGCCTTTCCAGGTGACGCTTTATCCCTTCTACATCGCGATAGGAGCTCTCTTCGCAAGTCTTTACAGGATCAGATCCTGGAAAGCCACCCATGGTAGGGCAGAGTACGTCATATCCCTGTCTAAAGTACATGTTGGCGCGATCACTCATCTGGTCACCAGTCATCATATTGCCATGAAAGAGCACCACAGTAGGTCTTGGATGCTGATTGTCGTGCTGACGGAGTTTGGCTGTGAGAAATCGGACATTATCTTTTGCTTTGGGATCAAAAACGCCAATCTTGACTGTTGCGGCTTCCCGATACCAATCTTCATCTTCCTGCGCCTGTCCTGCAAGTGGATAAAAAAGCAATTGGGCAAAGGTTTTGGGATGATTTTCTAGGAGGTGCTTCACAGCATATTCAGGCATATCTTGGGCGTCGCATGGGGAGTTTTTGCAAAAGACGCGCCAAGAAAAGATCGCTCCCACAAAGGGGATAAGGGCCAGACAATCGGCAAAAAGAGAATCTTTTCTCTCTTGAAGCTTGGACTCCAAATGTACTTTTTTGGCCTTTTTAGCCAATAACGCTATCCCTGTATTTGCCTGCCTTTGCAAGCTTTCCACTTCTGCAGAAACAGCGGCAATCTTGCTTTGGAGTTTGCTCAAGCGAAAGTAATCGATCGCGCCCTTGATGAGGCCAAAAACTTGGGCTGGGCCACAGCTTAAAAGAAAAGCTGCACCATACGAAAAGACTTCTCTTATTATTTGCATAATTCTCTCTTGCAAAGCCGAGTTTAATCAAGACCGAGGCGTTCGGCTTTACGCTGTTCTTGGCCTAAGCGACCCATTTCATAGCCTTCGTAATCGACAAACTTGAAAAAGCGCTCAAATTGAGGCTCCACGCGCGAGACCTCTTTGGCCATGCGCTGGACGACATGGCGATAGGATGGGTGACCAGCAGGTGAAGAGCGAAGCTCGCACATCCACTGCAAGGCGCGTAGGTTGACCGAAAAGTACCAACGGACGTTGTAGGCCATGGGGACAACATACTGCGCCTCTTCAGGAAGCTCCTTGGCAATGGTATCGTAGGCATCCTTTGCTACATCCATTGCAGCAGCATAGTCTGAACTCAGGTGGCTATCGATAAGTTCTTGCGGCAAATAGTAGCCATAATCGCAGCCCAAAAGCTGCCTTTCTTGCGTCAAGGTGCGGTGGCGATGCAAATCGCGATAGGCCCCAAAGTCTGCCACAATTTCAAAAGTAAAGTTTGCATGCTCGAGAGCGCGGGGTGATTTGTGGCGCCGATTTTCGCGAAAACTTGCTGCCGCATCTAATAGGCGGCTAAGATCTTCATCTGACATTCTTCTTGCCTGATCCACAAGGCTACTTAAGCTCATTTGTGAAACGCTATAAAGCAACGCCCCAGCAACTTTGTAGACACCATCTGGATCGTATGAGAGAAGGCGCACACCAGATTCAGAAGCATTCATCGATTCAAAGACAGTATTTTGATTTAAAGTTTTAAATTCAGACTGCATGGCATCGACAAACTGCGCATAGGAGCGATGGTGTTTGTGCGCGGGATCGGCACGTCGAATAAACGAGGGCATTACCTTATACAGCTCTTCGTAGGCACGCTTTCCAAGTTCTTGCAACTCCGCAAGGCTGTTGCAATGAAGCTTATGAATCAAGTACTCAAAGAAACGACCATTCCCATAAAAGCCCATATTCGTAAGCGTTGCTGCAGGAAGTAGGCCTCGTAGACAGTCAAGCACCTTTGCTCTCAAAGCGGCTGCATAGGCGGCCTTAGAGGTCTCAAGATCGCGTGGAAAGCGCGCTTCCATAAACGCTGTAAGCGGTGGGATCAGCTTTGCGTAGGTGTCAAAGAGCATGTTGCAGGTGTTGACATAGAGCGATCGATAGGCAGAAGTCATCAAAATCGGCTCGCGGTAAAAGAGATATTCTCCCTTCACCTTCTGATCAAAATAGATGTAGCGTGTCGATTTTTCAAGAGGAGAGCCCCCGACGCGGCTATCTTCAATGGCTTTTGCTGCAAGCATTGAAATATTTTCAATGGCCAGATGGCCCCCTCCGAGCTCGCCAATGGAGTCATCGCCATAGCCGTCGAGTATGCGATCGTAAAAATTTTGCGCCTTTTTAATTGCCACGAGCTGCTCGCTGGGATCTTCAGAACCTCCCGCTGCACTCACACCTGTAATCTGTTCAAACCCAGTCTCTTCCGTATTAGAAATAAATTCCTTTAAAAGGAGTGTCCGCAGCCCAAGTGATGAGCGCGAATAGCGAGAAAAAAGCGCACCTTTGATAACTTCAGGAAGGTTACGCAATACAAAAACCGAGCTTCTGGTATTAGTAACAAAGCGCTCGAGGATTTTTAGTTGACTTGGTGTAAATTCTTCGTAATCTTCTAGCATAGCCATCACTGAAAATGAATGAAGATAGACTGCCAAATCTTCCTTGTGAGTGCAAGAGAAAAATAGAGGAGCAGGAATAAAGTATGCAATCGCCCTCGATAACAAGCCTGATTTCACTTGATCGAGTATGCCCGCTTACCAGCCACCCTTTCCGCGATCTTGCAAGAAGGAACATTCCGGCGATCCCCTATGTATTGGCAGTGGCATCTGGATATAATGCAACCTTTACCATCTACGATGCCGCGAGCTTACAAAATTTCATTGATCAGGAAGGTTTTCACTTCCCGTCAGCTCCGATGCGCTCCCTCATGCCACAAAAGGTTGAGCGCATCTCCATTATTCACTATTTCGTTTTGCATAGTTTTGCAGAGCCTGCTCTACCACTTAAATCAAGCACTGGCCCCGATAGCACTATTCGAGACTATCTGCAAGCCTGCTCTCCAGAACGCTCTAGAGAAACACTTGAGTGTCAAAAAAGAACCATCTCCTGGCTCTACAAAGAGCGTCGTTGGAAAGAGTGCCATTTCTGGACACAGGTTGTTATCGGTCAAACCCCCAATGATCTTGCAACACTAAAATTGTGCGCAGAGCTTGTTTTAGATAAAGAAAAGGGGCTTGAAACCCATCCAGGCAATAAAATTGCCCTCTTAGAGAAAATTCTGCATCTCGATCCAAAATGCGACGGCTTTGCAACAATTCTCGGACAGATCTATCTTCGAGGAGCAAGGCAAATTCAGCCCGATCTTGATAAGGCAAGAAAGTTCTTTGAGCTTGCCATCAAAGCGAATAGCTCGAATCAAGAAGCGCTCTCTCAACGCACAAAACTGATGTTCATCGGCTCGTCAAAACGCAAGGGAAAGGACCATGGAGTTTTAGTTCCTCCGACCATTCTTATGACTGTAAAAGTGCTCTCAGACCTGCTAAAGCTTCCTCAATCCCACTTGCCCTCATTGGCAGAACTAAGCGATATCTTGCGCTTGGACAACTGTCTTCTGCCAGAACATCCTCAAAAGGCCCTAAAAGCTCTGCAAAGAATCCTGGAAGTCGCACCTGAAAATAGCTTTGCACACGCCAGAATCGCAGAGCTATATCGCACGGGAAGTATTCAAGGTTTCGAAAAAGACAAAATTGCCGCCACTGAACATTTTCAAAAAGCCCTCAAAACAGCACCAGACGATGGATTTGCCCTCTCCAGATTTGGTGCACTTAGATGCGAATATGGCGATAATGACCTTCGCTCCGTTGTAGACTCCCTCCAGAAAGCACGAGAACTTTTACCTACTTGTACATTTACATTAAAATGGCTTGTTATTTTCCACATTCAGCGAAGCAAAAATCTGCTTGTTGCCAAAGTTCTCTTGGAAGAACTTTTGGAAATTGACAACGACAATCTCTTTGCTCTAATCGAACTTGCGCTCCTGCTGACGAACGGATGTGACGATTTTGCCCATGATCCCGAAATGGCCAATCAGTTCTTTAGAACCGCCTATCAAATCGATCCAAAAAACGTAAAACTATTAAATGGCTGGGGAGAGCTTTTACGTACCGTTGGAGATGGCAAAAGAAAAGACGTACAACTGGCAAAAAAATTATTCTGTGATG
>Ga0187893_10010290_pt1 | contig 14015 bp, 12 predicted proteins | sample MA1701074metaG_FD_139574 | JGI IMG/M metagenome (GOLD analysis project Ga0187893, IMG submission 139574) | White microbial mat communities from a basaltic lava cave in the Kipuka Kanohina Cave System on the Island of Hawaii, USA - MA170107-4 metaG ...
CCGCCGCCCGCCGCGCCCGCCGCCGCCCGCCGCCGCCCGCCGCGCCCGCCGCCGCCCGCCGCCGCCCGCCGCGCCCGCCGCGCCCGCCGCCGCCCGCCGCGCCCGCCGCCGCCCGCCGCGCCCGCCGCCGCCCGCCGCCGCCCGCCGCGCCCGCCGCCGCCCGCCGCCGCCCGCCGCGCCCGCCGCCGCCCGCCGCGCCCGCCGCCGCCCGCCGCCGCCCGCCGCGCCCGCCGCCGGCCCTCTCCGGCGCCCTCCGCCGGCCGCCGCCGGCCGCCGCCGGCCCCCTCCGCCGACGGCCGCGGCCCCCTCCGCCGGCCGCCGGCCCCCGCCGGCCGCCGGCCCCCGGCGGCCGCCGGCCCCCGCCGCCGGCCCCCTCCGCCGGCCGCGGCCCCCTCCGCCGGCCCCCTCCGACGGCCGCGGCCCCCTCCGCCGGCCGCCGCGCCCGCCGCCGTCCTCCGCCGTACCGCGGGCCAGCGGTCCGTCCGGGCCGGCGCGCCCGCGATCGTGCCCCCCGGCGCGGCCGGCGCCATCTCCCGCCTCATCGGCTTCACGCAGTAGCCCCGCGGGCCGGGCGGGCGCGCCGGTAGCGTGGCGAGCCATGATCGTCGGCGCGCCCCGGGAGACCAAGGAAGGGGAGCACCGGGTCGCGCTCACCCCCGACGGGGCGCGCGAACTCGTCGCCCACGGGCACGAGGTCCTCATTGAGCGGGGGGCGGGCGAGGACTCGTCGATCGCCGACCGTGAGTACGCCGCCAGCGGCGCCCGCATCGTCGGCGCCGACGACGCCTGGGCCGCCGACCTGGTCGTCAAGGTGAAGGAGCCGCAAGCCCACGAGTTCGCCTACCTGCGGCCCGACCTGGTCCTGTTCACCTACCTCCACCTCGCCGCCTACCCCGAGGTGGCGACCGCCCTCCTGGAGGCCAAGGCCACCGCCATCGCCTACGAGACGGTGCAGGCGGCCGACCACAGCCTGCCCCTCCTCGCCCCCATGAGTGAGGTGGCGGGGCGCATGGCGCCGCAGATCGGCGCCCACTTCCTCGAGCGGGAGCACGGCGGGCGGGGCGTGCTGCTGGGCGGCGCCCCCGGGGTGCGGCCCGCCCGGGTGGTGGTGATCGGCGCCGGCAACGTGGGCTGGAACGCGGCCTGGATCGCCCAGGGCATGGAGGCCGAGGTCCTGCTCCTCGACCGCGACCTCGACCGCCTCCGCTGGGTCGACCAGATCCACAAGGGCCGGATCATGACCCTCGCCTCCAACCGGGGCGCAGTGGAGCGGGCCGTGGCCGAGGCCGACCTGGTCATCGGCGCGGTGCTGGTGGCCGGCGGCCGGGCGCCGGTGGTGGTCACCGAGGCCATGGTCCGGGGCATGAAGAGGGGTGCGGTGATCGTCGACATCGCCGTCGACCAGGGCGGCTGCGTCGAGACGACCCACGAGACCACCCACGCCGACCCCGTGTACGTGCGCCACGGCGTCCTCCACTACGCGGTCGGCAACGTGCCCGGCGCCGTCCCCCACACGTCCACCTACGCCCTCACCAACGCCACCCTGCCCTATGTGGTGGAGGTGGCGTCCCACGGCGTGCGCGACGCCGCCAGCCGGGACCCCGCCCTGCGCGGCGGCCTCAACACCGTCGCCGGCCACGTCACCAACGACGCGGTGGCGGAGGCACTGGGACGGCCCGCCGCCGACCCCCTCGCGTGCCTGGGGTGATGACGGGCTGAAGAAGGCCGTGCCCCACGAAGTCGAGGAGCTGCTCTCCTGGCTCGCGGTGGAGAAGGGCCGCTCGCCGAACACGCTCGCCGCCTACCGCCGGGACCTGGCCGCCTACTGGGAGTTCCTGGCCGGCCGCCGCCTCACCCTCGACGACGTGACCGACCACGTCGTCGAGGACTACCTCGCCTTCCTCCGGGCCAGCGGCAAGGCGCCGGCCTCGGTCGCCCGGGCCCTCGTGGCGGTCCGCTCCCTGCACCGCTTCTGCGAGGACGAGGGCCTCGCCCTGGCCAACCCGGCCGAGGACGTCGAGCGCCCGCGCGTGCCCTCCGGGCTCCCCAAGGCGCTGACGGAGGACGAGGTGGCGGCCCTGCTCGGCGCGGTGGTGGGCGACGACGCGGCGGCCCGCCGGGACCGGGCCATCCTCGAGACGCTGTACGGCTGCGGGATCCGGGTTTCGGAGCTGGTGGGCCTGTCGCTCGGCGACCTCGACCTCGACCCTGCGGCCCCCTCGCTACGGGCCTTCGGCAAGGGCGCCAAGGAGCGGGTCGTCCCCGTGGGCCGGCTGGCGCGGGAGGCGCTCACGGCCTGGCTGGCCCCTTCGGGCCGGGGGGCTTTCGCACCCGAACGGTGGGCCCGGCGCGGCGACCAGGAGGCGGTCTTCCTGAACGCCCGGGGGGGCCGGCTCTCCCGCCAGGGCGCCTGGGGCGTCGTGCGCCACTACGGCGACCGGCTCGGCCTGGGGGACCGGCTCACGCCCCACGTGCTGCGCCACTCGTGCGCCACCCACATGCTCGACCACGGCGCCGACATCCGGGTGGTGCAAGAGCTGCTGGGCCACGCCTCCCTCTCCACGACCCAGGTGTACACGAAGGTGTCCACCGAACGGCTGCGCCGGGCCTACGACGCGGCGCACCCGCGCGCTCACAAGCGCACAAACCGCTAGTGTTGGGCGGATGAGCGACGCAACGCTCGCGGACATTCGCGCCACGCTGGAGGAGGAGCGAGACCGGCTCCAGTTGCGCCTTGGCGACCTCGGCGAGGGGCTGGACGGCGCGCCCGACGGCTCGCTGGCCTTCGAGCGCAACTTCGCCGACTCCAGCGCTGTCACGGCGGAGCGGGCCGAGGTGGAGGCCGTCGTCGGTTCGCTGAAGGAGAGCTTGGCCGAGGTGCACCACGCCCTGGCCAAGTTCGAGGACGGCACCTACGGGGCGTGCGAGGTATGCGGGGAAGCGATCCCCCCGGCGCGCCTGGAAGCCAAGCCCGACGCCCGGTACTGCATCCAGCACGCCAGCCGCCGGTAGCCGCCGCTCCGGGCCCGCGTCAGCGGGTTCTGGCGTCAAAATCTTTCCTCAGTGGAAAGATTCTGACGCCAGAAGACCCATCGCCGCCGCCCGCGTCCGGAACGCCGAACGAGCCGCGCCGCGGATCAGGGCAGCTTGACCGGCAGGGTCACCGGAACGGTCGTGGGCACGGAGGTCGCGACCGGTGGCGCCGGCGGGCCGACCGGCGGAGACGGAACCGAGGCGGGTACGGAAGTCTGAGAGGGCACGTCCGCACCGCCCGCCGGGACGGAGGGGGCGACCGAGGCCGTGCCCGGCGGGCTGGCGGTGGGGCCGGGGGAAGCCGGAATCGTGGTCGGCGCCAAGACGGCCGGGCCCGGCGCGGTCGCGGACGGCGCAGGCGTACCCGCCGGCCGTAGTGGGGCCGTCGGGGCCGTCGATGTCGACCCCCTGGCCTCGGCGGGCGGGGGATGGGACCGATCGGCGGGGGTGGCGCCCGGCGCGGTCGACGCCGGCGCTGGGGTCGGGGCCGTCTTGCCCCCGTCCGGCGTCCTGGCCGGACCGATCTCGAACGGCGTCACCGCCTTCACGACTGCGCCGACGGCACTCTGCAACGCCGGCGGGAGGACGCCGGCGCTGGCCGCCGAGACGCACCCGGCGACCAGGGCGGAGGCCACGCCGCACACGCCGGCCAGCCGGCGGAAAGGCGGCCGGCGCGGCCGGCGCCGGGTCGTGCGGGTCGTGTGGCTCGGCGCGGCGGGGACGGCGGCGGCTGCGAGCACGCCGTCACGGAAGATGGAGAGGAGAGCCTCCGACGCTGGCGCCGGCGAGGCCTCGGCGCTCAGGCGCAGTCCGTCGAGAAAGCAGGCGAGACCAGCGAGTTCGCTGTCCACCGCTCCAGCTCCGGCCAGGAGGCGGTCTTCGGTCTTCGCGTCCAATCGGTCGGCCTGCATGTCGGCAGGGCAATCGCCGGCGTGGGTCAAAACGTTACGGGCTCCACCGCAAGCAGCCTCCGCAGTGTCGCCAGCGCCCGGTGCTGGAGGGCGCGGACGGCGCCGGGGCGCTTGCCGACGATCTTCGCCACCTGTTCCACCGGCAGGTCGGCGAGCACACGGAGCACGATCACTTCGCGCTGCTCCGGCGACAGCCGTCCGAGGACGGCCCGTATCCGGTCCTCCTCGCAGGCGGCCACCGCGGCGTCTTCTGGGGACCACCGGGGACGCCCGGGCGCAGCCCGGTCGGCGGCGGCGTCCAGTTCCTCCGTGCGAGGGGATCGGGCGTGGGCCCGCCGGGCGTCCACGACCCGGTGGTGGGCGATCGTGAAGAGCCACCTGCGGAAGCGGGTCTCGTCGCCCTCGAACGACGCCAATCCCCGGAAGGCGGCCAGGAAGACCTCGTTGACCACGTCGTCGGCGTCGCGTAGCCCCTGCATGCGCACGTAGGCGGTGACCGGCGGTGCGAAGATCTTGTGGATTCGGGCGAACGCCCAACCGGCGTTGGCGCGCGCCGCGGCGAGCACGTCGTCGAAGGGTGCGCCGCTCGTCATGCCCTTGTTGTCGGCGGGGTTCCAGCCCCCCTTGAACGAGAAGATCTCCCCAGGCCGTAACGCGAACGGGCGCGGGAGCGATGACCGTGCCGATCTCTAGGCGCAAAGGAGCCCTGAATGTTCTTCTCCCGTATACCCAAGTTCGCCTTGGCCGGTCTGGCTGCCATCGTCCTGGTGGGCGGCGCGGCCGTCGCCATGACCCTGACGCGCACCGGGAACGGGTCCGGCCCTGCGTCGGTCCGCGGGCTGGACGGCGCGGTCGACTCGTCCGTGGGCCAGACACCCGTGGACCCGGCCACGCTCGCTCCGGGCCCAGGCGGGCAGGCGTCGGCGTCGGGCTCGACCGCCGGCGGCGCGGCGGCCACCGGTCCGGCGACGGCTGGCGGCGCCACCGCCACGGGCTCGGCCGGCGCCGGGACGGCAGGCGCCGGCGCGACCGCCGGCGCGGCGACCGGCCCGACCGCCGGCGGGGCGACCGGCGCGAGCGGGTCGGCGACCGGCGCGGCCGGCGGCGCCGGCGGCGCCGGCGCCGGCGGCGGGGCGACGACCCCCTCCGGCGGCGGATCGGCGCCGGGGTCGGGGTCGGGGTCGGGGTCGGGCGGCGGCGCCGGCTCCGGCGGCCAGGGCGTGACCACCACGACCGTCCCGGCCACCCCGCCAGTTCCGACGGCGCCGTCGGGCGAGTCGCTTTACGCTGCGGGCCAGTACGACCTCGTGGTCCCCGGCACCGCCAGCGTCAGCAAGAAGCTGTGCCTCCGCGGCGAGGTCAACCGGTGCAGGACGATCAACGTGCCCGCGCTCACCAAGGTCACGGTCACCCTCAGCTACTCCGGCAACGCCAGCGCCTCGGTCCCGACCTACGCCGTCACGCCCTGCAAGGGCGGGTTAGGCGTGACGGTCTCGGGCGTTACGCCCGGGACGAACGTGACAGTCGTCTCGCAGGGTGTCGAGCTGACCGCCACGCTCGGGTCGAGCGAGCGCTCGCAGTCAGCGTCCCTCTGCGACGCGTAGGAGCGCGCGAAGGCGCGCCCGCCGCCACGAGGACCAGCGTGGTGGCGGGCGTCGTCGCGCCCAGCGACAGGCCCCCAACGTCGCCCTCGCCGGGCTGATCCAGGTCGCGCCGGGGCCGCGCTCTGACCTTCTCGTCCAGGGCGGCCGTAGCGTTCGCTCCGAGGACGGCCCGGGCCTCGCCGCCGGGCAGGGCCACGCACAAGACCCCGACCGTGCACGCCTCGCTCCACGCGACCATGGCCGCGATCCCGCTGATCGTGTTCCGGGCGGCGATGGCCGCGACCGCGGGTCGCTGCGGCCCACCCGCCGCAGCAAGGCGACGGCGGCGATGAGGCCGGCCAGGCCCACGACCGATGCGCCCGCTACCTGCCCCAAGGGTCGGAAGGGGTCGACGTCGTGGCCGTGGGGACGAAGAGATCAGCGCGGCCTTCGGCGGTTGACCATGGGCCTCACCCAGAGAACCCACGCCGCGAACAGCCAGGCGACGGAGCAGGCGAGGTAGAACAGGCCGAGCCCGAGCCGGCCCGGTGGTGACGCCGGCGACCGCTCCGGCGGCGAGAAGGACGCGAACGCCGACCCAGCGGACGAGGCCGACCCACTCGTGCAGCCGGTCGGACACGTCGTCGGTCACCGGTCGGCCAGCAGTAGGTCGAGGCGCTGGCCGAGCAGGGCCGTCTGGCGTCGTGCCATGGCCGGTCGGCGTGCGCCTTGGCCAGGACGATCGACCCCTCTACCACGGCGAGGAACTGGTCCCTGAAGGCGACGGATCTAGGTTGCTGGTGGTCGAGCGGCCGGGAGGGCCGCACTCGCGCACGACGCACGCCACCCTGAGCGGCGCCGGGGCGGCGGGTGTCGAATGCGAACGGACGCGCAGGACCCGTGCGCGGCCTTGGCGAATGATGCGGCGAGCGGTTGGCCGGGCCGCGACCTTCGCTTCGAGCTGCGCGGCGGCCTGCGCCGCCAGGGCCGCTCGAGCCTCAGCCGCACGCAGAAGCGACCACGTAGATCGCTTCGTCGTTCGGGCCCGGCATGACGCCGGCGATGGTCAGGACGGGGTTGGTCATCGATCCGTCTCCTCTCGTGCGGAACGTCCTTGTCACATCGCTATTCAGCTCCGTTCGGTGACGCCTCCCTGACGTAAATCCGACTCGATTCTGGCGGGATTCGATCCCAATGAGGCGGGTTGCGCCTGGCGCGCCGGACACCAAACGTTCATGCACTTCACAGGCTCTGCCGAAACCGAGTGCGGGTCCCGTCGCCCGCCGTTAATCGGCCGGCAACGGCTGAAACACAGAGACCATGTTGGCTCTCGACATGCCCGATCCCGACCTGCCGACCGCATCCGCGGGCGGCCTCGACCGCCGCCACTTCCTCCGTCTCCTGGGCGCCGGCGCCGCCGCCGTGCCCGCCGCGAGCCTGCTGGCCGCCTGCGGGCCGGGCGGCGACCGCGCCGGGGGAGGGGGCGGCGCCACCGTCTCCCTCCCCGCCGCCGGCGCCGAGATCGTCGAGAAGCCGGTGCTGACCCTCGGGTTCATCAAGCTCACCGACATGGCGCCGCTGGCCATCGCCAAGGAGAAGAACTTCTTCACCGAGGAGGGCCTCAACGTGACCCTCGAGGCCCAGGCCAACTGGAAGGTGCTGCTGGACGGCGTCATCGGCGGCCAGCTCGACGGGGCGCACATGCTGGCCGGCCAGCCGCTGGCGGCCACCATCGGCTACGGGACGGCCGCCGAGCTCATCGCGCCGCTGAGCCTCGACCTGAACGGCAACGCCATCACCCTGTCCAACAAGGTCTGGGGGATGATCGAGCCGGGACTGGCCAAGGACGCTTCCGGCAAACCGGTCCACCCCATCCCCGCGTCGGTCCTGAGGCCGGTCATCGAGTCGTTCAAGTCCCAGGGGAAGCCGTTCAACATTGGGATGGTCTTCCCGGTCTCGACCCACAACTACGAGCTGCGCTACTGGCTCGCGGCGGGCGGTGTCCAGCCTGGCTTTTACCTGCCGGGAGGCGACGCCACCGGCGCCGTCGGCGGCGACGTGGCCATCTCGGTGACGCCGCCGCCGCAGATGCCGGCCACCCTCGAGGCAGGCACGATCGAGGGCTACTGCGTGGGCGAGCCCTGGAACCAGGCCGCGGTGCAGAAAAAGATCGGCGTGCCGGTGATCACCGACGACGAGATCTGGCGCCTCAACCCCGAGAAGGTGCTGGGCGTGCGGAAGGACTTCGCGGCCAAGTACCCGGGGACGACGGCGGCCGTCCTCCGGGCCGTGATCAAGGCCCAGCAGTGGCTCGACGCCAACCAGGGGGGCAACCGGGCCGAGGCGGTGCGGATCCTGTCCCAGCCCAACTACGTGGGCGCCGACGCCGAGGTCATCGGCGCCTCGATGACGGGCAAGTTCACCTACGGGCCCGGCGACACCCGCGACGCCCCCGATTTCAACATCTTCTTCCGCGAGTTCGCTGGGTATCCCTACTACTCCGACGCCGTGTGGTACCTGACCCAGATGCGGCGGTGGGGCCAGATCAGCGAGGACAAACCCGACGACTGGTACGCCGCCACCGCGGCGGCCGTGTACCGCCCCGACCTGTACCGCGCCGCGGCGGGCGCCCTGGCCGCCCAGGGCGCGATCCCGGCCGGCGCCATCCCCGAAACCGACGGCTACAAGCCGGCCCAGAAGGGCTTCATCGACGGGCTCGCCTTCGACGGCAAGAAGCCCAACGCCTACCTCGAGCAGTTCCCGATCGGCCTGAAGAAGGGCCAGAAGGTCACCTCCGCCGGCGTGCAGGGCGCCTGACCGCCCCGCCCGCCCGCCCATCCGCCACCGACCCATCCGCCACCGACCCATCCGCCCCCGGCCCATCCGCCACCGGCCCATCCGCCACCGGCCCATCCGCCACCGGCCCATCCGCCGCCCGGCCCATCCGCCGCCCGGCCCATCCGCCGCCGGCCCATCCGCCGCCGGCCCATCCGCCACCGGCCCATCCGCCACCGGCCCATCCGCCACCGGCCCATCCGCCACCGACTCATCCGCCACCGACACGGGAGGAACATCGCATCATGGCGCACGAGCTCGCCGAACTGGAACCGCTCGACGAAGCCCTCGGCCTCGACGAGCCCGCGTCCGCCGGCGACGGCGCCCCCGGGCCCGCCGGCGACGTCCCGGCCCCTCTCGCCGCACCCGGACAGGCCGGCGGCCGGGCCCGGGCGCGGATGGGCGCCCTGGCCGCGGGCGCGGCGCGCCGGTTCCTGCCGCCCCTGGTCGGCATCGCCCTGTTCGTCGCCGCCTGGGCCGCGGTGGCCCCCCAGATCAAGACCTCCCTGGGAACCCTGCCCGGCCCCGCCGACGTGGCGTCCGAAGGGGTGGGGCTCTACCGCGAGTGGCGCGCCGCCCACGCCGCGGAAGACCGCTTCTACGCCACCCAGGAGGCCCGCAACGAGGCCCTGGTGGCCGCTGGGCGGGGCGACCAGGCGCAGCGTTTCAAGTACTCGGGGCCGCCCACGTTCGTCGACCAGGTCTGGACGTCGCTGAAGACCGTCGCCCTCGGCTTCACGTTGGCCTCGATCGTCGGGGTCGCCGTCGGGCTCATCGGCGGGCTCTCGCGGAACTTCCGCGCGGCGATCAACCCGCTGATCCAGGTGCTCAAACCGGTGAGCCCCCTGGCGTGGCTGCCCATCGTGACGATGGTGATCTCGGCCACGATCACCAGCAACGACGGCCTCCTCCCCAAGAGCATGGTCATCTCCGCCCTCGTGGTCGCGCTGTGCTCGGTCTGGCCGACGTTGATCAACACGTCGGTGGGCGCGGCCGCCGTGGACCGGGACCTCGTCAACGTCGCCCGCGTGCTCGAGCTGGGCTGGTTCACCCGCCTCCGCAAGGTGGTGCTGCCCTCGGCCCTGCCCTACATCTTCACCGGCCTGCGCCTGTCGCTCGGCGTCGGCTGGATGGTGCTCATCGCCGCCGAGATGCTGTCCCAGAACCCCGGCCTCGGGAAGTTCGTCTGGGACGAGTTCCAGAACGGCAGCACCCAGTCGCTGGGCCGGATCATGTTCGCCCTGTTCGTCATCGGCCTCCTGGGGTGCGTGCTCGACCAGCTCATGAGCCGCTCGCAGAAGCTCGCCAGCCGCAACCACACGGCATGACGCCGGTCCTGTCGCTGCGCGGCCTCACCAAGACCTACCCGGGGCCGGACGGCGAGCCCGCCGCCGTGCTGGCCGGCCTCGACCTCGACGTCGCCGAGGGCGAGTTCGTCGCCGTCATCGGGTTCTCGGGCTCGGGCAAGACCACCCTGGTCTCGGCCATCGCCGGCCTCATCGACCTCGACGGCGGCGAGGTGCTGGTCCGGGGCGAGCCGTGCACCGGCCCGGGCGCCGACCGGGGCGTGGTGTTCCAGAGCTACTCGCTGATGCCGTGGCTCACCGTCGAGGGGAACGTCCGCCTCGCGGTCGACTCGGTGCACAAGGGCGCCGGGCGGGCCGAGCGGGAGGGGATGGTCGCCGGCGCCATCGGCCTGGTGGGGCTCACCGCGGCCAAGGACCGCAAGCCGGCCCAGCTGTCGGGTGGCATGCGCCAGCGGGTGGCGGTGGCCCGGGCCCTCGTCGCCAAGCCCGAGATCCTGCTGCTCGACGAGCCGCTGTCGGCCCTCGACGCCTTGACCCGGGCCCGACTCCAGGACGAGATCGAACGCATCCGCCGCCAGGAGGAGCGGACGATCGTGCTCGTCACCAACAGCGTGGACGAGGCGCTGCTGCTGGCCGACCGCGTGGCCGTGCTGGAGCCGTCGCCGGGCGGGTGGATCGGGCACACCTTCGAGGTCGACGTCCCCCGTCCCCGGGAGCGGGTCGCCCTCAACCACGACCCCGCCTACCAGGCCCTGCGCAACGAGATCGTCGCCTACCTGAGCGAGCTGGAGCAGGCCCGGGCGGGGGCCGCGACCGGCGCGGACGCGGCGCCGGCCCTGGCGCCGCTGCGCCGGTCCCGCTCGACCACGGCCTTGACCGCCGCCGCGCCCGCCGCCGCGCCGGTCCGGTCGTTCCTCGACGTGCGCGGGGTCTCGAAGGTCTACCCCACGCCGGACGGCCCCCTCACCGTGGTCGCAGCGTTCGACCTCCAGGTGGCCAGGGGCGAGTTCGTCTCCATCATCGGCCACTCGGGCTGCGGGAAGTCGACGGTGCTGGCCATGCTGGCCGGGCTCAACGACGCCACCACCGGCGCCATCGCGCTCGACGGGCAGCCGGTGGACGCGGCCGGGCCGGACAAGGCGGTCGTCTTCCAGGCGCCGTCGCTGCTCCCGTGGCTGACGGCGCGAGGCAACGTGGCGCTGGGCGTCGACCGGGTCTATCCCGGCGCCCCCGCCGCCGAGCGGCGCGCCCTCGTCGAGCACCACCTGGAGCGGGTGGGGCTGGCCGACGCCATGGACAAGCGGCCGGCCGAGCTGTCCAACGGCATGCGCCAGCGCGTCGGCCTGGCCCGCGCCTTCGCCCTCAGCCCCAAGCTGCTGCTGCTCGACGAGCCGTTCGGCATGCTCGACACCCTCACCCGCTGGGACCTCCAGGACGTTCTGCTCGACGTGTGGAGCCGCAGCGAGGTGACGGCGGTCTGCGTCACCCACGACGTCGACGAGGCGATCGTTCTGGCCGACCGGGTGGTCATGATGACCGACGGCCCCCGGGCTCGCATCGGCGGGATCCTCGACATCGACCTCGAGCGGCCCCGCGACCACCGGTCCCTGGTCGGGCACCCCCGGTTCTACGCCTACCGCGAGCAGTTGCTCGCGTTCCTGGCCTCCGGCGGGGAGCAGGTGGCGGCGACCGCCTGACCAATGTTGGGCTTGACCCAAGGCGGGCCGCGCCGGGCCGGTCGCGCCGGGCCGCGCCTACGATGGCCGGGTGTTGCAAAGGGTGGCCGAGCACATGATGCGGGCCCGGCGCTTCGGGCCCAAGATCCTGTGCCGCGTCGACCTGCACGGCGTGTCGGTCTTCGGCCCGGGGGAGGCGCACACCGCCATCCGCTGGGAGTGGATCGAGGCGATCTCGGTGGAGCAGGGAGGGGTCAAGGTGCGGTCGGCGAGCGACCTGGTGACGCTGCCGCCCGGCGCCTTCGGGTTCGGCCCGGACGACCTGGCCAAGCGGTTGGAGGAGGCCCGGTCGATCACCCGCCGCCCGGAGATCATCGGGGAGCTCGCATCCCGCTAGGAGGCTGGTGTCCAAGTCCTCGTTGGGGCGGTCGACCGCCCAGTTGGCGACTCGCTGGAAACGCAAAGGCGCTGGTCAGGGGCGGGTCGACCGCCTCGGCGCGCTGCGCCGCACGCGAAAGACACCCGCCTCCCTAGGGATCCCCAAGCGAGCCTGGCTGGCGCTGTGCCTGTTGGGCCTGGGCGTGGGGCTGGTGATCGCCCTCGTGCCGGTGCGGGTCGAGTTCGCCGGCGACCCGCTCCTGCGGCTGCGCGACCTCGACCCCGAGCTGTCGCCGCCGGCTGCCGCGGCCGACTGCGGACGGCCCCGCCAGGCCAGCCGGGTGACCGCCCAGGGCACGAGCCTCTTCGAGCTGGCCCGGGCGCGCGCCTGCCGGGACGCGGGTCGCCGCCGCCTGGCGGTGGCCCTCGCCACCGGTGGGACGATGGTGGCGCTGGGCCTCGTCGGCGCCGCGAGCGTGGCGAGAGGCGGTCTGATGCCTCACCGGCCCAGCACAAAGCCGCCCGCCCCGGTACCCTCGGCCACTGAGGAGGGGACCGTTGGCAAGCAGCGAGCCGCTGGTAGTCGTCGACAAGGTCAACAAGTACTTCGGTGAGCTGCATGCCCTCAAAGACGTCGACCTGACCGTCGACCGGGGCGAGGTCCTGGTCGTGGTCGGCCCCTCCGGCTCGGGCAAGTCCACCCTGTGCCGCACCATCAACCGCCTCGAGCCGATCGACAGCGGCACGATCGCCATCGACGGCGAGCCCCTGCCCGCCGAGGGCCGCGCCCTCGCCCGGCTGCGGGCCGACGTCGGCATGGTGTTCCAGTCCTTCAACCTCTTCGCCCACAAGACCATCCTCCAGAACGTCACCCTCGGGCCGGTCAAGGTCCGCAAGGCGTCGAAGCAGGAGGCCAGGGAAGGGGCGATGAAGCTGCTGGAGCGGGTCGGGATCGCGGAGAAGGCCAACCGCTACCCCGCCGAGCTGTCGGGGGGGCAGCAGCAGCGAGCCGCCATCGCCCGCGCCCTCGCCATGCAACCGAAGCTCATGCTCTTCGACGAGCCCACGTCGGCCCTCGACCCGGAGATGATCAAGGAAGTGCTCGACGTGATGGTCGAGCTGGCCCGCGACGGCACGACGATGATCGTCGTCAGCCACGAGATGGGCTTCGCGCGCCAGGCCGCCCGGCGCGTCGCGTTCATGGACGGCGGCCGCATCGTGGAGCTGGCCACACCCGACCAGTTCTTCGATCGGCCCGACACCGAGCGAGCCCGGACCTTCCTCTCGAAGATCCTGGCCCATTGAGAAAGGAGAGATATGGGTAAGCGAGGCTGGGCCTTCTTCAGCGTAGTTGTGGCCCTGTCTTTGGTGGCCGCCGCGTGCGGAAGCGACGACGGCGAAACCTCCTCCAACACCACCGGCGGAGGAACCGCGACAACCATGCCGTCGTTCGCCGCCGGCACCACCATGGCCAACATCCAGGCCAAGGGCAAGGTCGTGGTCGGCGTCAAGTTCGACCAGCTCGGCTCCGGGCTCAAGAACCCCATCACCGGCAAGGTGGAAGGGTTCGACATCGAGATCGCCAAGCTGATCGCCGTGGCCATCTTCGGCGGCAGCGTGGCCGACGTCGAGAGCAAGATCGACTTCCAGGAGACGATCTCGGGCGTCCGGGAGTTCGTGCTCCAGAACGGCCAGCGCGACATGGTGGTGGCGACCTACACGATCAACAACACCCGCAAGCAGTTCGTCGACTTCGCCGGGCCGTACATCATCGACGGCCAGGACGTGATGGTGCGCACCGACAACACGACCATCCGCACCCTCACCGACCTGAACGGCAAGAAGGTCTGCACCCAGGGCGGCTCGACGACCCCCGCCAACCTCACCGCCAAGAACATCACCGCCGACCTCACCCTGCTTACCAGCTACGCCCTGTGCGCGGCCGAGCTCCGGCAGGGCCGGGTGGAGGCGGTCATCACCGACCGAGGCATCCTCGTCGGCCAGATGGAGGCCAACCAGGGCCAGTTCAAGCTGGCCAACATCAACGTCTCCGAGGAGCCGCTGGGCATCGGCGTCAAGAAGGGCGACGACGCCTTCCGGAGCTTCCTCAACGACCGCCTGGAGGAGATCTTTCGCAGCGGCGAGTGGGCCAAGGCCTACGCCGACACGCTCGGCAAGCTCACCGGCCTGACGCCCTCGCCGCCGACGGTCGACCGCTACGCCGGCACCGGCACGGCCACGTCGGTGGCCACCACCACCACCACGGTGGCGGCGACGACCACGTCCCGGCCG
>Ga0187893_10010291_pt1 | contig 14013 bp, 15 predicted proteins | sample MA1701074metaG_FD_139574 | JGI IMG/M metagenome (GOLD analysis project Ga0187893, IMG submission 139574) | White microbial mat communities from a basaltic lava cave in the Kipuka Kanohina Cave System on the Island of Hawaii, USA - MA170107-4 metaG ...
CGCCAAGCCCTTGAGCGCGGCGGCGTCCTTCGCCTGGACCGCGGCCAAGACCTTGTCGGCGGCGTCCGTGACCGCATCGGCCTGCGCCTGACGCGCCAGGAACCCGAGAGCGAGAACGACGCTCGCGACGCGCATCGGGCCTTCCTCCCAGGTGGTTCAGGGGTCGTCCCCATTCCATCCGATCAGGCGGCGCGCCGCAAGTGGACTCGACGCGTGGAATGTGACCCACCCCTCAGCTCTTGGTCCGGGCTCTCCGGAGGGAACGACAGCCCTCGGCGCTCCGGCAGGAATGCAGATCCGCGTGGTGCGGAACGTGTCAACGGCTTTGAGACACCGACCGGGCGCACTTGGTGAGCGACCTCCGCGAGTCGCGTACCGCTCGACGTGCGTGATCGCATCGAGAATGTCGTGCAGCCGCTCTGCGGGGTCTCTCACAGGGTGATCGCTTCGCGCAGGACCCGCGCGCGGATCCGCGGCTTGAGCCCTCGCTCCGTGACCACGTCGACATCCCGTCCGAACAGCTCGCGGAGGTCCATGAGCAGTCCGCCCTGGTCCAGCAGGCTGCGTCCCGGTTCCAGGTCCACGCGAATGTCGATGTCACTCCTCGCGTCTGCCTCGCGACTCGCCGCGGACCCGAACAGCCGGACGTGGTGGGCCCCATGGCGCGCCGCGACCATCCGGATCTCGTGCTGTCGCGCAATGAGGTGGCTAAGCAGATCAACGGTCGTGGTGTCCGCGTTCGAACGCCTGCGGGGCAGGACTTCTCTCATACGCCCGCCGGCCGACCCTCCCTCTGTGCCAACGTAGCTGTAGCACGAACCCCTTGCCCCGCGCCTCATGTGTCTGGCGACCCCGGCCGGATTCGAACCGACGAACTGCGGTTTAGGAAGGCTCGTGGCTGCGTTGGTACCAAAGGACTTACGCGCGCGGGTTGTCCTTGGAGTCCCATGTGTCCCAGGAGGCGCGAAACATGCGCAGCAGATGCGTAGCGAAGGAGGCCCGCAAGGGCACCCGCGGACCGACGTGCTGCCGCCCGGACGCGACCCCGCGCTGCGTGCCGCGGTGGAGGCGCTGTTCATCGCGGTGGGATCCTGCGGCGATGCCATGTCCGACACGCCCGGTTCCGCCGCGGGTGAGGGGGGAACGCTCGTCTGGAGCGAGGACCAGGGCTGGTTTGAGAACCCTCCCGGCACGCTGGCCGACGCGGCCGATCGGGACGAGATGCGCGCCGAGGGCATCGACGCCTGACCAGGGTGCGGGCGCAACGGGTCTTGACGGGCCGTCCGGCGAAGCGGAGAATGGTGATCCGTGCGCTGCTGCGTCGTATGCCTGCTCGCGCTCGTGGGAGGGCTCGCGCCCGTGCTGCGGCTCCTCGCCTGCCCCGCGGCCCAACCCCATCCGCACGTCGACCAAGCGCAGCCCGGGCACTCCCACGACGATCACGGGCACTCCCACGGGCACCCCGCGCATCCCCACGGGCACTCCCACGACACCGATGAGCCGCGGCCCGGGCCGTCGTGCTGCGACCAGCCCGAGCTTCCCGGGGTCGCGCCGGAGGCCGTGCGCGCGGACCTCCCGGACCACGTGATGTTGGCGTTTGCGGCTCCCGCCGCCGATGTCGCCGCGCGGTGCGGGGAAATCACCGGTCGTCCGAAGCCCAGGCAGTCCAAAGCGCCAGAAGCTTTCACGCCGCTCCGGATCTAGCCGCTTCGCCCCCGGCACGGGATTCCCCGTGCACGTGCGTGTCCGGACCGGTCCGCCCGCACGCTGCTCCCGTGCCGCCCCCGTCCCGAGCCCAAGGCGGAGCTTTGTCCCAACCCTTTCACGGAGGTGGCCCATGACGACTGTTCAGCGCCCCCGCTTCCTGCCGCGCACGGTGATCACTCTCGCCGCCCTGGCCGTCGGCCTTTCGGCCATGCGCCGGTCCACGGCGCACGAGGGGCACGGTACGGAGGAGGTGGGAGAGTACGACCTCGACGCGCCGCGCCTGGTCTCGCCCGAGACGGCGGAGCACATCGGCCTCAAGACCGACCAGGTCGCGATGGCGCCCCTCGAGCAGGTGCTGACCATCACGGGGGTGGTGAAGGCCGCTCCCGACCGGCACCGCGCCGTTGCGCCCCGCGTGTCCGGCCGCATCCTTGAGATCTTGAAGCAGGTCGGGGACCCGGTGAGGGCGGACGACGTCGTCGCCCTGCTCGACAGCCCGGAGTTCGCGCGTAACGTCTACGAGGCGCGCAAGCTCGAGGCGGAGTACGAGGCGATGCTGCTGCAGGTGGAGCAGCGACGGGCCGCCTTGGACAGCCTCGCGGTCGAGATCGAGGTCGCTGCGGCGGAGGTCGCCTACGCGCGGACCGAACGGGAGCGCGCGCGCTCCATCGTCGGGCAGGGAGTCGCGCAGAGGGAGCTGGCCCTCCGGGAAGTCGAGGTCGCCCGGGCGGAGGGGACGCGGAAGCTGAAGGGCATCCAGCGCGACGTGGCCCGCAAGGAGGCGGAGAGCTTGGAGGCACAAGCGAAGGCGCTCCTCCTGAGCCGCGACGCGCTGCTCCTCGTGAACAACATCGACCCCGGCACCGACCTGGGCACCCTGACGGGCCAGGTAGAGCTGCGCGCCGAAGCGAACGGGGTCGTCGTGCGCCGCGAGGGCATGCCCGGCCGTTGGGTCGCCGCGGGAGAGACGGTTCTCGAGATCGCGAACTACGCCGTCGTACAGGTCGAAGGGGAGCTGCCCGAGTCCCTCATCCCCCGTGTGGAGAGGCGGGAATCGAGCGCCGTGCGGGTCCGGGTCCCCTCCGATCCGGATTTCCTCGCCCGGGGGACCGTCCGGTTCCTGGCGCCGGAGCTGGAGCCGACGAAGCGGACCGCCCACCTCATCGTGGACGTGGAGAACCCGCAAGGCGTGCTGCGCGGCGAGATGTGGGTGGACCTGTCGATCGTCCTCCGGAAGCGGGCGGACACCCTCGTCGTGCCGCGCACGGCCGTCGTGGTCCACGGTCCCATGCACTTCGTCTTCCTCCAGAACGGCGACGCCTTCCAGAAACAGGACATCGTTCCGGGGTGGGAGGACGACCGGCAGGTCGAGGTAAAGGGCGGCCTCGCCCCGGGAGACACGATCGTAGTCCAAGGGGCGTACTCCCTGACGCACATCCGCCCCAAGGGAGCGGCGAAGTGAAGGCCCGGCTCGATCCCCGTCCGGTACGCCGGGTGTTCTCATGCTGAACGCGGTCATCCGATTCTCGCTGCGAAACCGGGCGCTGGTCCTGATCGCGGCGGTCCTGCTGTGCGCGTACGGGGTGTTCACGTTGGCGACGCTCCCCGTAGACGTCTTCCCGGACCTCAACCGGCCGACGGTCACGGTCATGGTCGAGGCGCCCGGCCTCGCGCCCGAGGAGGTCGAGACGCAGGTGACGTTCCACCTGGAGACGGCGCTAAACGGGGCGCCCGGCGTCGAGCGAGTGCGCTCGACGTCCGGGATCGGGCTCGCCGTGATTTGGGTCGAGTTCGGCTGGGACACCGATATCTGGCACGACCGCCAGGTCGTTCAGGAACGGCTGAACCAGTCGCAGGAGAAGCTACCGCCCGGCGTGGCCCCTTTCATGGCGCCTATCTCCTCCATCATGGGCGAGATCATGCTCGTCGGCCTCTACGGCGAGGGCATCGATCCCATGGAGGCCCGCACGATCGCCGACTGGGTCATCCGGCCCCGCCTCCTCTCCGTGACCGGCGTTGCCCAGGTCACGGTGATGGGCGGCAGCCCGAAGCAGTACCAGGTACTGGCGGACCCGGAGCGACTGCGCCGCTACGGGATCACGTTCCGGGAGCTGCAGGAGTCGCTGGAGGAGGCTAACGAGAACGCGGGTGGCGGATTCGTCTTTGACCAGAACCAGGAGTACCTCGTCCGCGGGCTGGGACGGGTGCGGACGCTGGAGGACCTGTCGCAATCCCTCGTCACTCAGAGGGAAGGCGTCGCGGTCCGCGTCCAGGACCTGGCGGAAGTCCGCGTGGGCCCGATGGTCAAGCGCGGCGACGGATCGGTGAACGCCGCGCCTGCCGTCATCCTGGCGATCCAGAAGCAGCCTGGCGTGGATACGCGGAGCCTGACGGACGAGATCGACGCCGCGCTCGGGCAGCTCGCGGCGGGCCTGCCCGACAAGCTGAAGGTCGAGCCGGACCTGTTCCGGCAGAAGCACTTCATCGAGACGGCGGTTGCGAACGTCGTCGAGGCCCTCCGGGACGGCTCCATCCTCGTCGTGATCGTCCTCTTCCTCTTCCTTCTCAACTTCCGGACGACGGCCATCACGCTGACGGCGATCCCGCTCTCCCTCCTGGCGACGGCGATCGTGTTCCGGGCCTTCGGCCTCTCGATCAACACGATGACTCTCGGCGGCATCGCGGTCGCCATCGGGGAGCTCGTGGACGACGCGATCGTCGACGTCGAGAACATCTTCCGGCGCCTCCGGGAGAACCGCCACACCTCCGCGCCGAAGCCGGCCCTCGAAATCGTGTTCGAGGCATCGAGCGAGATCCGCAACGCCATCGTCCTCGGCACGGTCGTGGTCCTCCTGGTGTTCCTGCCGCTCTTCGCGCTCTCTGGGATCGAGGGCAGGCTCTTCACCCCGCTGGGCATCGCCTACGTCGTCTCGATCGGCATGTCGCTGCTCGTGTCCCTGAGCGTCACCCCGGCGCTCGCGTCGTACCTGCTGCCCCGGATGAAGCGCATGGAAGCGGCGAAGGACGGGGCGGTGCTGCGCGCCTGCAAGTGGGCGGCCCGGCGCTTCTATGCCGTCACGTTTCCGCGGCCGAAGGCGGTCATCGTGGTCGCGCTGGGCCTCGTTGGCGCCGGTGTCCGCGCCGTGGCCACGATGGGGACCGAGTTCCTCCCGCCCTTCAACGAGGGGACCGCCACGATCAACGTGATCGCGAAACCGGGGACTTCGCTCGCGGAGTCGAACAGGCTGGGTGCCCTCGCCGAGCGGCTCATCCTCTCGGTCCCCGAGGTGAAGTCGACGGGGCGCCGCACGGGCCGGGCGGAGCAGGACGAACACGCCGAAGGCGTGAATTCATCGGAGATCGACGTTGACTTCTGGCCGGAGGAGGCCACGGGAGACCCGGAAGGCCACCGGACCGGCCAGGGCCGCGAACCTCCCGCGTCCGTGCGCCCGCGCCCGGACGTCCTCGCCGAGATCCGCGAGCGCCTCGACGGCCTCCCGGGGATCCTCGTCAACGTCGGCCAGCCGATCTCGCACCGCATCGACCACCTGCTCTCCGGAGTGCGCGCCCAGGTCGTCGTGAAGATCATCGGGCCCGACCTCGCCGTCCTCCGGAAGAAGGCGCTCGAGGTCGAACGCGCCATGCGGGGCCTGCCCGGGGTGGTGGACCTGCAGGTCGAGCAGCAGGTGCTGGTTCCGGAGATCCGCCTGCGCGTGCGGCGCGACTCCGCCGCCCGGTACGGGTTCCGCTCCGGGGACCTCGCGGAGCTCTTCGAGACCGCCTTCAACGGACGTGTCATCTCGCAGGTCATCGAGGAGCAGCGTTTCTTCGACCTCGCCCTGTGGACCCCGGCGGAAGCCCGGGCCACGACCCGGTCCCTCGGCGATCTGCGGCTGGTCTCCCCCACCGGCGCCGAGGTGCTCCTGCGGGACGTGGCGGATGTCGTGGAGACGCCGGGACCGAACCTGATCAGCCGAGAGAACGTGGCGAGGAGGATCGCGGTGCTCTGCAACGTGCAGGGCCGCGACCTCGGCAGCACGGTGGCGGATATCCGGAAATCGGTCGCGATGGACGTCGCACTGCCCGAGGGGTATTCGATCGCCTACGGAGGACAGTTCGAGAGCCAGCAGAGCGCGACCCGCCTGCTGCTCGTGCTCGGCCTGCTCGCCCTCGTGGGCATGTTCGGCGTGCTCTACGCGCACTTCCGGTCGGTGCCCCTCGTCGTCCAGGTCATGCTCAACGTCCCGTTCGCGTTCATCGGCAGCGTCGCGGCCCTGCTGCTCGCGGGGGAGACATTCTCCGTGGCGAGCCTCGTCGGGTTCATCTCCCTCACGGGCATCGCCAGCAGGAACGGCATCCTGATGATCTCCCACTACATCCACCTGATGACCCACGAGGGCGTGCCCTTCGGGCGCGACCTCGTCGTGCGCGGAAGCCAGGAGCGCGTGGCGCCGGTCCTCATGACGGCGCTCACTTCCGGCCTGGCGCTGATCCCCCTCGTCCTCGCGAAGGGCGAGCCGGGCAAGGAAGTCCTTTATCCGGTCGCGCTGGTCGTCCTCGGGGGGCTCATGACGTCGACCCTCCTCGACTTCGCGATCACGCCCACGATCTTCTTCAACTACAGCGGGAAGGCGGCGGCTCGTGTAGCCGCCAGCCTGCGCAAGACGGGGACGCTCGGGACGGGGGAGCATAGGGAACGTCCCCCCGCCGCGGACGAGTTCCCCCCCGCCGGCACGGGCAAGGCCGGGGGCCCCCAATCCAACGACCCCGGAACAGGAAAGGAATGAGTGAATCGATGCGAACCCACATGATGGCGGCGATCGCCGCCTCGCTGATCCTGGCCGCTTGCGGCCACGACGACGACCACCCCCACGACGCTGGCACGGGCAAGGACCACCACGCCACCTCAGGGAAGGACCACCATGCGGGCGGAGAGGCCCATGGCCACGCATCGCCCCACGGCGGCGTCGTGAAGAGCATCGGCGACTATCACCTGGAGCTCGTGACCGGGGACGAGGGCGCGCTGACGCTGCACGTCCTGGGCGCGGACGAGAAGACGGCGCACGCGATCGCGGTCGTGTCGCTGACCGCCCAGGCGCAGCCCAAGGGCGGCGGGGCGTTCACGGCGGTGGCATTCGCGGCCTCCTCCATGCCCGGCGAGGCTGCCGGCAGCTCCAGCCGCTTCCGCGCTGCGCTGCCGGAGGAGCTGCACGGCAAGGCGCTCTCCCTCACCGTGACCGTGCCGATCGATGGGAAGCCCTACCGTTCCGCGTTCGATGTCGGGAGCGAGGAAGCCCACGACGAACACGAGGCACGCGACTGAAGGAAACTCGAGAACCCATACGGAAACCTTTTTCCAAGGAGTCTTGCATGCGCAGACACGCATCGGCGTTTCGGGCCGTCCTGGCCCTGGGCCTCGCGCTGGCGCTCCCGGTCGCCTACGGCCAGGACCACGGCCACGGGAAAGGCGAGGACCACGGCCACCGGTCGCCGCACGGCGGCGAGGTGGTGAGCATCGGGAAGTACCACGTCGAGCTTCTCTTCTCGGCGGAAGAGGGAGGGGTGACGCTCTTCGTGCTCGGGGGGGACGAGACGAGCCCCGAGCCCATCGAAGGGAAGGCACTGACGGCCCAGTGCAAGGCGTCCGGCGCCGCCGACTACGTCGCCCTCACGCTCGAGCCGGCTCCCCAGGCGGACGACCCCAAGGGCCGGGCCTCGCGTTTCAAGGGCAGGGCGGAGCAGCTCGAGGGAGCGGCCTCGCTCGATATCGTCGTCCACGTGCTGGTGGGCGGCAAGCGGTTTCGCGCGAGCGCAACCCTGTCCGGCGGAACGCATGCCGCCTACTCGTGCCCCATGGGCTGCGAAAAGGACAAGACCTACACGCAACCGGGGGCCTGTCCTGTGTGCGGCATGCACCTCAAGCGGGTCGCCGCCGGTCACGATGACGGCTCGGCTCCCCTCCACTCCGACGCGTACCGGATGGACCTCGTGACCGACCCCGCGACCCCCATGGCAGGCAAGCCGACGACGCTCTTGTTCACCCCTCGCCGCACGTCGGACGGCTCCGTCGTGAAGAAGCTGGAGATCGTGCACGAGCAGCCGCTGCACCTTATCATGGTGTCCCGTGGCCTGGGGTGGTACGGCCACGAGCACCCCGCGCAGCGAGCGGATGGCAGCCTCGCGCTCACGTTCACGTTCCCAGTGGGGGGGGAGTACATCCTCTTCGCCGACATCACCGTCGAAGGCGACGGGAACCAGGTGTTCCCGATCGCGATGCGCGTGGAGGGCAAGCCCGTCCCGGTTGCCGCGCTAGAGGTGGATGTCAGGGAGACCCGCAGGATCGGCGACTACGAGGTCACGCTCGCCCCCTCGGCCCTCGTTGCCGGGAAGCACGTGACCCTCGCGTACCGCGTCCGAAAGGGCGGCAAGGATGTGACGGACCTCCAGCCCTACTTGGGCGCTCTCGGTCACTGCGTGTTCATCAGCGAGGATGGCACACGCTACCTGCACAGCCACCCCGCCGAGGAACATCGCGAAGGCGGGGCGCACGGCCACGGGGGCCACTCGGAGAGCGGCGGGCCCGTCGTGGAATTCGCGACGTTGTTCCCCTCCCCCGGGCTCTACAAGGGGTGGGCACAGTTCCGGCATCAGAAGCGCGTCCTGACAGCGGAATTCACCGTGCGGATCTCCGCAAGCAGCGAAGGCGGCGGCGGGAAGCATGGCCACTAGCGCGCGCGGCAAGGCGAGGGAAGGCGTTAGGGGGGCCCCCCTCGCACGCTGGACGGCCGCTGCCGTCCTTTCGGTGGCGGCGGCCTGCTCCTCCTACCGCCCCCGTCCGCTCCAGACGGACATGGAATGGGCACGGCTGGAGTCAGTCCGCTTGGGGGACCTCGTGGCGCCCCGCGGCCCTGCCGAGGCACTCGGCGACATGCCCGCCTTCGACTATTCCGACGGGCTCTCTCCGGACGAGGCCGCCGCCGTGGCCGTGGCGCTGAACCCGGAGCTCCGCGCCTTCCGGGCCGGAAGAGGCGTCGCCGAGGGCCAGCTCATCGAGGCGGGCCTCCTCCCCAACCCGGAGCTCGACGGGCGCTGGACGAACCTCTCCGGGGCGATCGCTGGGGAACTCTCCGTTCTCTTCGACCTGTCCGAGGCCCTGGCCACGCGGGGCCCCCGCACGGAAAGGGCGCGGGCGCGGATCGAGGAGGTTCGCTGGGAGGTGGCGGACCGCGAGTGGCAGCTCGCCAACGACGTCCGGGCCGCATGGATCGCCCTCGCCTACGCAGGGGAGGCGCTCGCACTCCTGCGCAGCCAGGGCGCTGTCGCCGGCCGCACCGTGGACATCCTGCGGGCGAGACGCGAGGCGGGTTCCGCCACGGAGTTAGACATCGTCGTGGCGGAGTCGGAACGGGCCGAGGTGACGAGACAGGAGAGGCGCCTCGCCGGCAACCAGCGCCTCGCGCTGGAGCGTCTCAACGCGCTGCTCGGCCTGCCGCCAGCCCACGAGACGCGGATCGGGGGAGGCGGGATCGGGTACACCGCGCTCGACGAGGCCGAAAGGGGCGACGCGGGCCAGCTCAGGATCCGGCGGCCGGACCTGCAGGCCGCGGAGAAAGCGTATCTCGTTGCGGAGAACGAGCTACACGTCGCCTACCGGCGCCGCTGGGGGAACATCGGGCTCGGTCCCTCCACAGACAGCGCCGGCGGAAGCGTGGACTGGGGCGTTGCCCTGTCCTGGGTGATCCCCGTGTTCCACCTCAACCAGGGGGAGATCGACGTGCGGGCCGCGGAACGTCACCAGCGCCGGGAAGCCTACGTCGCCCTGCTCCATCGGGCTCGTGCCGAACTCCAAGAGACGTGGTCCGAAAGGGTGGCCATCAACGACGAGTTGGCAGTCCTTTTCTCCGAGGTCGCCCCGCACCTCGATCGGAGCATCGAACTGGCAGAGGCGGCCTTCAGGGGGGGAGAGCTTGACCTCCTGCAGGTGCTCCTCCTCCAGTCCCGCGCGCTCGATCGCAAGCGGGAGACCCTCGAGCGTCTGCGCGATTTCCAGCTGGCGGGGGTTGCCCACAAGCGCGCGCTCGGACCTCCGCAACCGGACACCGGATCCTGACGCGGCGCTCCATCGAGGAGTCGCGCTCAGCCACACCGATGACGATCGCATGATCGCTCCAGGTTGGTGCTCTTGGCGTCAGCCCTTTCGGGAACGTTCCGGTCGGCACGGTGGCTCCAGAAAGCGGTCCTCGTGGACTCGTGTTGACGAGCGGCGCGACTCGCCGTCTTGTTGCGGCACAAGGAACCTGTGGTCGCCGGTACGTCAACCGCGCCGGGACCGCGTTGGGTGCGGGTCGAGTGGACCCAATGCTGGTAGCTTGGAGGGCACTGCCGGGGGGAATCCCCTGGAGGGGAGCAACGAGAGATCCATGATCTACGCCGCGTGGCTGTTCAGTGGCGGAGTGCTGTTCCTTCTCCAGCAGCGCGCGCTCCCGCGCCGGCGAATCCGCCTCATGCGGAAGGGGATCTGGAACGACCTCTTCTACCTCGTGGTCAACGGGGAGTACCTCGGCGTCGTCATCGGCGCCGTGGCGATCCACGTGATCGCATGGTTCGACAGGGGGCTCGACTCGCGGGTTTGCGCGAGACGCTGTACATCGGCGCGATCTCCGGCGCGCCCCTCTGGGTGCAGATCGTCGTCTTGCTCCTCGTCTTCGACCTGCTCCAGTGGGGGATCCACAACCTCCTGCACCGCGTCCCGTGGCTATGGGAGTTCCACAAGGTCCACCACAGCATCGTGGACCTGGACTGGATCGGGCACTGGCGGTTCCACTGGTTCGAGGCGGTGTTCTACAAGACGCTGCTGTACGTGCCCGCCGCCTTCTTCGGATTCAGCGCCGCGGCAATGTTCTGGTACGCCGTGGCGGCCTCGCTCGTGGGCCACTTCGCCCACTCGAACCTGAGCGTGCGCATCGGACCACTGCGCTATCTGGTGAACAGCCCAAAGATGCACGTCTGGCACCACACGCACCCCAAGGCCGGTCCGGTCAACAAGAACTTCGGCCTCACGCTGAGCGTGTGGGACTGGGTCTTCCGCACCGCGTACCTGCCGCGACGGCGCGATCCTGAGCGCCTCGGGTTCGGCGGTGACGAGGCGTTCCCCCGGAGTCTCTGGAGGCAGGGCCTCCTGCCACTCGTCCCGCTTCGACCCTCGAAGCGCAAGGAGGTCAAGGACGGAGAAAGGCCATTCGGTCCTCCGGCGTAGCGAGGCGGTTGCCGCTCCCGCCCATCGGGCCTTCGCACTCCTTGTCGCGTCTTCTGCTTGACTCCGTACCACGGTACGGACAGTAGACTGGGGTGAGCATGGCAGGCAGGACCATCGCGAAGGCAGCCAGCGCCGCGGGCGTGAACGTCGAGACGATCCGCTACTACGAGCGGCGGGGTCTCATCGAGCAGCCCCGCTCCCCGGGCGGCTACCGCACCTATCCCGACGAGACCGTTCGGCGCGTCCGGTTCGTGAAGCGGGCGCAGCGGCTCGGCTTCTCCCTCCGGGAGATTCGCGAACTTCTCGCGTTGCGGGCAGGTCGAACGAGCACGAGTGAATCCTTCCGGCGGAAAGCGGAAGCGAAGGTCGCCGAGATCGACGCGAAGATCCGCGAGCTGCGTGCCATGCGGAAGGCCCTTGAGGCGCTCGCGGTGAGCTGTCCCGGCACCGGCCCCCTTGAGTGGTGCCCGATTCTCAGGAGCCTCGACGCGGAGGCGGATTCCCCCGGAAAGGACGACAAGAGATGAGCAAGCGCACCGTGGAAGTCCTCGTGGCCGAGTGCCCGGCCTGCGACGAGGTGGTGGAACTGGTCGAGCGGTTGGCCTGCGCCTCCTGCGACGTGAGCGTCCGGGACAAGAGCGATTTGGCCGTCGCAGAGGCGGCCCTGGTGCTCGGCGTGCGCAGCGTCTCCGCCGTGGCCGTGGACGGCGCGCTCCTCGACTGCTGCAAGGGAGGGGTGGAGGAGTCCGCCCTCGAGCGGGCGGGGGTTGGCCGTCCCTGAGGGGAGCGATGCGGTCCCTGAGCTCCCTCCTGATTCTCCTTCTCGCCGGCACGGCCGTCGCCAACATCGAGACGGAGGACGCGGGTGTCCTCTCGCCCGAGACACCCCTGCTTCGCGAGGTGCTCCGCTACCTTGAGACCGCCAACGTCGAGCAGATCCTGCTGGAGACGCAGATTCGCGCGGGCATCACGCGCCGGCTCGAGGGACGAGCGTCCATCCCCTTCCTGTTCCGCTATCTGGGCTCCAAGGATGTGAACGGGCTTGGGGACGTGACTCTGAGGCTCAAGTGGAGCGTCCACCAGGAGGATGGGGTCATGTCCAGCACGCGGTGGGCGCTGCTCTTCGAGTCGATCCTGCCGACGGGCGACGACGACCGGGACGAGGGCGGCGTACTGCTTCCGCGGCGTCTCCAGCCGGGGACCGGGGGCTTCGGCTACGGCATCGGCGGCGTCCACACGATCGTACGCGACCGCCACCGCGCGTCGGCGGCGCTCCGGCTCCGCCACTTCACCCGCCACGAGGGCTTCCGCCCCGGTCCGGAGCTGCAGCTCGACCTCGCGTACTGGTATCGGCTCGCCCCCGCGAGCTTCGGCCCCGAGACGCCGGGCTGGGAACTGCGTGGGGTGCTGGAGGTGCTGACCACGTACCGCTTTGAGAGCCGCGCCGGGGGAGGGGGTGCGGGGGACGAGGGGGTGATCGTCTGGTTCGCGCCGGGGTTGCAGATCTACGCCTCGCCCACCGTGCAGGTGGAGTGCAACGTGCGCCTGCCCATCGTGGACGGCATCGACGACGTGCTGGGAGACCGGAAGTGGGGCGCGCTCCTGGCCGTGAAGGTCCGTTTCTGAGGAGGATGTGATGGGGACGCGAACACTCGTCCTGCTTGCTCTCACCGCGTGCGCGGCCACACCGGCACGGCTGCCGCCGCGAGGGGCGGAGGGGAACGAGCCCGGCCTGCTCTGGGTGACCATCGTCGCCAAGGGTATGGAGTGAACGCCCTGAGCGAAGGCCGTCTCCGACGGCCTCGAACGCCTGGACGGCGTTCGCTCAGTACGCGTGGATCTTCAGACGAACGTGGTGACGATCGAGCCCGAGCCCGGCAGGGAACTCGATCTCGCCGCCGTCCCGCGCCGTGTCCGTGAGTCCGGTTTCACGCCCGCGGAGATGCGCCTCGCCGCGTGGGGCGAAGTCCGGCGGAACGGCGGAGAGACCCGTTTCATCATCGCCCCGTGGGAGCGCGCCTATCCGCTGACGAGCGCCCTGCAGGACGGTAGAGCGAGGATCGAGACGAGGGTTCAGTACAGCGAGGCGGGCGCCGCACTGGTCGCCGAGGAGGCTATGAAGGAGGATGCGCGCGCGACGGCGGTAGGTGCACGCAAGGGTCGTCGCGGCGAAGGCCATGAGTAGCGATTTCCAAGAAGGGCTCCGCCAAGGGCTCGCTGCCGACAGGCCGCTCTCGCCGATGCCAAGACCTGTGCCTTGGGGTCTCGAGGTCGATCGCGCCGATGTCAAGACCTCTGCGAAGGGTCCGCTTAGCACAGGGGTTTTGCGGGCCCGACCCCGCTCCTCGCGCCCCCGTCTCGGACCTCGTGGTGGGGAATGTTCCGCACCCCGAAGGGGGGGGTGCAAGCCGCCCTATGGGAGTCCCCTCGAATTGCATGAGCCCGTAACCATTTGTGGTGCAACGACTTACGCACGTATGCACCTAAGTCGGACTCAACGCGTGGAGAGTGTCCCACCGCAGCGGCCAGAAAGTGTCCCACCCGGGTGGTTCCATGATTACTGTTTCGTGCCGGGATCTGCAAGACCGCCGTCGGCCCTGCTCCCGCGACCCCGGCCGCGGCGATGGCGGGTCCGGTAGGACTCGCCCTTGGTCGTGAGGACGTGCGTGATCGCCCCGAGGCGGTCGAGCAGCGCGGTGGTGAGCTTTTTGCTCTGGAAGACCTGCGCCCACTCGGAGAAGGCGAGGTTGGAGGTCACGATCGTCGAGCGGCGGCCGTGCCGTTCGGCGAGGGGGTTGAAGAGCAGCTCCGCCTCCGCGCGGTCCAGCGGGACGAACCCGAGTTCGTCGATTTGTGTGGAGCTCCACATAACTCGACGAACTCGGGTATGTGCCCTTCAACCGCCAAGGCGCGGACCTGCTCTTCGCTTTCGTCACCAAGGTCTACGAGCGGAGGAGCCTCGTGGTCACCACCAACCTGCCCTTCGCGCGGTGGTCGGAGGTCTTCCTCGACGCCACCGCCGCCGCGGCCGTGATCGACCGCATCGTGCA
>Ga0187893_10010293_pt1 | contig 14012 bp, 15 predicted proteins | sample MA1701074metaG_FD_139574 | JGI IMG/M metagenome (GOLD analysis project Ga0187893, IMG submission 139574) | White microbial mat communities from a basaltic lava cave in the Kipuka Kanohina Cave System on the Island of Hawaii, USA - MA170107-4 metaG ...
AGTCTTGTAATACCAGTAGAACGAATAACCAAAGCAACTAACAATCGACAGAACTATGACATGCCAAACAGGCTGTTGCATTGACATAGCCGGTTCAGTTATTGATTGTTCAACTTGCTCAATATCTAGAGACACTTACAACCGCCCTCTTTTTATGAGGCCACTCATCTTGAATACAAAGCGATAGCAACTTATGATATCAGCACCATGTTGGATACATGGGTAACCTATTTGGAACTCGGTTAACCCGAGCGCCAGGCGAATATCTTGAGGACTAAAAATTATGGTCAATTCACTAACCCTTATAGGCCGTGCCGGACGCGACCCAGAAATGCGTTATTTTGAATCCGGACGAGTCAAGACCACTTTCAGCTTGGCAGTCAATAGACCGACCAAAGAAAAAGAAACCGACTGGTTTGACATCGAACTCTGGGGTCGCCAAGCAGAAGTCGCTGGCGAATATGTCCGCAAAGGAAGTTTGATTGCCATTGAAGGCCGCTTGGATTTCAACCGCTGGACAGGTGACGACGGCGTGAAGCACGTCAAGCCAATCGTCAACGCCAATAATTTGCGTCTATTGGGCTCCAAAAAAGACAGCGGCGGCGGCTCAATGTCATCGGAAGAGTTTTCTCAATCAATCTAAGACAAAGAGCGCGCGGAGCGTTGACCGGTTGCCGGAACCGGAGCATTAAAAGGGCAGGGAGGCAGAATTCTGCCTCCCTTTGGGTTTGCGTCAGGAAAATCTGCCAAGTTTTAGATGCGAACTTGATTATCGTGCCTTTGCAAATAAATCTGTCTATTGAGCAAACTCAACTGTTGATTGAGTTTCACCCTTTCACGGTAAGACAAGCCATTAACCCTCATGCGAGCTTCTAGTGCAGCAATTTGTTGTTGACGCTTACGAAGCAAGGCTGCCTCCTTTGGCGTTATGTATCCAGAACGATAACCTTGATAGATACGTTGTTGCTGTGAAACCTGTTGCTTATTTACTGACCATTGGCCACAGTGTTTGGCTTCCGCCGGAGCCGACAAGCCAATTACCGCTAGTGCCAACATAGCGACTTTATTCATGAACCACTCTCCTAAACTTGTGTCTTACACAAATAGGTAGAAGTCGGCCAACAAAGAATGTTCCAGTCGCCTAATTAACTTCTCCTAAATTTAAGGCAGTTGATTCTCCTGCCCACCATCTATATAGGATGTTCGGATACGATAGTGTCTGGCATAGCCGGCAGGAGACAACCCATGAATATTGGGGTTCTTGATTACTCAATTATTGGCATATACTTCGTCTTTGTTTTGGGCATCGGCTACGCGCTCAAAAAACAAATGGTCCACAGCGAAGACTTCTTCTTGTCTGGTCGTTCTATTCCTAGTTGGATTACAGGATTAGCATTCATCTCAGCGAACCTAGGTGCCATTGAAGTTATGGGCATGGCAGCCAACGGTGCTGAATATGGAATCATGACCACACACTTTTATTGGGTGGGGGCAATTCCAGCAATGGTTTTTCTTGCCGTCTTCATGATGCCCTTTTACTACAGCTCGCGCATTCGCAGTGTTCCAGAATATTTAAAACTTAGATTCAACGAGCCAACACGTGCATTTAATGCCGTGTCCTTTGCTGTTATGACAGTGCTTATGTCCGGCATTAACATGTATGCAATGGCATTGGTGTTCAAGCTATTGTTGAACTGGTCAATGACCGCATCAATTCTTGTCTCTGCTGCAGTTGTACTTGCCTACACAATTCTTGGTGGATTAACCTCATCCATATACAACGAAGTCTTGCAATTTTTCCTTGTACTTTTCGGACTATTGCCACTGCCACTTATTGCATTGGCAAATATTGGCGGCTGGGACACAATGATGCAAAAACTGCCACCCGGTTTTGGACATATGTGGGCACAAACGGCAACAGCAAATAACCCCATGGGTGTTGATTGGATAGGCATTGTCTCTGGTCTGGGCTTTGTGCTGTCCTTTGGTTATTGGTGTACAGACTTCCTTGTCATCCAGCGAGCATTTGCCGCAAAAAACCTGAACGCCGCTCAGCGCACACCACTCATTGCAGCGTTTCCAAAAGTATTCTTTCCAGCCATTACAATTCTTCCCGGCATGCTGGCATTACTTGTGATACCAGAATTAGGCAGCAACACAACTAATTATTCATATAATATGACCATGCCCTTGCTTCTGTCGAAGTATTACCCAACAGGAATGTTGGGCATTGGACTAACGGCCATGATGGCAAGTTTCATGTCCGGCATGGCAGGCAATATCACTGCCTTTAACACAGTCTGGACTTATGACATTTACCAAAGCTATATTGCACCAAATAAAAGTGATGATCATTATCTTTGGATTGGACGAGCAGCTACAGCCATTGGCATTATCGTCAGTGTGCTCACTGCCTATTTAGTGATGGGCTTTCCCAGCATCATGGACTACATGCAGATGATTTTCTCCTTCTTCAATGCACCATTGTTTGCTACGTTTCTGTTAGGCATGTTTTGGAAACGTGCAACGCCATGGGCAGCATTCTGGGGCCTTGTCTGCGGCACTTTTGCAGCAATCATACATTGGTACATAACCTATGCCGGATATCACTCCTACCCATCGGTAATGGCCGGCAATTTTTGGCGTTCGACATACGCCTGGCTCGTCTGCTTCGTAATAACTGTTGTGCTTTCCTTCTTCACCAAGCAAAAACCGCTTGAGGAGTTGAAAGGTCTAGTCTGGGGATTGACTGACCCAGCTATTGTTGAAGTTCTTCCCTGGTACAAAAAACCAAAAATACTTGCGGCCATTGTGCTTGTGGCCACAATCGCACTGAATATCGTGTTCTGGTAAAGGAGCAAAAATGTTAGATCTGCGCTTACCTATCGGCTGGCTCTTCATCATCTTTGGCACCATGCTAGTAATTTTTGGTTACGCCAATCCAGTAGTCACACCGGTTGGCGAAAGCTCAATCAACCTAAATATCACCTGGGGCTCAGTGATGGGACTCTTTGGGTTGATTATGTGCTTGCTGACCAAAACTAACAAAGACTCTACAGGCTAAATTCGTTTTTGTCTGGAGCGTCGTTTTGAACCAACTTCAAATACGCTGAATGAAATTCGTCTTCCTAGTCGATATTCACGAATTAATTTCGAGATCTCTTGTGGAATGTCGATGCCGCTTAGATACTACGCTGACTCTGCATTAGCCTGGCTTTCCAACAATTTATCAATTTTCCGTTCAATTACATCTAATTGACTCTTTTTTCGTGTGCCCTTGGTTTCTTGAGCAACGCGCTCGCTTACCCATTGTCGAATCATTGGACCAAGTGGTAGTTTGCGCTCTTTAGCTAGATCAAGAACCGCTGACATCAACTCTGGCTCAACACGGAATTCTATCTTGCCGCGCTCCAAAATTCGCTGCCGCGCTTCTTGCTGTAATTTTTTCATCTTTGCTATGTCTTCTGCTTTCATAGCCCTACCTGCTTCCTAGAATACGCTGTTGCTTCGTAACCATGGAAAGCCCAATCGTCTTGTCCTTCTGAGTATAATTCAATGTCTACTTCCCAAAGTTGGTGTCCATTCTTGTCCCAGCCAACGTACATAACTTGCCTATGTCCGCGCTCACTATCATGCAACTGGAACCATAAATCGTAATCAATAACATGGTCAGCAATTTCCTCAGTACAACCATGGTCATAAAAACTACGTCTGTATCTCATCTTACCACTCCGTCCGACAATTGTCTGACAACCCAGGATGAACCGGCAGAAATTTAATCCGCTGCAAATCTGCGCCTATATATAAGACGGAGAATGGGAGTAAAAAGTTCAAGCCAAGTGATTAAATCTGAACGCCAAAATAAGGCGAACTGACAACCTGATCATTGCTTACGCATGCGCCGCTACGCATCTTTTCGCCTTGTCAGAGCCAAAAAATAATTCCGGCATTCAACTGTACGAGGGTGTATGACGGCTTTGTCTGCAATCAGCATTTGCAGGCCCAGATCCAAAGCAATGAGCATTGCCTTGTTCAAATTTACATCGCCCTTCATGTCTAGGGCATTGAGAATTGGCTGGCGATAAATCTCCGGGCGACTTTCTTCCAGGCAGTCAGCTAAAAAGGTTACTTTCGAAAGATCTGACATTGGTACAGCGCCAAGCGTATGCTCGGAAATCGCATCAAGGACGGACGTATTAGTCAAACCCAATTCTTCCTTTAAGACATAGGCTGCAACTGGACCATGAATTAGTCGTCCTTGCTCTCTGTCTATAGGATGCAATTGCATGCCAAACCTGTCTGCCATGGCCACAAGTTCCTTGTCTTTTACATGCTTGCAGGCGTCGTGCAACCAGCCCGACAATTCGGCCAAAAAAGGATCGACTGCTGAAACTTGTGCCAATTGTTTAGCAAATTTAGCTACGCCTTCAATGTGACGAAATCGTTTTTCTGAAACACGTGGTTCGACAAACTGGCGGGCCGCCTTGAGAGTCAGTGATTCCGGAATTCCATCATATTTAGGCATGTGCTTTTGTCAAACCAATGAATCTTCAGCAGCGTTTTCGGCAGCAATTTCTGCTTTGCTGTCGGTCAACTTGTAATAGCCATGCGCATGCAGAATGTCGTAGACCGGTGCCGGCACCATATACCTCACCGTCTTGCCGTGATGAATGCGCGCACGAATTTGGGAGCTGGATATTTGCACCAGTGGGCAACGAATAAGTTCAATTTCGGCAGGAGCCACAATTTGTCTGCCAGCTCCGCCATTGGATAGCTCTTCAACCAGGTGAGAGTATGATTCGACGCGCGGAGCAACAAGAATGCGGCAAGACTTGAAGATTTCATTGGCCTTGTGCCACAACTTGAGCTGAGCAATATTGTCGCCACCAACAATTAGGTTCAGCTTTACATCAGGACCATACATCTTGCGAACATCAGCAAGGGTATCCATCATGTATGAAGGTCCTGGGCGATCCAGCTCTATTCGTGATGCTTCAAATCTTTCATTACCGGCAACAGCTGCCTTTACCATCTCAAAGCGTTCTTCAGCATCCAAATCAACGTCTTTGCGATGTGGCGGTCTGGCGCAAGTTACAAAAAGCACCTTATCCAATTGAAAATGCTCGCGGGCAAATTCAGCAATCAACAAATGCCCCCAGTGAATGGGGTTAAAGGTGCCGCCAAATATGCCTATCTCTTTCATCACTCTCTTTAATTAGGCCTGCCACTTCTGACGTGTATACATACGTGGCAAACGAATTCTCAATCGGCAAGCAAGCTCGTAAGTGATTGTATCCAATTTATTAGCCCAGTCAGCTAAGGTGAGACGCTTGTCCGACCCGTCTTCGCAACCAATAAGAGTTATAACATCACCAACGCAAACTTGAGAAACATCAGTGACATCAAAAAGCATTTGGTCCATAGAAATAAGTCCGACTTGCGGCACGACATGTCCAAAGATTAAGCCGCTAATTTGGTTGGACAATTTCCGGTCCACCCCATCAGCATAGCCAATAGGCAGGGACGCCAAACGTGTTTTGCGTTTAGCAGTCCAAGTAAATCCATAGCCAACTGATTCGCCTGCTTCAATTTCTTTTAGTTGATTGATTCTGCCGCGCACAGACATTGCCGGGCTGACTACAGTCGACTGCGACTTTGGCTCAAGTCCATAAATGTATAAGCCAACCCGCACCATATCATAATGTGTTTCCGGGTTTCTGCGCGCCGCTTCGCCTGAAGCTAAATGCACTATTTCGGGTAATTGTTCGCTGGCAATTAGTTCTGATACTACAGATTGAAACAACTCGTTTTGTCTCTCAGTCGACTTATCATCATGAGCTTCTGCCAAATGACTGTAAAGGCCGGCAAGTTCTAAATCCTTGTACTTGCCAATTTTAACCACTGCTTGCTTCACCTCATTTGTTGCCAAGCCAAGCCGATGCATCCCAGTATCAACTTTCAGATGCACACGTGCTTTCTTACCAAGAGACCTGGCTTCTGAAGCAATGTCTTCAATTTGTGAAACAGAACTAACAGTCAGTGAAAGCCCACTTTGAAGAGCAGTTCTAATTGCCCAAACTGGACAAGGACCTAATACCAAAACAGGCACTTTTGCTCCGGCAGCCACTAACTGGCAACCTTCATCTACGGAGGCAACGCCAAAAGCATCCACACCAGATGCTTGCAAGACAGGCGTCAAATCCAAGGCGCCATGCCCGTAGGCATCACCTTTTACAACAGCCATCAGCTGCGTTGCCGGTTTGAGCCAGGAGCGAATTTCATGCAGGTTATGCTCAATAGCGCCCAGGTCGATTTCGACCCACGCGTCGCGTCTAACTGAAGTCTGGCTTGGCTGCGAGGATGTCAGCATTAGCAATTTCTCGGAATTGGAAAATCGATTCCAGGCTTGTCGTTACAGGAGTTTATGCTAGCATTGCAGGCAGCTATATCGCTTGAGATTTCTAGCAGATATGGTTTCAACTGGTGAAAATGTCACCAGGAGTTAAATACCGTTTAAGACACGGTAATTGGCATCCATCACAAGCAGGAATCCCGACAGCAAGTAATTCTCAGGAGAACTTAAGCCTTGAATAAAGCCGAATTAGTCGACATCGTTGCCAAAGAAGCCGAAACGACCAAAAAAGACGCCGAACAAGTGATCAATAAGATGATGGAAACCATCGTCCTAGAAGTATCCCGTGGTGAGAAGGTAACCTTAGTAGGTTTTGGTACCTTCGAATTGCGCCAGCGTAAAGCACGCACTGGTCGTAATCCAAAGACCAACGAACCTTTACATATTCCAGCTAAGCGCGTACCAGGATTTCGCGTAGGCAAAGAATTTAGCGAAGCAGTAAATAAGAAAAAGTAAGAACGCGAAGTGAAGGTCGAGCAACGCGAGACCGGAGCATTAATCGGAGTCATTCACCTTGGAACCACCAAAAGTTGCTGTAATCGGTTGCGGAAACTGGGGTAAAAACCTAGTGCGCAATTTTCACCAGCAAGGTGCCCTTGCCACAGTCTGTGATGCAGATGCTAAACGTCTGGAGATGGTGCGCAAAGAACACCCTGGTATCACTGTCACTCAAAACTTCGACAGTGTGCTGGCTGACAAAACGGTAACTGCAATTGTGGTGGCAACACCATCGGACAGCCATTTTCCAATTGCTCGCCAGGCACTTCTGGCAGGCAAGCACGTATACGTGGAAAAGCCTCTGGCACGCGATGTATCGCATGCCAGAGAATTGGATGATTTGGCGACCAAGAGCAACTTGATTCTCATGGTTGGACACTTGTTGCTCTACCATCCTGCAGTCAATTGCTTAAAGCAATTGATTGCCTCCGGTGAGCTTGGCGAATTGCGCTTCGTTCGTTCAGACAGAATGAATTTCAACACATCGAGACGTGACTGGTCGGTTCTCTGGGATCTAGCACCGCACGATATTTCAATGATGAGTTACTTGCTTGATTGCGAGAACACAGAAATTCAACGTGTGGGTGGCTGGGATACGCAAAGCGATGATATTGTCGATGTTGCTTATCTTGACTTAGCGTTCCCCTTTAACGGCAAGATTATTCCCGGACAAATTCGCAACAGCTGGATTGATCCACAAAAGCTTGTCCGTTTGACAGTCAATGGCACTCTTAAAACTGCCGTGTTGAACGATGCTCAGGTAGAAAATAAATTGTCTCTGCACAGTCAGACCCCGGAAGGACGCATGATTGTGGAATATCCTTCTTATCCTGATATCGAACCTCTGCACCTAGAATGCGAGCACTTCCTCAAGTGCTTGATGACAGGTGAGCGTCCACGCACCGATGCCAATAATGCCTATCAAGTTGTACGCATTTTGGCCGATGTGGAAAGACGCCTTATGCAACGCCCCCAACAAAAGCAGCCGGCGGCTATCAGCTAGTTGCCACATATAACAATTTTGTTGAGGTCTTGGTCAAAGCCGTCAGGTATGACGCTATAATTTGAACTGCATCTGCCATTATGCGGGAGTAATTCAGTGGTAGAATGTCTCCTTGCCAAGGAGAATGTCGCGAGTTCGAGCCTCGTCTCCCGCTCCATTTTTATCCGACACATACAACATTTGAAGCAAGCCGGCAATTGGCTCTGTTGCCCAGCCAGTCAAGAGAAGGCGACTTGGCTTCTCTTTAAATGAAAAAATTCTCTGCTATATTAACTAATGGAAGTTAGGGCGTTGGATTGGCGCGGAGGCGCAAAAATGACTGAAGAGAAGAAAGCCGAAGAAGTAAAACCCGGCTCCGAGGACACAGTCAAGCTGTCTGCTGATCAAATCATTAAACGCCGGTCGCGCTGGCAGAGCAGCTTGGCAGCCATACGCTACATCGACGGCATCTCCAAAGATCATGAAGTCAAACTACGCGATACAGACAGAGCGACAAGCTTGGCCTTGCTCGTTGTCTGCGTTTTCGCGTGTTTGTCCATGTTTTTACCCCAGCTTTCCCTGCACCGCATTCCTTTAGTGGGCGCAGCTGATGTTTTACTGGGCATGACCCTTATAACTCACGTTGCCAATAGATTAGGTATCGTAACTACATTGACCCCCAGACAGGCAGTTTTGGTCTGGCAATTAATGATGGGTTCAAGCTTAATTGGCGTGTTCATGGCCATAAATCTTGGCATCGTCATCTGCATGGTCATCTCAAAGACACAGATCGTAATTCCCAGGTAATATTGGGACATACAAGCCTCTTGGCGTGCTAAAATTGCCGGATTGAAGTCGTGGCAATGTCTTGTCTTGCTTAGGTTCTGAGCCTGAGCTGACACAAGAGTCGCGACATGGCCCTTAAATGCGGTCGCCGTATCGAACTTGATAAAGGAAGAAGAAGAATGAAGGTTAGCCTGGAAAAGCAAGGTCAAAATATCGTTTCTTTGGCCGTGGAAATAGAAGCCGATCGTGCACAAAAAGCCTACGATCAAGCCTGCCGCCAATTAAGTCACAAGGTTAATATTCCTGGCTTCCGCAAAGGCAAAGCACCCAAGAATGTTATTGAAAAAACCGTTGGTCCAGACTACATTAAGCGCGAAACCCTTGAGCACTTACTTCCTCAATTGATTGGCAGCGCTATCGCTGAAAAAGAACTCGATGTTATAACCGAGCCGGAAGTCGACAGCCTCAATTTCGAGTTGGGTCAGCCACTATCTTTTACAGCCAAGTTTGAAGTTCGTCCAGAAGTAACACTGGGCAACTTCAAGGGACTATCGGCTGAAGTACCGGAAGCGACAATGAAAGAAGAAGCGCTGGATACCGTGCTTAAGCAATTGGCAGAATCCAAAGCCACGCTTAAGGAAATTCCAGACCGCAAGATTGCTATGGGTGACACGGTCATAATTGACTTCGAGTGCCACTATGATGGCAAGCCCATTGAAGGGGGCAAAGCTGAAGGCTTAATGTTAGAAATGGGCGAAGGCAACTTCTTTGACGGATTCTGCGAGCAATTGGTTGGGGCAGAGCCAGGTAAGGAAAAAGATGTCAACGTCACCTTCCCAGAAAACTACAGAAACAAAGATCTTGCCGGCAAAGCGGCCATTTTTAAAGTAGTGCCTATGGGACTTCGTGAAAAGACTCTGCCGGACATTAACGATGAACTTGCAAAGTCCATTGGCATGGAGTCTATTGATAAGCTCAAAGAAGCAATTATGGAGCGCCTGACCGCTGATGTTAAGGAAGAAAATGAAGCTCGCGCCCAAAAGGCAATTGTGGAGAAGGTCGTTGAGGATGCCAAAGTTGACCTGCCGGACACAATGATTGAACGTGAAACAAACATGCTCATGCAACAGAATCGTCAGGCTCTTGAGCGCAGCGGACAATCCTGGGAAGAGTTTGAAAAGACAGACGGCTTCAAAACCATGAAAGATGAGAAAGAAAATGAAGCTCGTCAGCGTGTAAAAACCAGCCTGGTTTTAGGAGCAGTTGTACGCGCCGAGAAGTTAATGGTTGAAGACAAGGATCTCTATCCACACTTCGCGGAGCTTGCACAAGCCTATAATGTGCCGCTGGATAAAGTGGTTGGCAATGCTGAAATTCGCCGCAAAATAATGGAAGAAACCTTGGCTTCTAAGGTTGTGGAGTTCCTCATGCAGTCGGCAGAAATTAAATATGTTGCCGAGAAGGACTCCGACAAGCAAAAAGTCTTGGCGAAGTAGGTGCTACCACCAATATAATATTGACAGAAACTTTTAAGGTAGTATTGTGGCCGTATTGACGGCAATTTCTACGCCAAGCTCAAGAGGGAGTATTTTCAATGAGGCATTTCGACCCCCCATCCTATAAGCAGTTGTATGAGCTGTGGAGTGCATCCGGAATTGATCCGGTGTCCTACTATCCGCCGACTGTTATTGAAACAACCGCTCGTGGCGAACGTGCCTTCGATATTTTCTCCCGCTTATTGCGTGAGCGTATTGTGTTCCTAGGCACCCCTATTGATGACACTGTAGCTAATTTGATTGTGGCGCAGTTGCTCTTATTGGAAGGTGAGGATCCGGAAAAACTCATTCGCCTTTACATCAACTCACCTGGTGGTTCGGTGACAGCCGGCTTGGCTATCTATGACACCATGCAACACATCCGTTCGGAAGTTTCCACAATCTGTCTTGGACAAGCAGCATCCATGGGTGCTTTCTTATTGGCTGGTGGAACAAAGGGCAAGCGTCTGGCCCTGCCTCATTCACGCATCCTTATTCACCAACCTTTGGGTGGTGCTCAAGGACAAGCTACAGATGTCGAGATTCAAGCTCGCGAAATTATCCGCATCAAGCGTCAACTGAATGAACTGATGGCCCACCACACTGGACAATCAGTAAAACAGATTGAAAAGGATACCGACCGTGACAACATCATGACCGCACAAGAAGCCAAGGAATATGGCTTAGTGGACGATGTGATTGTCAAACTTGACCAACCAAACTTGGCTGCTGTCTAGAAAGTAGGAGTCCCCAATGGCTAAGCAATCAGATAATCGACTTAAGTGCTCGTTCTGCGGCAAGAGCCAAGATCAGGTCAAAAAGCTCATTGCTGGACCGGGCGTCTATATCTGCGATGAATGCGTTGACCTGTGCAATGAAATTCTCGACGAAGAGTTAATTGAAGGAACACCGCATCCTCAACAAGCAGATAGTCCGGCACCACAATTGGTCGATGTACCAAAACCGCAGGAGATTAAGTCCTTTCTTGATCAGCACATTGTCGGTCAGACAATGGCCAAGAAAATCCTTTCGGTAGCGGTATACAACCACTACAAGCGCATTAGCCATAATGCTGAATTATCCGATCAAGTAGAGATTCAAAAGTCCAACATATTATTGGTTGGGCCAACTGGATCCGGCAAGACACTTCTTGCTCAAACTTTGGCTAAGTTGTTGGATGTCCCCTTTGCAGTAGCTGATGCCACCACTTTGACCGAAGCCGGCTACGTCGGTGAGGACGTGGAAAATATTCTCCTGCGTCTTTATCAAGCAGCCGACTACGATATCAAGAAAGCCGAGCGCGGAATTATCTACATCGATGAGATCGATAAAATTTCCCGCAAGTCTGAAAACACCTCAATCACCAGAGATGTTTCCGGTGAAGGTGTCCAGCAAGCTCTGCTAAAGATGATCGAAGGTACAGTTGCCAACGTTCCACCACAAGGTGGTCGTAAGCACCCGCACCAAGAGTTCATTCAAATCAACACCGCCAATATTCTCTTCATTTGCGGCGGCGCATTTGTTGGACTGGATAAGATAGTCGAATCACGCGTATCATCCAATCGCAATATCGGTTTTGGATCAACAATGCCGGCAACTGCTCGCGAACGCGAAGAAAGAGCCAGCAAGATTCTCAAAGATCTCATTCCAGATGATCTCTTGAAGTTTGGTTTGATACCGGAATTCGTTGGACGTATGCCTGTCGTGGCAGTGCTGGAAGCTCTTGATGTTGAAGCTCTCGTTCGCATCTTAATTGAGCCAAAGAATGCCATCCTCAAGCAATATCAGCAATTGCTTGCTCTTGACGGTGTCGAACTGAAATTCGATAACGACGCCAGCAGAGCACTTGCCGAAGAAGCAATTAAGCGCAAGACGGGCGCACGCGCCTTACGTGCAATTGTTGAAGAAATCATGCTTGATATCATGTATGAAGTTCCTTCGCGCAACGATATCAAATGCATTGAGATCACTAAAGAGTTGGTCGAAAAACGCTCGTCAGCCGAGCTACTGGAGCTTAAGCCGAAACTGAAAGGCGAAATAGCTTAGGCCGCATTTCAAAAAAATATGCCTGATATAAACGAACAGACGTTTCCTTTGATACCACTGAGAGATGTGGTTGTCTTCCCGCAGATGGTGACACCATTATTTGTCTCCAGACAGAAATCTATTGCCGGTCTGGAACAAGCTTTGATGCGGGATGACAGACTAATTGTGCTCGTTGCTCAAAAAGATCCCGAGTGTGAAGAACCACACGAAAAGGATCTTTATACAGTAGGGACACTTGCTGAAGTAATGCAGATGCTCAAGCTGCCCGACGGCACTGTTAAGGTGCTGGTTGAGGGTTCTTGCCGTGTTCTCATGAAGACCTTCATTGAAGGCGAGAACAACTTGGAAGCTAAAGTCACCGAGCAGAAGGAAATAGACAACGAAGATCAGCTCACAAAAACGCTCATTAGAGTGTCGGTTAATAAGTTCGAGCAATACGTCAAGGCAACAAAGAAGATCAATCCAGAATCGCTCTTGGCTGTATCAGGCATAGGTCAACCAGGAAGGCTAGCCGATATTATCGCCACTTATTTGAGCCTCGATGTAGCCGAGCGCCAAAAGTGTCTGGAAATGGTTGATGCCACCGAGCGCCTGGAATACATAAGCCAGCTTCTTTCAAGGGAATTGGAGTTAGCACAGCTCGAACAACAAATTCATGATCGTGTACGCTTCAACCTAGAAAAAACTCAAAGAGAATATTTCCTGCGCGAGAAGCTCAAAATCATTCAAGATGAGCTAAGCAATGAAGGTGGCGAATTAAATGAGATTGCTGAGTACAAGCAGAAAATTGCTAGTGCTCAAATGCCGCCACAGGCTGAAGAAAAAGCCAACAAAGAACTAGGCAGACTAGAAAAGATGATGCCGCAGACTGCTGAGGCATCCGTCATTCGCACCTATCTTGACACCTTAGTTAGTTTGCCATGGTCCAAAAGCTCATCCGACATTTTGGATTTAAAACGTGCCGAACATATTCTTGATGAAGACCATTCAGGACTGGAGAAGGTCAAAGAACGCATTCTTGAATATCTTGCCGTGCGCAAACTTTCCAACAAACCGCAAAGCACAATTCTGTGTTTGGTGGGACCACCCGGTGTTGGTAAAACAAGTCTTGTTAAATCCATTGCTCGCGCGATGAATAGAGAATTTGCCCGTATAAGTTTAGGTGGTATAAGCGACGAAGCTGAAATTCGCGGACACAGGCGTACTTACATAGGGGCAATGCCCGGCAGAATTTTGCAGGCAATTAAGCATGCCGATACCAAGAATCCCGTAATTTTGCTTGATGAAATCGAGAAAATGACCCGTTCCTATATGGGCGATCCAACGGCTGCCATGCTGGAGGTTTTGGATCCTGATCAAAATGATTCATTTACCGATCATTATTTAGATGCGCCGTTTAGTCTTAGGGAAGTCATTTTTGTGGCCACTGCCAATGCCCTCGATTACGTACCACGTCCATTATTGGACAGACTGGAAGTCATCCGCTTGTCCGGATACACCGAAGAAGAAAAGGTACAAATTGCCGAGCAACACATAATTCCAAAGACATTAGAAAAGCACGGCTTGAAAGCAAAGCAATTAAGGTTTGCCACCGCTGCTATTCGCAAAATCGTACAAGAATATACTCGCGAAGCAGGCGTGCGCAACCTTGAGCGAGCACTTGCAACCATTTGCCGCAAGGTAGCAACCGAGATAGTTAAGCGCAAAGAAACTTCGGTGAGAATTGTGCCGCAGATAGTAAGCAAATATCTCG
>Ga0187893_10010294_pt1 | contig 14012 bp, 14 predicted proteins | sample MA1701074metaG_FD_139574 | JGI IMG/M metagenome (GOLD analysis project Ga0187893, IMG submission 139574) | White microbial mat communities from a basaltic lava cave in the Kipuka Kanohina Cave System on the Island of Hawaii, USA - MA170107-4 metaG ...
CGGCCATGAGTGGGTACTAAAATCAAAAAATATATTCCAGCTTAATTTAAAATTGAATTATTCGCCAATAAATCCCTCAACAGGTACTTACCTTTTTACCACGGGCATTCAGCCGGATTTGAGTGGAAATTATGGCGTATCTGGTTCGTATATTGGAATTAGCACTGGCTATATTCTTACCAGGGCAAATAAAAAACCAAAATAGTTTCCAGCTATCTTTTTCAGCTTTTACGCTTATGTATTAGCATCAAAAAACCACACCCGCATTTATAGAAAATACAGCAGTGAAATTTTCAGAAGGAAAATAATAATCGAGAATAAACTGTGGCTGTATAAAAAATTTACCAATGGAATATTCAGGCCGAAGATAAACAGCAAGTGATAAAGGCTGAAAATTGAGATTATCATCCACACTTATATCGCCGGTGTTGTACAAAAGATTGGTGGCTTCACGCTGGTTTAAAATATATGTATTGCTTGTTCTGTTAAACCCAAACTTTTGTGTACCCGCAGAAAAAGCTATCTGCGGTACAATCTTTAGGTAATCTTTCCTGCTGAGCACTTCTCTTATATAAAACGTATGTCTTAACGAGCCGGTAACAGAAAAATCAGCAACCTCTTCATTGGTACTTGTAGTATTAATAATAGATCCTATTCGCCTTAATCTTAAAAGCTTAATATACCTTTCCCTTTTATTAAACTCGGAACGGCTGCCATGCCCATACGTAACTGTTATGCCAGGCTGAATCCATGATTTTCTCCAAATGAAATAGGCGTTGTATTCATTTTGCAATGGCGATGTATAAAAAGGCAATGAATCTTTTGTAAAATATCGTGTGTAAGATAATCCGCCTGTCCAGTCCAGGCTTTGTATAAAATCAAAAGATGGCATTACGGAAAACTGGTACAGGTTCCATTGTTTACCATCATCTGTTATATTGCCGGATAATGTAAGCCCCGGGCCCGAGCGATGATAATAACCAATTACCGGGGTAAAAATCGCTTTCTTTACAGATTCAAGCCGTAGTGGATTTTTTTTCCAATAATTATAATAGCTGCTGCCTGCCGAAACATTAGCAAGAAGAAAACTGCGTGGCTTAAGCAATGAATCCAGAAAAAGATCCATTTCATTCAACAGTTCATCATAGTTGAGGCTGGTATCTATTTCCAAACTTTCGTCTGAAGGGATGGGCACTGTATCTTTTGGTTCCTGGGAAAATCCATGTACAGCAAACAATATGAAAATGGCTATGAGGAGTTGGCGTTTTAACATCAGGCAGGTTGTTAGGGTTTGAGCTTAATAACGTAAATCTTAACTCTTTTCTTCTTTACATTTTTAATTTTTCCAATTTTTGACCTTATTAAGTTCAAATAGTTTAACAAAATCAGGTCAGCTCCAATACTGTGATCTCTGGCAAAATACCTACCCTGCCCGGATACCCGATGAACCCATACCCGCGGTTTACATATAATTTTTGGGCTTCTTTTTCATACAAACCCGCCCATTGTTCATACACATACTGCACGGGGCTCCATTTAAAACCCGGCAATTCTACGCCAAACTGCATACCATGTGTATGACCAGAAAGCATCAGGTCAATATCGGAGTATTTGAGACGCACTTCCGCATCCCAGTGTGATGGATCGTGGCTCATCAATATTTTGAACGGATGGGCTTCAGCACCGGCATAGGCTTTTTCCATATTGCCATATTTGGGAAATCTTGCTTTGGCACTCCAGTTTTCAATTCCAAGCAAGGCGATCTTTTCTTCTCCTTTTTGCAATACCACATGTTCATTCATCAATAACCGCCATCCCATATCAGCATGCATTTTCTTTAACCGGTCAAGGTTAGCAATTTTATCACTCGTAGAAGCCCACTCTACATAATCACCATAGTCATGATTGCCCAGCGTAGAGTAAACTCCCATTGGTGCATTCAGCTTGCTGAATACATCGAGATAGCTTTCCAGTTCTTCCGCCTTATTATTTACAATATCACCGGTAAATAAAATGAGATCGGGCTTTTCCTGCAAAATTTTTTCTACACCTTTTAACACTGCTTTTTTATCCGTAAGGCTTCCCGAATGTATATCGGAGATATGAACAATCTTCAAGCCTTTAAAAGATGATGGCAAATTTGAAAACGAAAGAGGAACTCTTTTTACCTGGTAATGATATTTATTACCAAACCCGTTAATCAGCGTTCCAAACAATCCACCGCCTGCAATCATACCAGCCCAGCTAATAAAAACAGAACGGGATATTTGTTCGCCTTGTTGCAAAGTTCCTCCGGCAACTGCTGTGCTTCGGGACAATTTACCAGCTATCCATTGCACCAGTCTGCGCACATCGTCAATCAAAAAGAAAGCAGCCGCGATGATCTTTGCAAAAAATAATCCCAGCACCACAGCAAAAATAGTAGTACGAAGTATTTTGGCCTGGTGTTCAAAATGCAGGTAAGGAAGGATCAGCAATACTACAATGGCACTAACAGAGACGGCCCAGTATCCGACATAGATTACGGTTTTCACTTTAGAACCCGCGGGTGCAGCAATTACTTTAACTGCCTGGAAAACATAAAAGTCAAGCAAGACCATCAGCGCAATCAGTATCCACCAAAAGGGAGAATTTCGCATGAATTGAATTTAAACAACAAAGATAACCGCCAAATTTACCTATTGTTTGCTGAAGGCTTATTTTTGCCCGATTTACAGCCCCAAATGGGCAAAACTTAATTTTGCGGTTTTATTGATAGGCTACAATTTTACCGTAAACTGCGGAAAGTAAGATTTAATCAATAAAAACTGCAGACAACCCGAGATGGCAAGAATAATTGGCGTAGCAAATCAAAAAGGCGGTGTGGGCAAAACCACTTCGGCTATTAACCTGGCGGCAAGTTTTGCCGTGCTGGAGTTTAAGACCTTACTGGTTGACGCCGATCCCCAGGCTAACAGTACTACCGGAGTTGGCTTTGACCTTCACAACATCACACAAAGTCTTTACGACTGCATGGTGAATGAGGCCAAAGCAAAGGATGTGATACTGAAAAGCGAAATTCCCAATCTTGATCTTCTTCCCTCGCATATTGACCTGGTCGGCGCCGAAATAGAAATGATCAATTATCCCAACCGGGAAATGGTTTTAAAAAACCTGCTGGAAGAAGTACGGAACGATTATGATTTTATTATCATTGATTGTTCGCCATCTTTGGGATTGATCACGGTTAATGCATTGACTGCATCCGACTCTGTGGTTGTACCGGTACAATGCGAATTTTTTGCGCTGGAAGGTTTGGGAAAATTGTTAAATACCATCAAGATCGTACAAAGCAGGCTGAATACTTCGTTGGTTATAGAAGGCATACTAATGACAATGTATGACGGGAGACTTAGACTCTGCAACCAGGTAGTAAGCGAAGTGCGCCGCCATTTTGAAGACATGGTGTTTAATACAATCGTACATCGCAATGCAAGACTGGCGGAAGCGCCGAGTGTTGGCAAACCGGTAATACTTTATGATGCCAACAGCAAAGGCTCTATGAATTATCTGAATCTTGCCAAAGAGATACTGCAGAAGAATGATATGACCAAGATCAAAAACGAAGAAAGAATATTGAGTTTATAGTTTATGGTTTGTTGTTTATAGTTATCACAACAGTTTACAATGTATTAAAGTGATTTCAAACAGCAAGAAACCAAAAACCATAAACCCAAAACCATAAACATCACATGACAGTTCCAAAACATAATAAAGAAGCGTTGGGCAAAGGGATCCGTTCTCTTTTGGAAGGGATCAATAGTGATTTGAAAACAGGAAGCGGCGCATTAAAACCGGCCGTGGTAGAAAATGTAACAGGCATTAACCGCATTCCTATTGACCAGATAGAACCCAATCCCAAACAACCCCGCCGTGATTTTGATGAACAATCATTGAATGAACTTGCCGAGTCGCTGAAGATGCATGATATCATTCAGCCGATCACTGTTTCTAAACTTCCTTCCGGAAAATATCGCCTGATCTCGGGTGAACGCCGCTGGCGGGCTGCTAAAATTGCTGGACTGAAAGATATTCCTGCTTATCTGCGTCATGCAAATGATGCTGAACTGCTGGAGCTTGCATTGCTGGAAAATCTGCAACGTGAAGATCTGAATGCAATGGAAGTAGCGCTTAGCTATAAGCGAATGATGGAAGAGTTGGATTACACACAGGAACAAGTGGCAGAAAGAATGGGTAAGGATCGCAGCACAGTTTCCAACTTTATTCGCTTACTAAAACTGCCACCTGATATTCAACTGGCGGTAAGAAGCGGGCAATTAAGCATGGGGCATGCACGGGCATTGATCAATGTAGATACCATTGACAGGCAACTCTACATTTACAAACAGATAAAAGAAAAAGGATTGTCGGTAAGACAAACCGAAGAGCTTGTTCGCAATATTTTCAAAGAAACCGGCGCTGTTAAAAAAATTTCAAAAAGCACATTGCCACCCGGCTACCAGAAAATAGAAGATAACTTAGCATCTTATTTCAGCACCCGTGTCAAATTAAAACACAGCCGCAATGGAAATGGTCAAATCATCATTGATTATTATTCCGTTGAAGAATTGAGCAAAATATTAGGACAAATGGATGTGCAGGCAGGATAAGCATTTGGAATTTAAGATTTGAAATTTACAATTGGCCGGCGCTGATGAATTGACAATTTACCTTGAATGAGGACTAAGATTTTTTTTATAGCTGCTAACTTTTCGCTTATTGCTTTCATAATACTGCCCCAACTTTCTTTTGCCCAAAAAAAAGAAACTTTAAAATCTGCTGATTCATTAAATACCGTAACTGCCATTACTGATTCAACGGAAGACAAGACAAAGAAAAAAGTAAGAGTGTATAATCCCCGCAAAGCGGCTATACGTTCAGCTATATTGCCGGGTTGGGGACAGATATACAATAAAAAATACTGGAAACTGCCGATTGTTTATGGTGCATTGGGCACATCAGCAGGTGTCTTTTTTTTCAATTTAAAAACATATAAAGATACCCGGCTTGCTTATACTATTAAATACAATATGAGCCTGCCAACGGCTACTCATGCAGATTCGTTAAGAGTTACTGAAATACCCGATTATCTTCAAAGAATTTCTATAGGCTCACTCCGCTCTTACAGGGATAGCTATCGCCGTGATATTGACTACTCAGTTTTGTTTTTTGTTTTGCTATGGGGATTGAATGTGGTGGATGCAGCCGTAGATGCCCATCTTAAAAGTTTTGATGTCAGTCCAGACCTTAGTTTTAAATTTAAACCGGGTTATAGCCCCATGGCCGGTACCACTGGAATGAGTTTTGTGATGAACATTGGAAAGAAAAAACAACCAGCTTTGTTGACTGCTAAGTTTTGAAATCTATAATTTTTTTTAACCGGCTACTGTATTTCATGGCATCGGCTGTTGCGTCGCACACTTCATCGTTCCGTTTTCATGGCATCATTTTAATTTCATAATGCTCCTGTGATTTTCAAATCAATAATCTCTATTGCACCACTTCTATCATTACCTTCGTAGCGAAAAACTTAAACATCAGCGTCTATTATGAATATCGCATTGATTGGTTATGGCAAAATGGGAAAAGCGATTGAAGAAATTGCATTGGAACGTGGACATCAAATTGTATTAAAGATAAATGACGAAAACCTCGGAGATTTTACAAAAGAAAACGTCAGCAAAGCCGATGTAGCCATTGAATTTACCGGGCCGCACAGCGCTTATCAAAATATCATGGGCCTTATTGATTTTGGTGTGGCTGTTGTAAGTGGTTCGACGGGTTGGACTGAAAAGACCGACAAAGTAAACAACTATTGCAAAGAAAATAACGGAACATTTTTATATGCCAGCAATTTCAGCGTTGGCGTGAATATATTTTTTGAGATCAATAAAAAACTGGCTTCGCTAATGGCTCCTCATAAAGAATATACCATCAGTTTGGAAGAAATACATCATACGCAAAAAAAAGATGCACCCAGCGGCACGGCGATTAGCCTGGCCGAGCAAATTTTGGAACGAGTGTCCCAAAAGAAATCATGGGTCAATTATGAAACTGAAGATCCTTCGGAGCTTCCAATTATCAGTAAGAGAGAAGACCCGGCGCCAGGCACACACAGTGTCAAATATTCATCTTCTATTGATGATATTGAGATCATTCATACTGCTCACAACCGCAAAGGTTTTGCATTAGGCGCTGTATTGGCTGCGGAATTTATTAAAGACAAGAAAGGTGTTTTTAGTATGAAGGAAGTACTCGGTCTTTGATCATCTCCTTTTAAATGCGGTCATACAGAAACGTCAGACCTTGTAAATCGTAAAGGTGCTGTATTGGCGGCAGAATTCATTAATGGCAAAAAGGGAATTTTCAGTATGAAAGAAGTTCTTGGCCTTTGATCACTTCTTTTTGCTATTCATCCGTTATCATCTTCGCTGGTCAAATTAACAATCATAGCCATCTTTTTATACTTAGTTTGGAATACTAAAACTAACCGGTATGAAAAGATTCATCACATCATTGCTTGCAGTCATTATCATTTCCTCTTTTTCATTTTCTCAAATTCCACTAACTGTTGCACCCAGCGGTGGAAATAAAAAAGCGTCTGTGACCGAACGCATCGGGTTAACGGATGTGAAAATTCATTATGATCGTCCGGGTGTAAAAGGCAGGGAAGGAAAAATATGGGGACAATTGGTTCACACTGGTTTTATTGACCAGGGTTTTGGCAGCAGCAAATCTGCCCCGTGGAGAGCAGGGGCCAATGAAAATACAACTTTTGAATTCAGCACTCCGGTAAAGATCGAAGGAAAAGATTTGCCTGCTGGCAAGTATGGTTTCTTTGTTGCTTACGATCCCAATGAATGCACACTGATCTTTTCAAAAAACTCCACTTCATGGGGCAGCTATTTTTATAATGACAAAGAAGATGCATTGCGTATAAAAGTAAAACCGGTTATGCTTGATAAAAGTGTGGAATGGATGAAATATGAATTCACGGATCAGAAAGAAAACATCGCTACAATCTCTTTACAATGGGAAAAGTTAATGCTACCTTTTAAAGTGGAAGTGGATTATATCAATATACAACTTGAATCATTTCGCAATGAATTAAGGACAGAAAAAGGTTTTATCTGGGAAAGCTGGAACCAGGCTGCTGCATGGTGCCTGCAGCATAATGTAAACCTTGATCAGGCATTGATATGGGCTGACACAGCTACCGGCCCTTTCTTTGGCGGCGACAGAGTCTTTGCTGCCTGGAGGACCAAGGCACAAATTTTGGAAAACCTAAATCGCCAAAATGAAGCTGACAGCATCATGAAAAAAACATTGGCCTTTGCCAGCATGAACGAAATACATCAATACGGCCGCCAACTATTGCAGCAAAAGAAAAATAAAGAAGCCCTTGAAGTGTTTAAATCCAACTTTCAAAAGTATCCCAACCAGTTTACAACATTGATGGGATTGACGAGAGGTTATTCAGCAAACGGTGATTATAAAAATGCATTGAAATATGCCAACCAGGCATTACTGCTAGCGCCTGATACTAATAATAGGAACAATATAATGACGATGATTGAAAAATTGAAAGCAGGAAAAGACGCTAATTAGAAATGAAGTCTGATGTCAGAGGCCAGATGTCAGACCGAAAGTTCAGACTTCAGACATCTGACTTCTGACTTCTGACGTCAATTGCATCCCAACACCTCACAAAGCTTTTGCTCAAGCGCAGGCCCGCGGAGATTCTTGGCTAATATTTTTCCATCAGGCCCTATTAAAAAGTTTTGAGGAATACCTTGTACTCTATATTGTTTGGCCACTTCATTGTTCCAAAATTGCAAGTCGCTGACATGAGTCCATGCCAACTGATCTTTATAGATAGCCTGCAGCCATTTATCTTTTTGTCCCGGCCTGTCGAGCGATACGCCGAGAACGGTGAAATTCTTTGTTTTGAACTTATTGAAATTGGCAACTACATTAGGATTTTCCTGGCGACAAGGGCCACACCAACTTGCCCAAAAATCAAGCAGCACATATTTGCCACGAAAAGATGAAAGTGAAACAGGATTGCCGGAAGTATCAGCCTGAGTAAAATCCATTGCCATACCGCCAATAGCAGTGATCTTGGCTTCAGCAACTGTTTCTTTTAAATAAATACCATAAAGATTTTGCAATGCAGATGGTGTTAAGATATTCATCCTTTTTTCAGTCAGTAAAATATCATCGCTTAGTTGTAACGTAGCGGCAAGTAGAAAAGCACTGACGGCAGATGATTTCTTTGTTTGAATAAACTGGTCTATTTGTGCTTGAATGTTATTTTTTGCTTCATTAATTGCCAGCATGATACTGTCAGTTCTTATTCCCTGCTGATACTGCAGGCTTAGGTTCGATAGCTTTTCAAACAGCAGATCAAATGACCTTTTGAAATCTTTAAAATCATTGTGAAGTGATGAACCCGTAACCTTAGCCTTATCAAGCTCAGCTATGTTACCCTCTATGCTCACAGCTGAATTATCAAGAAAACTCATCAGCTTTTTATCAGCGCCCATATTGATGTTAAGTATCATCGGCTCCTTTAATTCAGCCCTCAATACATAAACACCATTGCTAACTTTAGCCTTTGCAATTGTATCAGTGGGACGGTTTACATCGGTAAGAGAAATCAATTCACCTTCTTTAATCCCCTTTACTTTACCCGTTATGGTCAACTTTTCCTGCGCCGCTGCTAAAACAGGTAAAAAGGCCAGCAATAAAACACATGATTTCATGAACATCATTTTTTTGAACAATAGCCAAAGATAATTTCTTTTTTTGCAGGGAAAAAGTAAGACGGCTTACTAAATTACCGACTTAAGGAATTGTTTAACAGAAAGTTCCTCATTCTGAACGCCTTCCATTGCTTTTACAAATGCGCTGCCGATAATGGCCCCGTTGGCATATTGACAGGCAGCATCGAAAGTTTGTTTATCCTTTATACCAAATCCCACCAATATCAAATTACGAAGCTGAAGACTTTTGAGTTTTTGTAAATAGTTATTAACAGATGTCATGTTCTTATCACTGCCGGTAGTAGAAGAAGATGAAACAGCATAAAGAAACCCTGTACTTAACTGATCGAGTTTTTTTATTCTTTCATCTGATGTTTCAGGGGTGACGAGAAAAATAAAATCGAGACCATATTTTTTGATTATAGCTCCGTATTCTGTTTCAAATTCATATTCCGGAAGATCAGGAAGAATCAAGCCATCAATGCCAACTGCAGCAGCATCGGCGCAAAATTTTTCAAACCCATATTGCAATACCGGGTTCATATAGCCCATCAAAATTACTGGAATACTGACCTCTTCTCTGAAACCCTTAAGCTGCTCAAATAATTTTTTAATTGTCATTCCATTGGCTAATGCAATGGTGCTGCTGGCTTGTATGACAGGCCCATCTGCCAATGGATCGCTGTACGGCATTCCCAGTTCTATCATATCAGCGCCGTTTTCCTGCAAAGCCTTCATCACTTTGAGTGTGCTATCAAGCTTTGGGTAGCCTGCCGTGTAATAAATATTAAGTATGCGTTGATCTTTCTTTTTAAATAGTTCACTGATGCGGCTCATTCGATATTATTTTTCAGAAGAAGAGATAGCGTAAGTATCGTTCTCTATTGTAAGGTATTTATAGCGGGGATAACTATCTATATCCAATGTAAGATGATATACTTTTTCATTCGATGATGAATTTGTTTTGAAGTGCACATATATGGTGTCTCCGCTGCGTTCTGTTTTTAACTGGTCATCTTTAAAATCAACAGGTAAACATTTTTCAAATTCATACCGTTCACCGCCAAAATTTGAATTAAGCCTGAAATAAGATTGCTGGTCTTTACAATCATCAGCCACTTTTTCAAACTTTAATTTATGCTCTACATAAGGTTTGCGTTCACATGAACAAACATAAACCGCAACAATAAACAAGAGCAGAACAATATTTTTCATCAGGATTACTTTATATACTTCATGTAAGTAGCAAGGTCTTTATCGCCACGGCCACTAAGACAAACTACGATCCGTTCATCTTTATCAAACTTTATTTGGTTCAGCGCAGCCAGGGCATGTGCACTCTCCAAAGCAGGAATGATGCCTTCGAGTTTTGCCAAATTAAATGCAGCCTGAACAGCTTCATCATCTGTTGCACTTAAAAATTTTGCCCTTCCTGTTTCAAACAAATGTGCATGCAGCGGGCCAATACCTGGATAATCCAATCCTGCAGAAATGCTGTGCGGCTCCACCACCTGCCCATCTTCTGTTTGCATTACTAAACTTTTGCTGCCATGCAAAATGCCCGGCCGGCCTAATTGAGATGTGGCAGCACTATAACCACTATCAATTCCCAAACCTGCTGCTTCTACTGCAATCAATTCAACATTTGCTTCATCGAGAAAATGATAGAAAGCGCCGGCTGCATTGCTTCCACCCCCAACACAGGCAATTACTTTATCCGGCAACTCTGTATCTGTCTTTTCTTTTAACTGCCATCTTATTTCTTCACTGATCACACTCTGAAATTTTGCTACCATATCAGGATAAGGATGCGGGCCTACTACAGAACCAATGATGTAATACGTATCATTCGGATTATTGATCCAATCTCTTATTGCTTCATTAGTTGCATCCTTTAATGTTTTGCTGCCGCTGGTTGCAGGTATAACAGTTGCACCAAGCATTTTCATTCTTGCTACGTTAGGCGCCTGTCTTTCGATATCCTTCTCTCCCATAAACACAATGCATTGCACACCTTTGAGTGCACAAACTGTTGCTGTGGCTACTCCATGTTGTCCTGCACCTGTTTCTGCAATGATCCTCTTCTTTCCTAATCTTTCTGCTAACAGAATTTGCCCAATCGTGTTATTGATCTTATGAGCACCCGTATGACAAAGATCTTCCCGTTTCAGGTAGATCGTTGTTTTGTATTGCTCACTAAGTCTCTCTGCAAAGTATAAAGGCGTTGGTCTTCCGGCATAGTCTTTTAATAATCCTTTAAATTCTTTTTGAAAAGAATCATCCTGCATTACTTCAAGATATTTTGTCCGCAACTCTTCCACATTGCGATGCAGCATTTCAGGAATGTAAGCGCCGCCGAAATGGCCGTAATAGCCTTGCTCATTAGGAGATACATATCCCGTCATATTTATTTCACTTACACTTAGCGTTTTCATGCGAAATTTACTTTTTTAAACTTTGCTTAATGTTGATCTTCGCTTGCTCTGCGAAGTCTCCGACTTCGCAGTTACTATGCCAAAAGTCGCAGACTTTTATATCAGTTCCACATCTATAATCCCGCCCTTTCCCATATAATTCGATGCACTCGAATAAATATAATCTTCCGGTCTTGCTACAATTCCCGCCCTCACCGGATTCTCATGAGTATAATCAAGTTTAGTCCTTGTAAACTCATAACTATAGCATTCTTCAGGATGACTATCATTCACCCAAATTTGTTTTTGTTCATTATTAGGATTAATTCTTCCATAAAAATTAAATTGATGTATCATCCATTGTCTTCTGCTTTCTTCATCACTCTCGATAATAGGCCACATTACATGATGAGTATATTTTTTGAAATCCCTGACTATGTCACTTAACGTTTTCTTTTGCTTTTCGTTTGCTCTTGCTATCAAATGAATATGATTGCTCATAATAACATACGCATTTAAAATAAGATTGTCATTTTTCTGCGCAAACCGAAAAGATTCTATAACAATATCACGATACACTTTTCTTGTGAACAAATCAATCCAGCCACAAACTGTGAAGGTTAGGAAGTGGGTAGCAAACTGATCGCGGATTGCATAGCCCTCTCTTAAACCGGCTCCTTTCATATTTATGTTAGTTTAGTTATGTCTGCGACATAAAACATAATGACTGCGAAGTCGGAGACTTCGCAGAGCCAACCAGAGTCTCACTTATTCTTCAATCCCTGCTTAAATTGCAACACCGCTACCATATCTTTTACACCACTGCTTTTTTCAAACTGCTCATTTATATCTATACCAAAAAAATCAGGATGCCTAAATGATTTTATTTTTTGAATATCACCCATGCCAATACCGCCACTTAAAAAGAAAGGTTTTTCAATACGGCTTTTATTTAATTGCTTCCAGTCAAATGATTGAGCAGGTATTTCAAACAAATAAAAATCACAAACATCGTCATACTGTTCAACCAACTCATCAATATCGTCACCGGCTTTTATTTGAAACGCTTTGATCACTTCCACTTCGCTGCCCAGGTCTTCACACATTTCAGTGCTTTCATTACCTCGCAATTCAACAACATCCAAACCATAGTTATCAATTGCATCCAGCACTTCTATCATTTCCGGGTTAGTAAAAATTCCAACCTTCTTAATATCGAGGTCGGTATTTTTTAAATCACGATGCTTTATTTTTCCTTCTATATAATGCGGTGAGCTTTTATCAAAGCTGAAACCTGCATAATCAATACCCAATCCATCGAGCTGATTCAATTGTTTTATATCTGTTATCCCGCTTACTTTAATGTTGATCATGTCGTCTTTTCTTTTTATTCACTGTTATTTCGCGGCGCTTTCAATTTCCCAATCAATTCTTTTACCTTTTTCATATCCTTTACACCCGGTGCTATTTCAAACTTGCTGTTGATATCAATTGAAAACAATTTTTGCGCCACAGGTTCTTTCATAAATGTTTTTATGTTTTCTTCATCGCCCGGTTCAATACCGCCGCTTAAAAAAAACAATTTATTGATCGCTGCTTCTTTCAAAACATTCCAGTCGAATTTTTTTCCTGTACCGCCATATCCTGCGCCCATCGTGTCAAACATAAACATATCTGTACCGTCATGGTATGGCCGAACAATCCAGTCAATCGGGTCATTGTCAGATAAACGAAATGCTTTTACCACCGTAACATAATTCGCCACCTTTTCACAAAAGAAAGGCGTTTCATCACCATGCAACTGCACCATGTCAAGACGGTATTCTTCCACCATTCGCATCATGTCGTCATAAGGTTCATTGACAAACACACCCACTTTGGCGATATGACCTTTGATCTTTCTCATTTTTTCCGCCGAGATCTTATTGCCAATATATCTCGGCGACTTAGGGTAAAAAATAAACCCTGCAAAATCAACGCCCATTTCATCAAGAGCATGTACCTGTTCCGGCAATGTCATGCCGCATACTTTAATTCTCATAACGCTTTTGCTTTTATGCATGAACAAATCAGCAAAAGCAATCGTTGGTCAATTATCTGTATAGATATTCCTTTATTCAATGGATCTTAGTTCCGTTACAAATTCAGTAAATGCCTTTCCGGGATCAGGTTCTTTCATAAATGTTTCACCAATCAAAAAACCCCTGAAGCCTGCCTTTTTTAAAGATACAATCGTCTGCGGATTACTAATACCGCTTTCTGCTATAGCCGGTTTATCTTTTGGAATTTTATTGATCAGGTGCAAAGATGTGTTGATATCAACTTCAAAAGTTTTCAGGTTGCGATTATTTACTCCGATCATATCCACTTCATCGCAGATGTGATCCAGTTCTTCTTCATTATGTATTTCCAGCAATGATTCCAGCCCGATTGATTTAGTAAATGCAGCCAGTTGTTTTACTTCGGCCGGAGACAAACATGCAGCGATCAATAAAATGACATCAGCACCAAATGCTTTGGCTTCTGCGATCTGCCATTCATCCACCATAAAATCTTTGCGCAGCACCGGTATATCGGTGATCACTTTGGTTTGAATAAGATCATCCAGATCACCACCGAAAAAGTTTTCATCAGTCAATACAGAAATGCCGGCTGCTCCATTACTGTTATAATATTTTACAACCTGCTCCGCTTCCAGTTCTTTTGTTTTAAACCATCCTTTGCTGGGGCTTTTTCTTTTAAACTCTGCAATGATGCCCGTGCTTTCTTCAGCCAGCAGGCTTTGTTTCAAAGA
>Ga0187893_10010295_pt1 | contig 14011 bp, 10 predicted proteins | sample MA1701074metaG_FD_139574 | JGI IMG/M metagenome (GOLD analysis project Ga0187893, IMG submission 139574) | White microbial mat communities from a basaltic lava cave in the Kipuka Kanohina Cave System on the Island of Hawaii, USA - MA170107-4 metaG ...
CAGCTTCAGGTCCTTGAACGAGTTGAGGCCGGTCTTGACCTTGGAGACGATCGACTGCTTGTCCTCGCCGATCGAGTAGATGGTGAGGCGGTCGGCGTTGAACAGCACGCAGACGTCCGCGCTCACCTCGAGCATGATCTCGTCGATGTTGCTGGTCGCGTGGATCTTGTTCGTGACCAGCTGCAGCTGCTTCTGGAACGCGAGCCGCGCGTTGACGTCCGCTTGCGGCGCCGCGTGCTGACTAAGGACTGCGCTCATACCGATCCTCCGATCCCCCCGCGGGGTCTCGAACGGCTACAGGTCAGGATCTCTATCCTAGCCCCCGCTAGGTGAACATTCAACTCTCACGCCGATGATTCTTAACAGGCTTTTCCTGCGCCGCCGCGCCGCGCCCGGCGCGGGCGATCAGCGGCCGTGCCCCGCGGCCCACAGGCCGCCCTCCAGCAGCCAGACCTTGAAGCCGCGCTGCGCGAACAGGAACGCCGCCGCGGAGCTGCGCCGCCCGCTCTGGCAGTACACCACGTATTCCTTGCTCGCGTCGAGCACCGCGAAGCTGTTGCGCACCTCGTTCAGCGGCACGTTGATCGCGGCCGGCAGCCGGTCGTACTGGTACTCCGAGGGGTAGCGCACGTCGAGCCAGACCGCGCCGTGCGCCACGCGCTCGAGCGCCGCGGCGTGGTCGATGCGCTGCAGCAGCGGCTCGCGCAGCAACTCGATGAAGTCCTTCTTGCTCAGGCGCAGGAGCTTGCCCTCGCTCGCCATCACCACGGTGGCATTGCGCTTCGCCTCGGCGGCGAGCGCTTCCTCGCCGAAGGCGTCGCCCGCCTTGAGCTCGGCGAGCGTCATCCGGACGCCGCCCACCACGCGCTCGACCTGGCAGCGGCCGGCCTCGATCACGTAGTAGTAGTCGCCTTCCTCACCCTCGCGGATCACCACCTCTGCGCGCTGCGCGCTCACGCGCTCGAAGCGGCGCAGCAGCTCCTCGAGCCGCGACGCCGGCAGGCGCGCGAACACGCCGTGGCGCAGGTTGGCAAGCGAGAACACGCCGCTCGCGACCTTGGCGTCGCTGCGCACCGCCTCGCCCATCGCGCTCGCTGCCGCGCCCTCGCCGGAGGCGACCTGGTCGAAGGTGACCAGGATGTCGAGCACCTCGTCGTCGATCGCGAGCAGCTCCACGTCGGTGATCGCCTTGGAGCGCGCGATCGGCGCCGCGCGCCGGTTGAGCGGCTGGCGCCCGTCGCCGGTGCCGCCGACCACGACCAGCGAGCCCCCGCCCCGGAACGCGAGCAGGATCTCGCCGCGCAGCAGGAACACCGACTGCGCGCCGCCGGCGCGCGCCGCCAGCGGGTCGCTGCCGCGGGCGGCGTGCTCGACCACCGCGACCTCGGCGAGCTCGCGCAGCCGCTCGGGCGAGAGCGCCCCGAGCGGCTCCAGGAACGACAGCTGCTCGGGGGTGGCGCGCTGGGCGGCAAGGGCCCCGGACTGCATGGGGTGCTGGCCCTAGAACTCGAAGGTCTGGCCGTTCTGCAGCATGCGCGGCCGAAAGTTCTCGGTGCAGTCTTCGATCTCCTGCATCGTGAGCTCGATCTCGCCCGGCTTGAGGTGCGTGATCCAGATCTCCGGGTTGCCTTCGAGCTTGCGCAGCTCCTCGGCCAGCATCGACGGGCACAGGTGCTTGGACATCTCCGCCAGCTGCCGCTCCTTGTTCGAGAACGCGGTCTCGATGATCAGGATCCTGAGGTTGCGGATCCGGTTCACGATCTTCCACAGCGCGTCGTTCGGGCCGGTGTCCCCGGTGAACACCAGGCTGCCGCTGCCGCTGTCGAGGTGGTAGCCGACCGCGGGGACGGTGTGGATCGCCGGCAGCGGGGTGATCTCGCGCCCGGCGATGGTCACCGTCTGGCCGAGCAGGATCTCCTCGTAGCGCATGAACGGCGCCTCGGGGGTCGGGATCTCGGTGAAGTCGGGCCAGATCGACCAGTTGAAGATGTGGTTGCGCAGAATCTCGATCGTCGCCGCGGTCGCATGCACCACGATGGGCTGGGAGCGCATCCCGCCGACCGTGTCGACCAGGAACGGGATCGAGGTGACGTGGTCGAGATGCGAATGGGTGATGAAGACGTGGTCGATCCGCGACAGCTCGGCGAGCGGCAGGTCGCCGACCCCGGAGCCGGCGTCCACCAGGATGTCGCCGTCGACCAGGAACGAGGTGGTTCGCAGGTGGCGCCCGCCGATGCCGCCCGAGCAGCCGAGGATTCGAAGCCGCACCGCTCCTCCGCGCCTACTTCTCGTCGAACGCGGTCACCCCCTCCCAGCCGGCGGGAGGCGGCGTGCGGCGGAACTCGGCGACGCGGTTGGCGTACAGCTGGTAGAGGTCGCACTCCGGGTCCATGCGCAGCAGGTTGAGAAGGGCGACCTCGACCTGGTCCCACTGCTGCACCCGGTAGGCCCGCAGCGCCTGGTCCCAGAGCTTGAGCTCGTCGAGCAGCTTCTTGTCGGCCTCGCCCTTCAAGCCGATCGGCTGGTAGATGCTGAGCGCCTCCTCCCTGCCCTTGACCTTGATGCGGTCGATCTCCTTGAAGACGAACTCGTCCTTCAGGGCGTTGCGGGTCGCCTCGCCGACGAGGATGCCGACGCCATAGTACTTGGTGCGGCCCTCGAGCCGCGATGCCACGTTCACCGGGTCGCCCATCACCGTGTAGGCGCGCCGCACCTGCGACCCCATGTCGCCGACGCGCACGTTGCCGGAGTTGACCCCGACCCCGATCTTGAAGGCCGGCCAGCCGCGCGCGGCGAACTTCTCGTTCAGCACCTTGCGCTCCTTCTGCATCGCGAGCGCGGCCATGACGCCGTTGCGCGCGTGCTGCGGGTCCTCGACCGGCGCGCCCCAGAAGGCCATGATGGCGTCGCCGATGTACTTGTCGAGCGTGCCGTGGTACTTCGACCGGATGATCGTGCTCATGTCGGTCAGGTACTCATTGATGTACTCGCGCAGCTCCTCGGGCTTGAGCGCCTCGGAGATGCTGGTGAACCCGCGCACGTCGGAGAACAGGATCGTCAGCTCGGCCGCTTTCGGCTCCATGCTGTACTTCTCCGGGTCCTCGGCCATCTTGTCGACCAGCTCGGGCGGCACGTACTGGCCGAACAGGTCGGTGAACTGGCGCTTCGAGCGCGCCTCCACGAAGTAGCCGTAGGCCATGTTCACGGTATAGAGAAACGCCGTCATCAGGATCGAGGCCGCGAGCGGCAGCACCATGTCGGCCTGCGTCCAGACCAGGAAGTTGAAGCCGGCGATGAGCGCGACGCCGAGCGCGGCGGCGATCGTGGCCCAGAGAGCAGACAGCATCGGGATCAGGAACGAGAGCGCGACTCCGCCCACGAACAGCAGGATCACCTCCGCGCCGAGCATGTAGGGCGGCTTCTGCTTGAAGTTGCGGTCGAGCATGCCCCCGATCATGTTGGCGTGGATCTCGACCCCGGGGTAGACGCTGTCCACGGGCGTCGAGCGCAGGTCGAACAGCCCGGGCGCGGTCGTTCCGACCAGCGCGATCTTGCCCTTGAGCTGCTCCGGCTTGACGCGGTCATGGATCACGTCGGCGAGCGGGATGTAGGGGAAGCTGAACTTCTTGCCGCGGTACGGGATCAGCACCGTGACGCGGTCGTCCACCGGGATGGTGAGCGGGCCGACCTTGAGCCACTCGAGGCCCGAATAGCCGCGGTGCAGGAAGCGCTCCGGCGGGTACCCGGGCTCGACCGCGGGGAACTTGCCCGACTGCAGCGCGATCAGGGTGCGCACCATGGCGAGCGAGAGCGCCTCGTAGTACCCGTCCTCCCACTCGAGGATCATCGGCACGCGGCGCGACACGCCGTCGCCGTCGACGTCCGGATTGAAATGGCCGGCGGCGGCCGCGTTCTTCTGGTAGATGGGCAGGTTGCCGGTGTAGCCCCGCCACTGCAGGAACTGGATGTTGCGCCCGGCGAAGGTGCCCTTGGGCAGCACCGGCTCCGGGATCGCGTTCGTCTTGACGGCGCGCTCCTCGCTGTTGAAGTAGTAGCCGAGCACCACCGGCCGGCCCTTGATCGCGGCGGCGAACTGGCCGTCGAAGTCGAGCTTGCTGCGCACCTGCTGGTAGGTCTGCTGGAAGCCGGGCACCTCCTTGAGCTCTTTCTGCGCCAGCGCGTCGAGCGTCTCGATGCCCGAGCTGGTGTCGGGCTCGGCCCAGACGATGTCGAAGCCGAGCAGCGCGATGCCGTACTGGTCGAACAGCTTCTCGATCAGCCGCGCCATGAGGTTGCGGTTCCAGGGCCAGCGACCGATCTCGCCCAGGCTCTTCTCGTCGATGTCGAGGATCACCACCCGGTTGTCGACCGTGCGCGGCATCGTCAGGTTGAGCCGCGCGTCGTAGATGATGTTGTCGAGCTGGTGGATGAACCCGACCTGGTAGAAGCGGGCCGAGTGCCCGATGAAGAACAACGTGATGACGAGTCCGAGGGCGATTCGGACGATGTGCTGTTTCACGCGCTGATCCGGGGCCTAGGGCGGGCCTGGACGCCGGCCCAGGGGGGTCTTCACGCCTTGAGGAAGAACTCCATCTTCACGCCGGCGAGCTCGATCACGTCGTGGTCCTTGAGCGCGTGGGGCGCGTTGCCGATCGCCTGTCCGTTGACCGTGGGGCGCTGCGCGCCTTCCACGTGGGTGATGAAATAGCCCTGCGGCCGCCGCGTCAGCACCGCGACCTGCACGCCCGGCTTGCCCAGGGTCGTGAGCGGCTTGTTCAGTTCCAGCTCCTTGCCTGCGTTGCCGCCCGAAAGCAGCTGGATCGCCCCGAGCGCCGCCGCCGGCTTCGGCGCCGCCACCGCCGCCGCGACCGGGGCCGCCGCGGCGGCGGGTGCCGCGGGTGCCGCCGGGGTCGCCGCGGGCGCCGGGGCCGGCGCGGGCGCCGGGGCGGGCCTTTCCGCCATTCCCGCGGCCTGTGCGCTCGCTGCAGTCGCCTGTACCGCAGCCGCGCGTGCCGCCTGTGCCGCCTGCGGCTGCGCCCCGGCCGCGGCCATCGCCCGCGCCTGGTCCGCCGCGGCCTTCATCGCTGCGGGCCTGAGCACCATCGTCTTTTCGAAATCCGCCGCCGCGGCCGCCGGCTGCGGGCCTGCTTCCTGGATGAACTTCAGCTTGTACTTGCCGAGCTCGACGACGTCGTTGTTCTGCAGGAAATGCTTCTTCACCGGGTTGCCGTTGACCAGCGTGCCGTTGGTGCTGCCGAGGTCCTCGAGGAACGAATCGTTCAGGATGGTGACGATCACCGCATGCTCGCCGCTCACCGCGAGATTGTCGATCTGGATGTCGTTGTGCGGCTTGCGGCCGATGGTGGTGCGCTCTTTGGAGATCGGGATCTCCTTGAGCACCAGGCCGTCCATGCTGAGTATCAGTTTCGCCATAGCTGATCCCTGGGGTCTATTTTAGCCACGCAAAAACCTTTGACATCACGCCGCGCGGCGCGGGGTATTCCCGCAGGACCCGCACGAGTATAACCGATACGTTGTCTTTGCCCCCGTTGTCATTGGCCATCTGCACCAGCTGTTGCGCGGCGAGCTTGAGATTGCCGCCGAGCGCCTGCAGCGTCATGCCGATGTCCTCGTCTTCCACCATGTCGCACAGGCCGTCGGAGCAGAGCAGGTACACGTCGCCGACGCGCGTCTCGTACTCGTGCATCTCCGGGTCGACGCTGGCATCGATGCCGAGCGCCTTGGTGACCAGGTTCTTGTGCTGCGCGTTCTTCGCCTGCTCGACGGTGATGAGTCCGCTGTCGATCTGCTCCTGCAGCAGCGAGTGATCGCGCGTCACCTGGCTGAGCTTGCCGTCGCGCAGCCGGTACAGGCGCGAATCGCCCAGATGCGCCACCAGCACCCGGTTGTCGTAGAACAGGCACACCACCAGCGTCGTGCCCATGCCGGCGTACTGCGGCTGGCTCTGCGCCGCCTGGTAGATCGAAGTGTTCGCCTTCAGCACCTGCTCGCGCACCAGCCGCGACGCCACGCGCGTCTTGGTCTCTTCGTCGATCGCGTAGGGCTGCACCTTGGCGAGCAGCTGCTGCAGCTCGGTGGTGATCACCGTGGTCGCCATGCCGCTCGCGACTTCGCCCGCGTTGTAGCCCCCCATGCCGTCGGCGAGCACCGCCAGGCCGTTGGCCGGGTCCGAGGCGACCGAATCCTCGTTGTGCGAGCGCACCATGCCCGGATCGGTGCAGCTCGCGATCTCGAGGATCTGGCTGAGGTTCATGCACCCGGCCTCAGAGCTCGATGTCGACGCTGCGGCCCGCCTTGCCCGCCGCGGCCGCGGCGCTCGGCGCCGGCACGGCCCCGGCGGCGCCGAGCGCGGCGCGCAGCGCCTGGGCGAACTCCTCGCCCGACTGGAAGCGCTCGTCCGGGTTCTTCGCCATTGCCCGCCCCAGGAACTGCACCAGCCCCGGCGGCACGTTCGGATTGACCGTGAGGATGTCGGTCGGCGGCTCGCTCGCGATCTTGAACATGAGCTGCGCCATCGACTCGCCCTCGAACGGCAGCCTGCCGCTGAGCATCTGGTAGAGGCTCACCGCGAGCGAGAAGAGGTCGCTGCGCCCCTCGATCTTCTTGCCCGCGAGCTGCTCGGGCGACATGTAGGACGGCGTGCCGAGCACCATCCCGGTCTTGGTCTTGGAGGAGTCCGTCAGGCGCGCGATGCCGAAGTCGGTGAGCTTCAGCGTGTCCGAGTCCGGGTGGTACATCATGTTCGCCGGCTTGATGTCCCGGTGCACCACGCCCTGCTTGTGCGCGTAGCCGAGCGCCTCGGCCGCGCGCGCCACGATCGAGACCGCCCGGTCCGGCGCCAGCAGGTTGCCCGACTTGCAGAACGGCGCGAGGTCGCCGCCCTTGAGAAGCTCCATGGCGATGTAGCACAGGTCGTGCTCCTCGCCCGCGTCGTAGATCGCGACGATGTGCGGATGGTTGAGGCGCCCCGCGGTCTCCGCCTCGCGGAAGAAGCGCTCCTTGACCTCGGCGAGTTCGTCGGCCTCGAACTCCTGCGCCAGCGCCATGGTCTTGATGGCGACCATGCGGCCGATCTTCGGGTCCTTGCCGAGGTACACGATCCCCATCGCCCCCTTGCCGAGCTCCTTTTCCACCTGGTAGCGGCCGAGCATCGGCTTCTCGGTGCCGCTGCCGAGCACCATGGTGCCGCCCGGATGGCTCGCTCCGGCCCCGCCCAGGATCACGGTCTCCGAGAGCTGCTTGGCGCGCGCCAGCTTCGTCTCCAGGTCGCGGAATTTCGGGTTGAAGGCGTGCATGTGGCGGAATACGGTCTCCGCCTTGTTGAACTGGCGCTTGCGCTCGAAGTCGAGCGCGAGGTTGTAGAGGTTGTCGAGCAACGCGTCCGACATCGGCACCTGGCGGAACTTGTCCCAGGCCTGGTCCAGTTGCCCCTGCCCCTGATAGGCCAGACCGAGCATGCGGTTCGACTCGGCGCTCGACTCGTCGGCCTTCACCTTGGCGGCCTCGGTGACGATGAAGCGCTTGGTCACGAGCGCGACGTGCCCGACGAGCAGCAGCGTCGCCGGCACCATCAGCTGGAGCCACATCGCGCTCGCCGTCATGAGGGAGAAGTGCACCACGATCAGCGCGGCGAGGACGCCGGCGGTGATGCCGGCGGCCGGCCCCGCCTTGAGCCGCGGCAGCAGCGCGATGAGGTAGGCGGCGACCAGGAGGAAGACGAGCTTCTCCACGATCCAGCCCCAGCTCGGGGCGACAAAGAAATGCTCCTGCAGGATCGAGGACACCGAGTGCGCCAGCGTCACCACCGGTGCCATCGCGGGGGAGATCGGCGTGACCGAGAAGGTCCCCACCCCGGCCGCGGTGGCCCCGATCAGCACGATCTTGTCGCGGTACTTGTCCGCCGGGATCTTGCCCGAGATGACGTCGTAGAACGAGTCGACCTGGAAGGCGGGCCGGCCGTCGCGGTCCTTGTAGAAGTAGGTGTACATCTGCAGCGCCGGGTCGGTGCGGATGCGCAGCTTCTGCAGCGCCACGCTCTCCCCGAGCTCGACCTTGATGTCGGCGGGCCCGAGGTTGAGCGAGCGCGCCGCGATCATCATCGAGAGCGACGGGAACAACTGGTCGAAGTACATCAGCACCAGAGGCTCGGTGCGGGTGCCGCCGTCGACGTCCGGGGTCGCGTTGAGATGGCCCATCGCGGCCGCCGTCCGGCCGATGACGTCGATCGGAACCTGCACCGCGGCGGTGGGCAGCGGCGGCATATCGGCCCCGCCCTTGCCCGCGGCGATCGCGTTCTTGATCACGTAGTCGGGCAGCGGCTTGTCGGGCTTGCCGCGCGGCTCGCCGAGCGTGAACAGGACCGGCAGCAGCACGTTGCCCGCCTTGGCGTAGCTCTCGGCGAGCTTGCGGTCGGTGTTGAGCGCCTGCTCGGCCTCCTTGAGGAGGGCGACGATCTGCCCGACTGCCTCGGCAGGCGCGCCGCCCTCCGCGGGAGGCGCCTTCGAGGCGATGTCCAGCAGCTTGGCGATGTACACGTAGCCGGGATCGACCTGCGCCTCGCTGAAGAACACGGTGTTGCCGATCACCTTCGCCTTGGCGCCGGCGAGCAGGTCGGTGATCTTGGCATGCACTTCGCGCGACCAGGGCCAGCGGCCGATGTTCGCGATCGAAACGTCGTCGATCGCGATCACCGCGATCTTGTCCGAGGGCGTGCGCGCGGTCGCCTGCACGCCCATGTCGTAGGCCTTGCGCTCCAGGCTCTGCAGCAGCTCGCCGCCGCCGGCAAACAGCATGAACACCACGACCACGAGGCCGAGGAACCAGTCGTTCTTCCAGAAATCGGATTTCTTCATGCGGCTCTCCCCGTTCCTCGGCGGTGGTAGGTGCCGCGCGCGCGCGGCGAAAAAATTCTACGCCAGCGGCGCGCGGCGCAGGCGGGACGGCTCGAGCATCGACTCCCCCCTGAAAGTCAGAAACCCGGAACGAATACTGACAGCGAAACCCAAGCTGCGTCAAATGTTTATGCCCGGGTACGGGTGCGGCGCGAGCGCGCCGAGCACACCGGGAAAAGCCGCGATTCCGAGGGCGGTCGCGGCGCGCGCCGCTCAGCTTCCGAGCACCATCCCCGGCGTGACGGCGCCGGCGCCGACGAGCTCGCCCGCGGCGACCTTCTTGCCCTCGCCCAGCTTGGCGCGCTGCACCTCGATGCGGCCGCCTTGCGCACTCACCTGGAAACCTGCAGGCCCCGCCTCGACGATCTCGCCGATCTTGCCCTTGACCGCGCCGAAGGTGCGCACCGGATGCTTGCGGGCGTCGAAGATCTGCAGCTCCATGCCCGCGAGCGTGGTCCAGGCGCCCGGCGCGGGATTGCAGCCGCGGATCAGGTTGTAGACGAAGTCCACATGGCTGGCCCAGCGGATGTGCGCCTCGGCCTTGCGGCACCAGCCCTCGTAGCTCGCCTGCGATTCGTCCTGGACGAGCTCGCGGTGCCGCCCCGCGACCACCAGGTCCGCCGCCTCCAGCATCGCCTGCACGCCCATCGGGAACAGGCGCTCGAAATACACCGTGCCGAGCGTGTCGTCCGGGCCGATGCGGGTCTCCTGCTGCAGGATCACGGGCCCCTCGTCCAGACCGTCCGTGGGCCGGAAGATGCTGAGCCCGGTGCGGTCCTCGCCGCGGATGATCGGCCAGTTGATCGAGGAGGGCCCGCGGTACTTCGGCAGCAGCGAGGGGTGGTACTGGATGGTGCCGTGCTTGGGGATGGCGACGAAGTCTTGCGGTGCGAACTGCAGCACGAACGCCATGACGCCGAGCTCGGCGTCGAGCTTCTTCAGCGCCGCGCGCGCCGCGTCGGCCTTCAGGCTCTGGAACTGGAACACCGGGACGCCCTTCGCCTCGGCCGCGGTCTTCAGGGCGTCGGGCCGCGCGCCGGGCTTCTCCGGGGCGCAGAACACGCCCGCCACCTCGTCGCCGCGCGCGAGGAATGCCTCGAGCACCGATCTTCCGAAGTCCTGCTGGCCGAGGATCGCCAGCCGCATCAGGCGGCTTTCTTCGGCGGCGCCGAGAACGCCCCGGCCTTCTTCAGCGAACCGATCTTGGCATCGTCGTAGCCGAGCACCTCGCGCAGGACTTCCACGGTATGCTCGCCGAGCGTCGGCGAGCGCTCGATGCGCGCCGGCGAATCCGAGAGCTTGATCGGCATGCCGACGTTCCACCACTTGCCGCGCTGCGGGTGGTCGAGCTCGACCCACATCTGGCGGCCGCGCACATGCTCGTCGCCGGCGAGGTCCTCGGTGCTCATGATCGGGCCGCAGGGCACGTCGAGGTCGTTGAGGATCTGCATCAGCTCGCGCTTGGTGTAGTCGGCCGCGAACTCGGTCAGGCGCTGCCACATCGCGTTCTGGTGCTTGCGCCGGTCGGCGATCTTGGCGAAGCGCGGGTCCCTGGCGAACGCCTCGCCGCCGACGCGGGTCGCGAGCGCATCCCAGACCACCTCCTGCACCACCACGTAGAGGTAGTCGTTGGGGCCGCCGGGTTTGCACTTGATGGCGTTGCCGAGCTGACCGCCGCCGGAATCGTTGCCCGCGCGCGGCGTCGCCTTCAGGCCCTCGGTCGGCACCGAGTACTCGCTGAGCGGGCCGTGGGCGAGGCGCTGGTGGTCGCGGAACTTGACGCGGCACAGATTCATCACCCCGTCCATCATCGCGACCTCGACGTACTGGCCCTTGCCGGTACGGTTGCGCTGGTGCAGCGCGGCGAGGATGCCGATCACGAGGTGCAGGCCCGTGCCCGTGTCGCCGATCTGCGCGCCGGCGACGAAGGGCGGGCCCTCCGGGACCCCGGTGGTGCTCATGCCGCCGCCCATCGCCTGCGCCACGTTCTCGTAGGCCTTGAAGTCGGCGTACGGCCCGCTCGAGCCGAAGCCCTTGATCGAGGCCATCACGGTGCGCGGGTTGATCTCGCGCACCTTCTCCCAGGGGAAGCCGAGCCGCTCGATCACGCCGGGGCCGAAATTCTCGACCACGACGTCGCATTTCTTCAGCAGGTCCACGACCACTTGGTTGCCATCGGGGGACTTCATGTTGAGCGTGATCGAGCGCTTGTTGCAGTTGAGCATGGTGAAGTACAGGCTGTCGGCGCCGGGCACGTCGCGCAGCTGCCCGCGCGTGATGTCGCCCGTGGGCGGCTCGAGCTTGATCACGTCGGCGCCCATCCAGGCCATCAGCTGGGTGCCGGTCGGACCGGCCTGCACGTGCGACAGGTCGAGGACGCGGATTCCCTTGAGTGCTTGCATTCGATCTCCCGCTTATTTCTTCTTTGCGCTCGGGTTGAGGCTCGTGATGCGACCGCTCTCGGTGCCGGCGGTCTCGTCGATGACGGCGTTGACGAGCGTGGGCCGGCGCGAGCGCACGGCTTCTTCCATGGCCCGGCGCAGCTCGGCCGGGGTGGTGGCGTGCGCGCCGACGCCGCCGAAAGCCTCGATCAGCTTGTCGTAGCGCGCGCCCTTGACGAACACGGTGGGCGCCACGTCGGGACCGCCGGCCGGATTGACGTCGGTGCCGCGGTACACGCCGTTGTTGTTGAGGACCACCACGCAGACCGGCAGGTTGTAGCGGCAGAGGGTCTCGACTTCCATGCCGGAAAAGCCGAAGGCGCTGTCGCCTTCGATCGCGATCACCTGCTGCCTGGTCACCACCGCGGCGGCGACGCAGTAGCCCATGCCGACGCCCATGATGCCCCAGGTGCCGACGTCGATGCGCTTCCTCGGCCGGTACATGTCGACGATGCTGCGGGCGAAGTCGAGGGCGTTGGCGCCCTCGTTGACGAACATGGCGTCCGGGTTCGCCTTGACGACATCGCGCACCACCGCGAGCGCGCTGTGGAAGTTCATCGGCGACGGGTTGCCCGCCAGCGTCTCGGCCATCTTCGCGATGTTCTTGCTCTTGCGCTCTTGGATGGCGCGCAGCCACTCGGCCGGCGGCTTGGCCCACCCGGAGCCGATCCCGGCGAGCAGCGCCGACACGCAGGAGGCGATGTCGCCCACCACCGGGGCGTCGATCCGGACGTTGCTGTCCGCCTCCTGCGGCGAGATGTCGATCTGGATGAACCTCTGGCCGCCCCAGTCCTTCGCTCCCTTGCCGCCCCAGGTCTTGCCCTTGCCGTGCGCGAGCAGCCAGTTGAGGCGCGCGCCGATCAGCATGACGACGTCGGCCTCGGGCAGCACGTACGAGCGCGCGGCGGCGGCGGACTGCTCGTGCGTATCGGGCAGCAGGCCTTTCGCCATCGACATGGGCAGATACGGAATTCCGGTTCTCTCGATCAGGGAACGGATCTCCGCGTCGGCCTGCGCGTAGGCGGCGCCCTTGCCGAGGATGACGAGGGGCTTCCTTGCGCCCTTCAGCAGCTCGAGCGCGCGCTTGACGGCCTCCGGCGCCGGCACCTGCTTCGGCGCGGGATCCACCACCTTGATCAGGGAACGCGTCCCGGCGGCGGCATCGATCGTCTGCGCGAACAGCTTCGCCGGCAGGTCGAGGTAGACGCCGCCCGGGCGGCCGGACACGGCGGCGCGGATGGCGCGCGCGACGCCCACGCCGATGTCCTCGGCTTGCAGCACGCGGAAGGCCGCCTTGGCGAGCGGCCTGGCGACCGCGAGCTGGTCCAGCTCCTCGTAGTCGCCCTGCTGCAGGTCGACGATCTCGCGCTCGCTCGAGCCGCTGATCAGGATCATCGGGAAGCAGTTGACCGTGGCATGGGCCAGCGCGTTGAGGCCGTTGAGAAAGCCCGGCGCCGACACGGTCAGGCAGATGCCCGGCTGCTGCGTCAGAAACCCGGCGATCGACGCGGCGTAGCCGGCGCTCTGCTCGTGGCGGAACGAAAGCACGCGCATGCCTTCGGCCTGGGCGCGGCGCGTCAGGTCGGTGATCGGGATCCCGGGCAGGCCGTAGATCGTGTCGATGCCGTTCAGCTTGAGGGCGTCGATGACCAGCTGAAAGCCGTCGCTCAGCTGCGACTGTGCGGTGGCGACTTGAGGTTCGGCGGTGCCCATGCGCTGCCTCCTGTGGCGGATGGCTATGGTAAGAATCGCTTTCCCCGCCCGGCCTTGACTGAGGTCAAGGGTCTAAAATCCCGCGGCGATGACCAGTCTCGGCACCCACCCGCAGCGCAACACGATCCGCCTGAAGCTGCGCGAGAACCTGGTGCTGCGGGACCTCGAGCCGCCGCACTGGGACGCGCTCGAGCCGCTGCTCATCGTGAGGGACTACCGCAAGGGCGAGCCGCTCGCACGCCAGGGCGACGAGGAGATGGAGCAGTTCTTCATCCTCGAGGGCATGGTGAAGCGCGTGGTCTCCAACCCCGAGGGCCACGAGATGATCCTGAGATTCGCCGCCGAGACCGAGATGGACACGGCCTACGCGGCCTGGCGGCTGCGCACGCCGGTGCCGTACTCGATCGTCGCGGTGACCAAGGTGCGCGCCGCCGAGCTGCCGATGCCGCAGTGGGTCGAGTTCCTCGAGCGCTATCCCGAGATCAAGGCGCGCTTCGAGTACGCGGTGATGAAGCTGATGTCGGAGGTGATGGCGCACACCATCACGCTGCACCTGCTCGATGCGCCGGGGCGCCTCTCGCGCTTTCACCGCAAGCACCCCGAACTCGCCGGCCGGATCCCGAAAAAGGAGCTGGCGGCCTACCTCAACCTCACCCCCGAGACGCTCTCGCGCCTGAAGCAGAAGCTCGGCCGCACCTCCTAGACCGCCCATGTTCCAGTTCGAGAGCTGGTGGCTCCCGGACGGGGAGACGCACCTCGTCGGCTACCTGCGGCAGCAGCCCCAGTACCAGGTCGTGCAGCGGCGGCTGAGCCTGGGGCATGTGCGGCGATTCGGCCTGGCGCTCGACGTCGGCGCGCACGTCGGGCTGTGGAGCCGCGAGCTCGCGCAGCGCTTCGCCCGCGTCCACGCCTTCGAGCCGGTCGGCGCACACGCCGATTGCTTCG
>Ga0187893_10010296_pt1 | contig 14011 bp, 11 predicted proteins | sample MA1701074metaG_FD_139574 | JGI IMG/M metagenome (GOLD analysis project Ga0187893, IMG submission 139574) | White microbial mat communities from a basaltic lava cave in the Kipuka Kanohina Cave System on the Island of Hawaii, USA - MA170107-4 metaG ...
AGATTACCGACATACAATCTCACTGACATAAATTTTCCTCGGACTAATGAAGCAGACTGGCGGGCGGGCGGAAACGGTCTCCGGCGAGCGCGATCGTCATCAGCAAGCAAACAAACAACCGGCAAACTGACAAGACAACTAACAGAACTGCTTCTCGGGTTTAATACATCCTGCTCTCTAATCACCGATTGCGCGAGCCGAAAACTATCTGACGGCGCATCACCGTTGATGCTAGCGAGTAGGCGCTGCTGGATACTTCACCCCGCTACGGGAATCAAAAGACACGAATCAAAAGACTTGCAGTAAGCTTTCGTCAACGCGGCATTCGACCTTAGCAGTGGGATATTTCCATCGCGCGCATCATACACAACCACCGAGGTATTAGGCAAAGCAAAAATTGAGAGCCTGCAGGCGGGGAAGCCTGCAAACAGGCGCTCTTGCGTTTTCGTAGAAGCGGGGGCCTGTAAACAGGCGCTCTTGCGTTTTCATAGCAGATTGAATCCTGCCTGGCTGAAGCCCACGCGTTCAGCTCCCATCCGCTCGCGCAGAGCCAGGAGCAATGGCTCGTGCGCATCGCGCCGCAGCCAGTCTTCATAACCGAGCGAGCGAAGCAACTCTGGCATCCCCAACTCGGCGCTGCGCCGGCCTCCCGCTCCATCGCCGTCAATCAATGTATCAACCACGGCGCGTGTCGCTCGCGCGGCGATCAGATCGGCGAAGACCGCCGCGTCGCAAGGCAGGACGGGGCTGATCGCAGCCTGCGTTTTCAATCCCGCGCTGGTCAATCTTTCGAGCGTAGCCAGCCGTCGCTCGACGCTCGGGCTGGCTGGCGTGATCTGGCGGCGCACATCTTCGCGGTTGGTCTCGATGGTGAAGCTGACGGCGGCCCGGCTCCCCAGTTGTTGCAAAACGTCAATGTCGCGTTCGATCATCGGCGAGCGCGTTTGCACAACCAGCAGTCCGAAATCGCCACTTGCCGCAAAGACCTCAAGGATTCCGCGAGTGAGCTTCAATCGAGCCTCAGCGCCCTGATACGGATCGGTCGCCGTGCTCATAAAAATCCGCAAACCGCCAAACAACCCTTTGCGTTTTGCGGCCTCCAGTTCACGCCTCAACAGTTCCGGCGCGTTGACCTTCGCCTTCACCCATTCGCCCCAGGGCTTGCCCGAAAACCTCTGGATCGGCATCGCGCGCACGTAGCAATATGGACACGAGTTTTTGCCAAATGCGCAACCCTGATAGGCGTTGAGCGAATGCGTGTAGCTGGCGAGAAAGCCGCCCGTCGGATTGAGGATTGATTTGGCTTGAATCTCTTCGATCATCACAACCATTGATCTTCTTGATCGTGGAAAAGCGCGGTAGTAGTATCGCTCGCGTTCGATTGTAACACCGTCAAAATCAGTACCGCGAGCGGTAGCGAGCGTGGCTTGATCAGTGAGCGCATAGATGGAACCACGCTCGCTACCGCTCGCGGTACTGACTCATCCGAAAATGTTCAGTAAACGCGCAAAAGCCACGCTGATAACCGCCGCCGCAATCATTGCTGTGGCCATCGCTGCATTTCAGATCAGCAAGTCGAGAACGTTTCAGTTCTTCGGCGAAATTATCCCGCGCGTCGATACGCCGCGGAGAATCGTCGCCTTGACTTTCGACGATGGCCCAACGCCGGGCGCGACGGAAGAAGTCCTTTCGATCCTCGCCGAAGAAGGCGTCAAAGCAACCTTCTTTCTCATCGGCGCGGACCTTGAGCAAAACCTGGAACAGGGCCGCAAGATTGTCGCAGCGGGCCACGAGCTGGGCAATCACACTTACTCGCATAAGCGGATGGTTCTGAAGTCCCCGTCGTTCATTGAGTCCGAGATCGAACGCACGGATCAATTGATCCGGCAGGCGGGTTATCAGGGAACGATCCATTTCAGACCGCCGTTCGGAAAGAAACTATTTTTGCTCCCACGCTATCTGGCGAAAACCGCGCGGAAGACGATCACCTGGGATGTCGAGCCGGAGTCTTATCCTGAGATTGACGCCGACTCGAACCGGATCATCGAACACGTTTTGGCGAACACCAGGCCCGGCTCGATCATCCTGCTTCACGTGATGTACGAGAGCCGCGTCGAATCTCGCAAATCCGTTCGGGGAATCATCTCGGGGCTGAAGCGTGAAGGTTACAGCTTCAAGACGGTCTCCGAGATGCTGGCGGCAACAGACACTCTCACCAGGAGGTAAGCTATGTTCACTCGACGATCATTTCTGAAAGGCGTTGCGACCGGCGTCGCAACCGCAAGCTTCAACGAAAGCGGTATGGCGCGCGCGCTCGACGCCGTGCGTTTTGTTTCAGGCCGCACGCCGGATGATGTAGCCGGCGACGAAGACTTCTGGTTCGAAGTCCAGCACGCATTCACCGTTGACCGCACGCTGATCAATTTCAACAACGGCGGCGTTTGCCCCTCGCCGCGCGTCGTGCAGGAAGCAATGCGCCGCTATCTGGAATATGCCAACAACGCGCCGGTCTATTCGATGTGGCGCATCCAGGATCCGGGAATCGAAAGCGTGCGACGCCGATTGGCGCTGGCCTTCGGCTGCGACCTCGAAGAGATCGCCATCACGCGCAACGCCAGCGAGGCGCTCGAAATCTGCCAGTTCGGACTCGACCTGAAACCGGGCGATGAAGTCTTAACGACCAATCAAGACTATCCGCGAATGCTCACCACCTGGCGGCAGCGCGAGCGGCGCGAAGGCATCGTGGTCAGGAAGATTTCGATCCCGGTTCCGCCGAAGACCCAGGACGAGATCGCGGACATCTTCGAGCGCAACATCACGCCGCGCACCCGCGTCATCCACTTCTGCCACATCACGAACCTGAGCGGGCAGATTTATCCGGTCAAGAAGATTTGCCAGATGGCGCGAGCGCGCGGCATTGAAGCCATCGTTGACGGCGCGCACGCCTTCGCTCATTTCCCCTACAAGCACGCCGACCTCGATTGTGATTATTACGGCACGAGCTTGCACAAATGGCTGCTGGCGCCGCATGGCACGGGCTTCCTCTACGTTCGCAAACCGAAGATTCCCAGCCTCTGGTCGTTGATGGCTTCGGAGGAATGGAACGCAGCCAACATCCGCAAGTTCGAGGAGATCGGCACGCATCCGTCGGCGAACGCGCTGGCGATCAACGAGGCGCTCGATTTCCACGAAGGCATCGGGGCTGAGCGCAAAGCCGCCCGCTTGCGCTTCCTCTTCCACCGCTGGGCGAAGCGGCTCGAAGGGCAAAAAGGCGTGAAGATACACACGAGCTTCGATCCGAAGCAATCGTGCGGATTGGCGCTGGTGAACATCGAAGGCGTTGATCCGGGAAAGCTCTCAAGCCATCTGTTCGACCAGTACCGGATCATCACCACAGCGATCAAGCACGCAGAGTTCGAGGGTCTGCGCGTCACGCCCAATGTTTACACCACCCGGCGCGACGTAGACATCTTCGCCGAGGCGATGGAGAAGGTGGTTCAAAAAGGCTTGCCTGCTTGATGTGAGATTCCACGAACTGAACCGTTGTTGACCGCCGTTGAGTTTCGCAGATTCTGGCTGTCTTTGGTGAAGCTGATAAATCCGATCATCATCTCGTCATAAGTCGGCTCGCCCCAACGCACGGGTTTTGTCGGGTCCGGATTGAATTTGTTCTTCGCCGAATTGTCGAAAACGGTTGTGACCAGAATGCGAGTTCCTTTTGGCAAAGCCATCTCCCGTTTCGGAGCGTAAAACGTCTGCCAGGCAAAATCATAGTTCGGCACGTCCAGCAACACTTCGCGTCGTCCATTGGGATAGAAGGCTTCGATGCGTTGCGATTTGCCGCGCACGTGCATGTGCGGCCCCAGCGACATGATGTGAATATCTTCCGGCGCCGCCCAGCAAGCTGTCACCCGGTGATTTTCAGCGCCAGCCGGGATGTTGAAGTAAGTATTCGAGACCGCGCGAACCAGCAGTTCTTTTTCCGGCTGCTGTTTGGCGAAGATCAACCCAACAGATGAACGGTCTTTCTGCGCGCTGCCAGCGGCTTTGGAGTAGTGCATTTGGAAAACGATCTTCGACCCGGCTGGAACTCTGATTGCTGTTCCTGAAGGCAGAGCGATCGGCGGCGTTCCCGGCGCAAAGGCGGCCAGCCAGACAATGTCGCCGAAGCGATCATCTTTCGCGTTGCGATCCGTGCCCGTCCCGCCGTTCGGCAATTGGCAGCCGTTGTCATGAATCGGCGCATCGGCCTTCGTTCTCAGCAAAAAACCATCCTGATATTGCGTGGACTCGCGCTCGGCTTCGGCGCGCAGCTTTTCCATCTCTTCTTTCGCCGGCTGCGCCTGACCGCTGTCCGCCGGCGCAGGCGGTTTGATGAAAGCAATGATGTGATGAACGATGCGGCGATTGTCGGGACGCGCTTCGGCCATCTGCACAAACACATCCTGCTTGAAGCCGGGATCGACCTCGAAGTACTGGTACTCGTCCGGCCCGCTGGCTTCGAGCGTGAACTCTTCCGGCATCGGAATGACCAGATCGGGTTTGCCAATCGCCCAGCCTTCGACGAACTTCGGAGCGGGCGGCAAGTCCTTGATGTCGCCTTCCTTCGCGCCTCCGTCAACCCAGGCCGTGATCGTGTCAATCTCTTTTTGCGTCAACCGCCGGTCGTTTGCCCATTCGCCGACGTGCGGATCAGCGTGCCAGGGCGGCATCGTGCGGTCGAGGACTTTTTCGCGGATGGATTTGGCCCAGGGGCGAGTTTCTTTGTAGGTCAACACCGAGAATGGCGTGGCCTCGCCGGGGCGATGACATTCGGCGCAGTTTTTGAAAAGGATCGGCGCCACGTCTTTGTTGAATGTGATGGCTCGACCGCCACTTGCGGAACCGGCCGAACCTGTTGGAACGAAACTCAGCCCGGCCAACAGGCCCAGTGCGAGCGTGAATACGAACACGAGTTTGTAGTGGATTTTCATTGATTGCCTCCCGATTCAATTTGTGAAACACCAAACACTTGCAATGACCGTCTCTATCAGTGAATTCGGAAACCAGCGGCAGGAAGTGACAAGCGATGGAGATTTTGGGGAGATTTTTTGCGGCGGGCTTTGTTGGCGTTCGGCGCGCTGTGCTAAATTCCCGCCGCTTTACAGTTCACAGCTCGAGGGGACTTCAGTCTCATGGCAGCGCCTTCACAACCGGAGATTACGCAATTGCTGGCGGCCTGGAGCGACGGCGACCAATCGGCGCTCGAACAATTGGTTCCGCTGGTGCAGGCGGAGTTACGCCGAATCGCCAAACGTTACATCGGCCGCGGCAATCCGGGCCAACTGTTGCAGACTTCGGCGCTGATCAACGAAGCCTATCTGCGGTTGATTGACTGGAAGAATGCGCGTTGGCAGAACCGCGCCCACTTTTCGGCGTCGCGGCGCAGTTGATGCGGCGCATCCTGGTGGATGAATACCGTGAACAACACAGCCGGAAACGCGGCGGAGACGCCTTGCGGGTTTCACTCGTCGAAGCCGAAGCGAAATCCGACGAACGCAGCGCCGATCTGGTCGCGCTCGATGACGCCTTGAAGAGCCTGGCGCGGCTGGATGAACGCAAGAGCAAGATCATTGAACTGCGCTATTTTGGCGGTTTGAGCGTCGAAGAAACCGCCGAGGTTCTGCAGGTCTCCACGCGCACTGTGAAGCGCGAATGGAGCCTGGCGCAGGCGTGGCTGTTCCGCGAGCTGAGTGGAGGTGGCGCGAATGAAGCGTGAGCGTTGGCGGCGAATCGAGGAGCTATACAACGATCAATACAAGAAGGCTACCTGATGAAATCACCCAAACGGAAAACCCGGACTCCGGCGGCGAAGCCCAAAAGCCAAGCCTTGGCAAAACGCGCCGATCCAGCAGGCGCGGACGCCGCCTATCGAACTATCGCTGAGATTCTACAAACAGCCCGCGGCGCCGCTTACCGCGCCGTCAACGAAGTGATGGTGCAGGCGTATTGGCAGATCGGGCGCGTTATTGTGGAAGAGGAACAGCGGGGGAAAAAGCGCGCTGATTATGGGTGGGCGCTGATTGAAGAGCTTGCCCAACGATTGACGGTGGATTTCGGCAAAGGGTTTGATAAATCGAACCTCTGGCATATGCGAAATTTTTATCTAACCTTCCCTGACTTTCTCGACGCAGCGCGTCGAGAATTGTCGTGGACTCATTACCGGCTATTGCTCCGAATAGAGAAAGACGAAGCGCGCCGCTTTTATGAGATCGAAGCGGCCAGCAACCGTTGGAGCACGCGCGAACTGGATCGCCAGATCGGGTCGCTGCTGTACGAACGGTTGGCGCTGAGCCGCGACAAAAAGAAGGTTCTTGAATTGGCGGCTGAGGGGCAGATTGTGCGGGAAGCTGAAGACCTGATCAAAGACCCCGACGTGCTCGAATTCCTGAATGTGAAAGAGAATCAAGCTTTGTTGGAGAAAGATCTGGAGCAGGGCTTGATTGACCGGCTGCAGGCGTTCTTGCTGGAACTCGCCAAGGGCTTCGCGCTCGTCGCCCGGCAGCGGCGCATCACGGTGGGCGGCGATCATTACTACATTGACTTGGTCTTTTACAATTATCTGCTCCGGAGCTTTCTACTGATTGACCTGAAGACCGGCAAGTTGACGCATCAGGACATCGGGCAGATGGATTTTTACGTGCGCTATTTCGAGCAGGAAGAGAAAGCGCCCGGCGACGGCCCGGTCATTGGCCTGATCTTGTGTTCGGACAAGAATGAAGCGATGGTTCGCTACACGCTGCTGGAGGACAGGAACCGGATTTTCGCGTCGAAATACAAACTCTACCTGCCGACTGAGGAAGAACTGCAACGCGAAATCGGCGCGGCTCGCGCGCGGCTCGAAATGGAACGCAACCTGCGCGGATCAGTCCCGCAATCAAAGAAAACGCGGAAACGAAGATGACCCCTGAACGATGGCGCCACATCGAAGAGTTGTACTACGCCGCGCTCGAAATTGCCGAGCCTGAGCGCGGCGTGTTTCTCGCCCAAGCTTGCGGCGCGGATGAAGACCTGCGCCGCGAGGTGGAATCGCTGCTCGCCGCGCACGATCGGGCAGGCAGCTTCATCGCGGAAAACGCCGTGGCGGATCACGCCGAACGTTTTGCCGCTCAACCCTCTGCTGAAGATCAACCCACGGCGATGCTGCCAAATCCACTGATCAACCCTTTGAGCGATTCAGCGCAGCGCGCCATCAATCAATACCGAATCATCTCGCTGCTCGGCAAAGGCGGAATGGGCGAAGTCTGGCTGGCCGAAGACACAAGGCTGAAACGCAAAGTCGCGCTGAAACTGTTGCCCGCCGAATTCACCAACGACGCCGACCGGTTGCGCCGCTTCGAGCAGGAAGCGCTGGCGATTTCCGCGCTCAATCATCCGAACATCATCACCATCCACGAAATCGGCGAAAGCAGCGCCGGGCGCTTCATCGTGATGGAACTGGTCGCGGGTCAAACATTGCGAGCGATTGCGGCAGAGCCTGTGGCGCTCGACTCATTGATTGCTTGGGGCAGTCAACTTGCCAAAGCCTTGCAAGTCGCCCACGCGGCGGGCATCACCCACCGCGACATCAAACCCGAAAACATCATGGTGCGCGCCGACGGCTACGTGAAAGTGCTCGATTTCGGACTGGCGCGGCTGGCTGCCAATCGAGAAGACCTTGCCCAGGCCGAATCGCTCTCAGGCACGCAGCCCGGCGTGCTGCTCGGCACAGTGAAGTACATGTCCCCGGAACAGGCGCGCGGCGAAAAGGCGCCTCCCGCGACCGACATCTTCGCGCTTGGCGTTTTGTTTTACGAACTGGCGACGGGCAGACACCCGTTCGACTCGGCGACGCTGCTCGGCACGCTGCAACAGATCACGTCCGAAGCGCCGCTGCCTCCTGCGCGACTGAATCCGGGCATTCCCGCCGCGCTCGAATCCTTGATTCTGCGGATGCTGGCGAAACAGGCCGAGGCGCGCCCATCGGCTGCTGAAATTGCTCAGGCGCTTTCGGAACTATCGGGCCAACGTGGCAGCGGCCCGCTTCAACGCCCCACAAAACCTGCTGTCGAACGCCACACCGTTGGCCACGAAAAAGAGCGCGCGGAATTGCGATCCGGCTTTGCTTCCGCGCTGAACGGGCGTGGCCAGTTGCTGTGCGTGACGGGCGAACCGGGCATTGGCAAAACGACGTTGGTCGAAGATTTCCTTGGGGAACTTGCCGCCGAAGGGCAATGCACGATTGCGCGTGGCAGATGTTCTGAACGACTGGCGGGAACGGAAGCTTATCTGCCGCTGCTGGAAGCGCTCGAAAGCCTGTTGCAGAGCGGCAGCAACCCAGCCATCGCCCGTGTGATGAAACAGATTGCGCCGACCTGGTACGCGCAGGTCGCGCCGCTCTCCAGTGACAGTGAAGAGTCGGCGCGATTGCTGGCGGAAGTCAAAGCCGCTTCGCAGGAACGGATGAAGCGAGAGCTTGCCAGTTTCCTGCAGGAAGTTGCGCGGCTGCGTCCGCTGGTGTTGTTCTTTGACGATCTGCACTGGGCGGATGTCTCGACGATTGACGTGCTCAGCTTTTTGGCGGGGAAGTTCGATGCGCTGAATGCGCTGATTGTGGTGACTTACCGGCCTTCGGATATGTTGCTCGTGAAGCATCCGTTTTTGCAGATCAAGCCGGATTTGCAGGCGCGCGGGCTTTGCCGTGAGCTGCAGCTTGAGTTTTTGAATGAAGCTGAAATCAGGCAATACCTCGCGCTGGAATTCCCCAGCCATCATTTTCCAACTGAGTTCTCGAAGCTGATTCACGCGAAGACGGAAGGCAGTCCGCTGTTCATGGCCGACCTCGTGAGGTATTTACGGGATCGTGATGTGATAGCGCAAACGAGCGGCGCATGGGCATTGGCGAACACGTTGCCCGACATCGAATGCGAGTTGCCGGAATCGGCGCGCGGAATGATCGAACGCAAGATCGCGCAACTAAGCGAAGATGACCGCAAGCTACTCACCTGCGCAAGTGTGCAAGGCTGGAGCGCGTGTTTGCCTTTGTGAAGCTGACGAGTGAAGCAGAGTTTCCGAATCACGAATTGACGCTCAAGTACCGATTCATTCATGTGCTGTATCAGAACCTGCTTTATGCCACGCTGAGAACGCGGCAGAAGCTTTCGCTCAGCCGTGACATCGCGCACGCGCTGGAAAGCTTCTATGGCAAGCAGGCAAAACTGGTGGCAAATGAGCTGGCGACGTTGTACGAAACCGCGCGGGAATTTTCGCCAGCGGCTGATTATTTTTTGCTGGCGGCAGAACATTCCAGCCAGGTTTTCGCCGTGCAGGAAGCCGAACAACTTGTACGGCGCGGACTGGCCATGATCGAAAAGCTACCAGACGATGCTGAGCGCAATGTCAAAGAATTGCCCTTGCAAATCCTGTTAGCGAATATCTTGATTGCCACTCAGGGTTACTCAGCCCCTGAAGTCGAACAGGCTTATTTGCGCGGTCGTGAGTTGTGCCAATCGCTTGGTGAAGCAGCTGATCCTTTGCCGGTGCTCGGCGGATTGGGCCTGTTGCGTGGCTTGCACGGACAGTTTCAGGCGAGCATGGAACTGGCGGAAGAATTTCTCGAAATCGCCCGGCGCAAACAAGATCCGGCGGAACTGTTTGGACTACAAATGATCGCCTTTAGCAGTTATTACACTGGCGATCTGATGAGGGCGACGCAACTTTATCAGGATTGCGCTTTGACTTATGACCCCGAAATTCATCGGCCTCTTGCCTGGGTTTATGGCGATGATGTCGGTATGAGTAGCTATGCTTACTTGTCCTGGCTGCGCTGGATTTTAGGCTATCCAACTCAAGCGTGGCGTCATATGGAAGACTCACTTCGGCTGGGGCAGGAAGTTCCGCAAGCTAACAGCCAGGCTTTCTCGCTCTTTTTCAAAGCCTTTCACTACCTTTTACGCCGGGAGAGTTACGAGGTATGCCGCTGGGCCGATAAAGTGATTGCCTTGTCCACGGAACATGGGTTGCCCTACTGGTTGGCGCTGGCAAAATTGGTTCATGGCTGGGCGCTGGTTGAACGGGGGCTATCAGACGAAGGCATCGAAGAACTTTGCGAGGGGATTTCGATCTACCAGGCAATCGGCGCAGAAGTGCCGCTAACCGTCCTGTTTTGCCTCCTGGCCGATAGCTATGCAAAGACGCAAAGAACAGAGGAAGGCTTGCGAACCCTCGATCAAGCCTTCGCCTTCGTTAAGAAGATCAATGAACGTTTTTATGAAGCTGAACTTTGGCGGCTGAAAGGCGAATTGCTGTTGCAAACCAACGCTGACAGCCGTGAAGCTGAAAACTGCTACCAGCAAGCCATCGAAATCGCCCGCCAGCAAAGCGCGAAGTCCTGGGAATTGCGCGCGGCCACAAGTCTGGCGCGCTTGTGGCGCCGACAGGGCAAGACCGCCGAAGCGCGACAGATGCTCGCGGAGATTTACGGCTGGTTCACCGAAGGCTTCGATACGGCGGATTTGAAAGACGCTAAAGCATTGCTGGAGGAATTGAGCGCTGCTCGATCAACAATTTCATCGAACAGGCAACATACGGTTGGACGCGAAAAAGAGCGAGTGCAATTGAAAACTGGTTTTGACGCTGCGCTCGCTGGCCGAGGTTCGCTGCTGTGTGTGACGGGCGGCTGACAAGCAATGTACGATTGCGCGCGGTCGTTGTTCGGAACGGCTAGCCGGAACCGAAGCCTATTTGCCGCTCCTCGAAGCACTAGAAAGTTTGCTGGCTCAAAAAGCGCTCCCATTTGTAGGGCAGGTTACCAACCTGCCCTACAGTGAGAGGATGAAACAATTCGCGCCGACGTGGTATGCGCAGGTTGCGCCGCTCGCGGGCGAGAGTGAAGAATCCGCGCGCCTGCTCGCCGAAGTCAAATCCGCTTCGCAGGAACGGATGAAGCGAGAGCTTGCCAGTTTCCTGCAGGAAGTCGCGCGGCTGCGTCCGCTGGTTTTGTTCTTTGACGATCTGCACTGGGCGGATGTCTCGACGATTGATGTGCTCAGCTTTCTGGCTGGAAAGTTCGACGCGCTGAATGTGCTGATTGTCGTGACCTATCGGCCTTCAGACATGCTGCTGGCAAAACATCCGTTCTTGCAGATCAAGCCAGATTTGCAGTCACGAGGGCTCTGCCGGGAATTGATGCTGGAGTTTCTGAGCGAAGCTGAGACTTCCGAATACCTCGCGCTGGAATTCCCTGGTCATTACTATCCGGCAGAGTTCTCCAAACTGATCCACGCCAAGACAGAAGGCAGTCCGTTATTTATGGCTGACCTCGTGCGCTACCTGCGCGACCGTAACGTGATTGCGAACACCAGCGGCGCGTGGAAGCTAGAGCAATCTCTGCCCGACATTGAGCGTGAGTTGCCGGAATCGGTGCGCGGGATGATTGAACGCAAGATCGCGCAACTGAGCGAAGACGACCGCAAGCTGCTCACTGCCGCCAGTGTGCAGGGCTACGAGTTTGATTCGGCGGTCGTGGCGCAGGTGCTGAATCTTGATGCTGATGAAATCGAAGAGCGGCTAGAAAAGCTGGAACGGGTCTTCGCTTTCGTGAAGTTGACGAATGAAGCGGAATTTTCGAATGGCACGCTAACGCTCAGGTATCGCTTCGTTCACGTGCTGTATCAGAACGCGCTCTATGCGGGATTGCGTGTCACGCGCAAGGCCACGCTCAGCCGTGAGGTGGCGCTGGCCTTGGATGCTTGTTACGGCGTGCAAAGCGCGAGCGTAGCGAATGAATTAGCGTTGTTGTGGGAAGCGGCGCGAGACTATGGGCAAGCAGCGGATTCCTTTTTGCTGGCGTCAGGCAATGCGGCGCAGATCAATGCGCATCGGGAAGCCGTGCAGCTTGCTGAACGCGGACTGGCAGCATTGCTCAAATTGCCGGAAACGCCGGAGCGCGACGAACGGGAACTCGGATTGCAACTAACGCTGGGCTTTTCGGTGCAATCCGCCCAGAGTTGGGCTGCGCCAGAGGCTGGAACTGCTTTCAATCGGGCACGGCAACTGTGTCGGCAGATGGGCAATGATCCACGGCTTTTCGCGGTGTTGAATGGCGCTGCCAGCTATCACGTCGTCAGAGCCGAATTTGAAATCGCGCGGGAACTGAGTGAGCAGATGCGGCAACTAGCGGAGCAAGCTCAGAACCCCGCGCTGATGGTTGTAGCACTTAACCGATTGGCCGAAGTTCATTCTTCTGGAGGGACAGACTTTCCGTTAGCCCGCAAGCTATTTGAACAGGCGATTGCGCTGGATCGTCTGGAATATCACCCGTCTTATCTTTTGGTATCGAATGAGTCTCAGGGAATCACTCCGCGCCGCCAAGGTTGTTACTGTCTCTGGATGCTTGGCTACAGCGATCAAGCACTCGCGATGGCGCAAGAGGCAGTCACGCTGGCCGAGCGACTCTCTCATCCCTTCAGTCTGGGGGCTGCTTATTTAGGAACGGGAGTAATCTATTTCTTTCTGCGGGACTGGCAAGCGAGCCAGAAGGAGTTTGAGAAAGTATTCGCGCTCGCTGAAAAGTACGACTTGGGAGACCTGCTCAACTGGGCGATTGCGCTACATGCTATGAGCCTGGCGTTTCAAGAACCGAATGAAGCAACACTTGATCGAGCGAAACAGGATATTGCCTCGCTGCGTGCCAAAGGCGTGACGATGTCGATGACTTGGTGTTTGGCGTCGCTGGGCGAAGCCTGCTGGCGGGCAAACCATAGCGAAGAAGGACTTGCCATCATCGCGGAGGCGCAGACGCTGATCGAAAACATCGAAGAGCGTAGCTACGAAGCCGATATATGGCGCATCAAAGGTGAGTTGCTGCTACAAGCGGCTGTTGATGATGCGCAAGCCGAAGCGGAAAGCTGTTACCAAAAAGCCATCGCCATCGCCCAGCAACAGAGCACGAAGATATTTGAACTACGCGCCACAACGAGCCTCGCGCGGTTGTGGCAGCAGCAGGGCAAGCGCGAAGAAGCGCGGCAGATGCTGGCGGAAATTTACGGCTGGTTCACCGAAGGCTTCGACACGGCGGATTTGAAAGACGCGAAAGCGTTGCTGGATGAACTGCAATCACAAGGCGCGCGTGGCAGTAGCCCGACCGTGAGGGAGGGCTTTCATTGAGCGGATCGCGCTCGCCGTCGCGCCAGACCTTCAATTCCATCGCCAGCATCGTCTGACCGTAACGCAAACAAACATCCATCCGCCGCGTGCCGATTGCGTATTCGCGTTCGAGCGTCCCGCCGCCGTTGACCACGCGATGTAGAAAGGCCATCAGCACAATGTGCGGCGCGATCTCGTGATAATGCACGCTCTTGAGCAACGGCTGACCGTGCTGCCGCCAAAACTTCAGAAACGCTTCGAGCAGCTTGTCGGGATCGAGCGCGCCGTCCGGGCGCAGCCAGGTCGGTTTGATCTGCGGCAGCGAGGCGCGCGTGACGAACGAGAGCATATACGGGATGACTTCGCGGTAGATAGGATTGGCGATCACCACGCCGCCTTCGTCAGTTTGCCTGACCAGTCCCAGGTCCATCACGAACCGAAGATCGTCCGCCGGCAAATCGCTTAGACTCTTGCCGGCCAGAATCGGCTCGATGATGTTACGGACGCGCGGCTCGCGCAATCTCTCGACCAGGCTGTCCAGATGCGTGTCCTGGCGCTCGATCAGTTTCTCTTTCGCCTGCTCGATTACCTCGCGCGTGATCGGTTTGGCGCGGTCCGTTTTGATGAACTCCACAGCCTGTCGCGCCAGAGCGTTGACGAGCCACGGCTGCCCCTGCGTCAACTCGAAAGCCCGCGCGCAGGCTTCATCGGCGAAGACCTGACCGGTCTCGGCGGTGTGCTGGCGATAGAGCGTGGCGACTTCTTCAGCGGTGAAATCACGCCTCGCTCCGCTCATTTCCCCCTCCGCTTCTTTGACTGTCTCTTCTCAGTCAAGCTCTCGTTTGAC
>Ga0187893_10010297_pt1 | contig 14009 bp, 6 predicted proteins | sample MA1701074metaG_FD_139574 | JGI IMG/M metagenome (GOLD analysis project Ga0187893, IMG submission 139574) | White microbial mat communities from a basaltic lava cave in the Kipuka Kanohina Cave System on the Island of Hawaii, USA - MA170107-4 metaG ...
CCGCCTCGTCGGCCGAGCTCCAGTCGACGACGGTGGTCAGGTCCTGGGTCGACGCGTCGCTGTAGGTCCCGGTGGCGGTGAAAACCTGGGTCAGCCCGAGCGCGATGGCCGGATCGGCCGGCGTCACAGCGATGGACGTCAGGACCGCCGGATTGACCGTGAGCGACGTCGACCCCGCGATGCCACTCGCCGCGTCCGTGGCTGTGATCGTCGTCACGCCCTCGGCTGCACTCGTCGCGAGCCCCTCGCTGCCGGGCGCATTGCTTACGGTCGCGACCGCCTCGTCCGCCGAGCTCCAGACGACGGCCGTCGTGAGGTCCTGAGTCGAGGAGTCGCTGTAGGTCCCGGTGGCGGTGAAAGCCTGGGTCAGCCCGAGCGAGATCGCCGGATCGGTGGGCGTCACGGCGATGGACGTCAGCACAGCCGGATTGACGGTGAGCGAGGTCGAGCCGGAGATGCCGCTTGCCGCGTCCGTGGCCGTGATCGTCGTCACGCCCTCGGTGACGCTGGTCGCGAGCCCCTCGCTGCCAAGTGCATTGCTTACGGTCGCGACCGCCTCGTCTGCCGAGCTCCAGACCACAGCCGTCGTGAGATCCTGGGTTGACGCGTCGCTGTAGGTCCCGGTGGCCGTGAAAGCCTGCGTCGACCCGAGCGCGATCGCCGGATCGGCCGGGGTCACGGCGATGGACGTCAGGACCGCCGGATTGACCGTGAGCGAGGTCGACCCGGCGATTCCGCTTGCCACGTCCGTGGCCGTGATCGTCGTCACGCCCTCGGAAACGCTGGTCGCGAGCCCCTCGCTGCCCGCCGCATTGCTCACCGTTGCGACGGCCTCGTTCGCCGAACTCCAGACGACGGCCGTCGTGAGATCCTGGGTCGACGCGTCGCTGTAGGTCCCGGTGGCCGTGAAAGCCTGCGTCGAGCCGAGCGCGATGGCCGGATCGGCCGGCGTCACGGTGATGGACGTCAGCACCGCCGGATTGACCATGAGCGACGTCGACCCGGAGATCCCGCTCGCCACGTCCGTGGCCGTGATCGTCGTCACGCCCTCGGCTGCACTCGTCGCGAGCCCCTCGCTGCCGGGCGCATTGCTTACGGTCGCGATCGCCTCGTCCGCCGAGCTCCAGACGACGACGGTGGTCAGGTCCTGGGTCGAGGAGTCGCTGTAGGTCCCGGTCGCCGTGAAAGCCTGCGTCGACCCGAGCGCGATCGTCGGATCGGTGGGCGTCACGGCGATGGACGTCAACACCGCCGGATTGACGGTGAGCGAGGTCGAGCCGGAGATCCCGCTTGCCACGTCCGTGGCCGTGATCGTCGTCACGCCCTCGGTGACGCTGGTCGCGAGCCCTTCGCTGCCGGGCGCATTGCTCACGACTGCGACCGCCTCGTCCGCCGAGCTCCAGACCACAGCCGTCGTGAGATCCTGGGTCGACGCGTCGCTGTAGGTCCCGGTGGCAGTGAACGCCTGCGTCAGCCCGAGCGCGATCGCCGGATCGGCCGGCGTCACGACGATGGACGTCAGGACCGCAGGATTGACCGTGAGCGACGTCGACCCGGAGATCCCGCTCGCCAGGTCCGTGGCCGTGATCGTCGTCACGCCCTCGGTGACGCTGGTCGCGAGCCCTTCGCTGCCAGGTGCATTGCTTACGGTCGCGACCGCCTCGTCCGCCGAGCTCCAGACGACGGCCGTCGTGAGGTCCTGGGTCGAGGAGTCGCTGTAGGTCCCGGTGGCCGTGAAAGCCTGCGTCGTCCCGAGCGCGATCGCCGGATCGGCCGGCGTCACGGTGATGGACGTAAGCACCGCCGGATTCACCGTGAGCGAGGTCGACCCCGCGATGCCGCTCGCCGCGTCCGTGGCCGTGATCGTCGTCACGCCCTCGGCCACGCTCGCTGCAAGGCCTTCGCTGCCCAGCGCGTTGCTCACGCTCGCGACGGCCTCGTCGGAGGAGCTCCAGACGACGACGGTGGTCAGGTCCTGGGTCGACGCGTCGCTGTAGGTCCCGGTAGCAGTGAACACCTGCGTCGACCCGAGCGCGATCGCCGGATCGGTGGGCGTCACGGTGATGGACGTCAGCACCGCCGGATTGACGGTGAGCGAGGTCGACCCGGAGATCCCGCTCGCCAGATCCGTGGCCGTGATCGTCGTCACGCCCTCGGCTGCACTTGTCGCGAGCCCTTCGCTGCCCAGCGCGTTGCTGACGCTCGCGACCGCCTCGTCCGCCGAGCTCCAGTCGACGACGGAGGTCAGGTCCTGGGTCGACGCGTCGCTGTAGGTCCCGGTCGCCGTGAACGCCTGCGTCAGCCCGAGCGCGATCGCTGGATCGGCTGGGGTCACCGTGATTGACGTCAGGACCGCCGGATTGACGGTGAGCGAGGTCGAGCCCGCAATGCCGCTCGCCACGTCCGTGGCGGTGATCGTCGTCACCCCCTCGGCCACGCTGGCCGCGAGCCCCTCGCTGCCCGCTGCATTGCTCACCGTTGCGACGGCCTCGTCCGAGGAGTTCCAGACGACAACCGTCGTGAGATCCTGCGTGGATGCGTCGCTGTAGGTCCCCGTCGCCGTGAAAGCCTGCGTGAGCCCGAGCGCGATGGCCGGGTCGGCCGGAGTCACTGCGATGGACGTCAACACCGCGGGATTGACGGTGAGCGAGGTCGAGCCCGAAATGCCGCTTGCCACGTCCGTGGCGGTGATCGTCGTTACTCCCTCGGCCACGCTGGCCGCGAGCCCTTCGCTGCCTGGCCCGTTGCTTACGGTCGCGACCGCCTCGTCCGACGAGCTCCAGATCACGGCCGTCGTGAGGTCCTGCGTCGACGCGTCGCTGTAGGTCCCGGTGGCAGTGAAAGCTTGCGTCAGCCCGAGCGCGATCGTCGGATCTGCCGGCGTCACTGCAATGGACGTCAGGACCGCCGGATGGACCGTGAGCGAGGTCGAGCCGGAGATCCCGCTCGCCACGTCCGTGGCCGTGATCGTCGTAACGCCCTCGGCGACGCTCGTTGCAAGACCCTCACTGCCAGGCGCGTTGCTTACGGCCGCGACCGCCTCGTCCGCCGAGCTCCAGATCACGGCCGTCGTGAGGTCCTGGGTCGACGCGTCGCTGTAGGTCCCCGTCGCCGTAAGCGCCTGCGTCGACCCGAGAGCGATCGTTGGATCGGCTGGGGTCACCGTGATTGACGTCAGGACCGCAGGATTGACGGTGAGCGAGGTCGAGCCCGCGATGCCGCTCGCCACGTCCGTGGCCGTGATCGTCGTCACGCCCTCGGCCACGCTGGCCGCGAGACCTTCGCTGCCCGCCGCATTGCTTACCGTCGCGACCGCCTCGTCCGCCGAGCTCCAGATCACGGCCGTCGTGAGGTCCTGCGTCGACGCGTCGCTGTAGGTCCCGGTCGCTGTGAAAGCCTGCGTGAGCCCGAGGGCGATCGCCGGATCTACCGGCGTCACTGCGATGGACGTCAGCACCGCAGGATTGACGGTGAGCGAGGTCGACCCGGCGATTCCGCTCGCCACGTCCGTGGCAGTGATCGTCGTCACGCCCTCGGCGATGCTGGCCGCGAGCCCTTCGCTGCCCGCTGCATTGCTCACCGTCGCGACGGCCTCGTCCGAGGAGCTCCAGACGACAACCGTCGTGAGATCCTGCGTGGATGCGTCGCTGTAGGTCCCGGTCGCCGTGAAAGCCTGCGTGAGCCCGAGCGCGATGGCTGGATCGGCCGGGGTCACGGTGATCGACACGAGATCGGCGACGGAAGAACGTGCGGGGTCGAACAGCGGGCGAGGGAGCGGGGCGGCAGCCAAGATCCCGAACTCGACGACCCTGCCTGGGTCGCCGTGCATCGACTTCGCGTGAACCCTCTCCAAGGCGCAGGGCGCGCTCGCCGCGACGAGGAGCGCGACACGAGCCACGCGACCAACGACCTCGAGCAGCGAGATCCCCGTTCCGGGCATGAACGGACCCCTCCAGATCTGTGAGTGCCAGGTCGAGTCGGTGAACCTCAGCCCTCTCCCCGGCCGGGAGCGAACACAGACGTTGACCGAAGCTCGGTTACTTACAGGTCATCAGACGCTGCGGTCCTCGCTCCGAGCATCGGCTTCACGTCGAGAGGATTCGGAAACGAAACGAACCATGCTTTCGGGCTCGGCGCCCCGGCGAGTAGCCGCTCGTCAAGCGTGGCTTTTCACGCGGGGCGGTCAGCCTCGACAAGACGCTGTTCGAACGCTGCATCCGGAACGACGATCCCGGCGACGGGCGTTCGTGGATCGATCGTAGTCCGCGAGATCCCATCGCCGCTCATCATGACGGCGCATTCGATGGATTCTTTGCACGAAGTGTTCCATCGGCCCGAACCGCACGCAGGCGGCCGGGCGGGCGCTCCCCGGGGCGCTACCTCCCCTCACGCGCGGCGCACGATGATTCCGGCTCGGTCGCCGGAGGTATTCCATCGGCCAGCGGCGCTGAATGCGAGCACTCCAGCCGCCTGAACGATGCCGCCGTGCGACGAACGCTCGATCTCGCCCCGCGACAGTGCTCGAGTCTCGGACCGCTGCAGCATGGCGCCGGATCGAGCGCCTCCGGCAGGCTAGCCGACCGGGCGGCCGTCGACGGTGACGCTCTGCTCGCGCTCGTCCTGGACCGCGCGGAGTTTCCAGCCCTCCGGCGTGAGGGTCCAGGTCTCGGTCTGCAGGACGCCGCTCTCGACGACGGCCTCGCGGCCTTCGACGATCTGGATGCGGGCGACGCGCTGGCGCATGTCGGCGATCGCATCGTCGCCCTCGAGGCGGAGCTGCTCGATCTCGTTGCTCCAGGACGTGATCCGCACCCAGCGGTCGAGATTGCGGCGGAGATAGACGGCGAGGTCGTCGCGCGTCATCCTCGTCCCGTCCGGGCGGACCGCCTGGAAGTCGGGATGGACCTGCGCGATGAGGGTGGCAAAGTCCTTCTCCACGTAGGCCTGGTGGCGCGCCTCGAAAGTCGCCTCCAGCTCGCGCCGGACCGAGTCGAGCCGGGGCTCCGGGGCGATTGTTTCCGTCGGCGCCGGAGCCGGCGGCGTCGCAGCGCAGCCGGCCGCGACGAGAGCCGCCAGCAGCCGTGGGAGCAGACGGATCGGTGGTGGCGCCATGCGGCTCTCATTCCGGCGAGAGGACGCCGATCCCGTACGCCTCGGCCGACCGTGGGTTCCGGACCGGCGCCCCGCAAGAGTCCTCCGAGCGGAGCGCCGGTGACGAGCGACCGGATCCTGACGAGGCCGCGCGTGCCGCCCGGTCGAGGCGCTGATCGGGTTGATACGGCTGCGCGAATTGCTCTAGCCTCTCGGTCGCGACAGGATCGGGAGGACCCGGATGATCGGCATCGCCGTGTTCACGGTCGCGCTGACCACGCCCGTGGCGACGAGCCGTGACGGTGTCGACGTCGTGCGCTACGAGCTCGCGGTCCGGCTCGGGGACGGCGACCTCGACGTGGCGGCGACGATCCACGCCACGGGCCGTCCGCCGCCGCAGTGGACGCTCGCCCTGGTTCCGGAGATGACCGTGACGGCGGCGAGGTGCGGCAGCGCCTCGATCGCGTTCACGCGATCCGGCGCGCGATTGACGCTCGACGGCACCGCGATCACGACGGCGAAGGGAGCGTTCGCGGTCACGATCGCCTGCCAGGGCGCGCCGGCGGAGCGCTTCCCGCCGGCGCGTGGAGGCTACGTCCGCTCGGTGGTCGGGCCGGAGACGACGTACGTGCGCAGCCAGGTCGCCTGGCATCCGCGCGCCGAGGGCGATCCGGCGCTCTACTCGATCACGGTCGATGCTCCCGCCGATCGTGCGGTGCGCACGGCCGGCGACTTCGGCGCTCCCCGCTCGACGGGCGCCCGCGGCAGCTGGAGTTTCACCACCGCGACGCTATGCACGCCGGTCCCGCCACGCGGCTTCGCGCCATCGACCTCGTCAGTCGCTCGGCGCTGACGCTGCCTGCGGATCCCGTCATCCAGGCTTCCGAGCCGATCGGGTCGGAAGAAGCCGCATGCGCGAAGCTCCGGTTGACGGACGCCGATCGGACGCTCGTGATCCCTTCCGGCGGCGGACTCCTCCGGTTCGACGTGACCGACGGCACGATCTCGATCGTCGGCGCCGACACGAATCTGCGCGAATTCGACCTGCGCAACACCGCCGACGGCGCGAACGTCGTCTCCGCTCCGGTCGACGCGATCACCGGCGGCGCTCCGGTGACGCTGACGTTCGACTCGGTGACGGGAGCGGGTGAGACGACGCTCGCGACCAGCACGACTGGTCCGACCGTGCCGACCGGCTTCCAGCTCGGCGGCGCCGGCGTCTACTACGAGATCCACACGACGGCGACGTTCAGCGGCACGGTCGAGCTCTGCATCGACTACACGGGCACGACCTTCGCCGACGAGAGCACGCTGCAGCTGATGCACTACGAGAAGAACAAGTGGGTCAACGTCACGACCGAGCGCGACCCCGCCACCAACACGATCTGCGGAGTGGTGAAGTCCTTCTCGCCCTTCGTCGTGGTCGAGTTCCCGGCGATGAGCGCGCTCAACGACCTCGTCGTGCGCGTCCAGAACCTCGACGTACGCCACGGCATCATCGCCAGTCTCGACGCCAAGCTCGACGCCGCGGTCGCGGCGCTCGACCACGCGCTCTCCGGCAACCGCGCTTCCGCGGTGAACTGCTTGAACGCCTTCATCGCGGAGGTTCGCGCCCAGAACAGCAAGAAGCTCCCCGCGGACGTCGCGGCCGGACTGATCGCCGACGCCGAGACGATCATCGGCCTGCTCGGCGGTTGAGCCACGCATCGCCTTTCGGTGCGGGTCTTGTCGCGGATCGCGCGTTCCCGATCGAGTCACGGTGCTGAAAAGGAGGCCTCCGATGCGTTCTCGAGTTCTGCTGGCGCTCGCCCTCTCCGGAACGGTGGTCATCGCGGGATCGGTCACCGCACGCGCGGGCGGGGGAGGCGGGGGCGGGCCGCCGCCCGATCCTGCGATCGCCTACGTCGACGGCGGCATTCGCGTGATGAATGCGGACGGCTCGAACAGCCGGCTGCTCGTCGCCGTCAAGGGCGGCGATTGGGTCCGCGGGCCATGCTGGTCGCCCGACAGCTCGAGGATCGCGTTCTGCGGGCGGCTCAAGGGCAGCGAGGGGATCAGGGTCGTCAACCTCGACGGCACCGGGCTGGCTCTCGTGACGTCGCACGCCGGCGGCTTCGCCTCGTTTCCTGACTGGACCCAGGCCCCGGCGCCGGACGGTCAGCACAAGCTCGTCTTCGACGAGTACGACGCGGCCACCGACGACCAGGATCTCTGGATCGTCAACCCGGACGGCACCGGTCGCCAGAACCTCACACAATCCCCGTCCGTCGACGAGTTCAGCGCCAGCTGGACGCGGGACGGAACCGGGCTCTACGTCGAGCGCTGGAACGAACTCGTGCTGCTGTCCGTCGCCGCCGCCGCTGGAGGCGGGCTCGAGATCACGGACGAGACGGTCCTGGTCTCGGACGTCTTCATGGCGGCGTTCCCGCGCTCCGCTAACGCGCACGACTTCGTCGGCTTCTCGATGATGAGTGCCATCCAGGATCCACTGCTCGCCCAAGTGCTGGACGTCTCGATCCTGCCGTGGACGCCGGTCGGCCTCAGCCCCTCCGGATCCGGAACCGAACGCTGGGTGAGCTTCTCTCCCGACGATTCCCGCGCCGCCTTCCACCGCAGCGGCGCCCGCATCAGCGGGATCTTCACCATCAATTCCGACGGCAGCGGCGAGACCCGGATCAACAAGTCCGGCATCGACCCGAACTGGAAGCGCCGCTGAAAGACGGGTTCGAGCGGCTCAGTGATCCGGCACGGCGTTCGGCGCCGCCAGCGCCGCCCGCTGCTCGCGCCAAGGCGCCGCCCGTTCCGGCTCGCCCTGCTGCTCGTAGAGCGCGATCAAGTCGTCGAGCGCACGCAGTAGACGCTCCGTCGCAGTCGGCGGCGGCTCCATCTTTTCGCACGCTTCGACGAGCAGCGGCTCGGCTTCCTCGTACCGCCGTTGGCCCGCGAGCGCCCGCCCGAGCAGCGCCTGGGCGCTGTGGTGCATCCAGGTGCCGGCGAGTTTCGCCTCCCGGATCGCGAGGGACTCGCGCGCCGCCGACTCGGCTTCGGCGTAATGCGCCTCGTCGAGCTGCAGGGTGGCGAGCTGCGCGAGGCTCGAGGCAACGTCCACGTGGCCGTCGCCGAAGATTCTGCGCTTCGACTCCACGACCCGGAGCTGGAGCGAAAGCCCCTCTGCGATCTCGCCGCGCTCGACGTGGATGTCGACGAGCTTGCTCAGGCACGTCGCGAATTGAGGGTGCTCGGAGGCGCCGGCGGCCTCGAACGTCGCGAGCGCTCGCTGGCCGACTTCGACGGCTTCCGCGAGGTCGCCACGCTCCGCCAGCACGCCCGCGAGGCCCGTCAGTTCGATCGCCGCGGACAACGAGGTCTCCTGGCCGATCGCCCGCAACGCGTCGAGGTTCTTGCGCAGCAGCGATTCGGCTTCCTCGAAGGCGCCAGTCCGGCTCAGCGTCGTTGCAAGCATGGCGAGTTGCGCCGCCTTGGTTTCGGGAGGGTCCGGTGCGAGTGCGCCCGTCTCCAGTAGCGCGATGAACTCACGCCGGAGCGCGATCGACTCGTCGAGCCCGCCGGTCCGCTCGAGCGCGGAGGCAAGGTCGTGCAGCGTGTAGCGGATCAGCATCCCCGGGTCAGGATTCTCGCGGCGAAGTTGCAGGAGCTCGCGCAGGACCTCGATCGCCTCACCGTCTCGTCCTTGCGCGGCCAGCACACCTCCGAGGTTCTCCAGGCCGCGGTGGGCGACTGGAACCCGCATCGCGTCCCCGGTACGCCAGCCTTCGATCGCTACCCGCAGCAGCTTCTCGGCCGTTTCCGGATCGTTGCGCGCGGCGGCGAGCTCGCCGAGCGAGGCGACGATCGCCGGTACGCGTTTGCTGGAGATGGCGCGCCCACGCTCGAGCGCTTCGTGCAACGGAGTCTCGGCGTGGTCGAGTGTCCCCTGCTCGAGACGGGAGAGGCCGAGCAAGTGCAACGCGCGCACGAGGTGCTCGGGCGCGAGCTCCTGGAACGTTCGCAGCCGCTCCACGGACTCTCGGGCCAGGGGTTCGGCATCGTCGGCCAGTCGTTGCGCGAACAGCGACTCCGCCGCCGACGTGAGCGCCAGCGGAAAGCGCGGATCCGTGGTCGCGCCGAGGCGGCGGTACATGTCGATGGCCGCGGTGAACGATCGGCTCGCTGCCGGATGGTCGCCGGCGGAGCGATCGACGTCTCCGAGGCAGGAGAGCGCGTTCGCCAGATCAGGATGGTCGCCGCCGTGGACTTCGCGAGCGGTCGCGATCGCCTCCTGCTGGGCGGCTCGCGCCCGGTCGAACTGACCCATCTGCAGCAGCGTCATCGCGAGATTCTGCTGCACGGACTGCAGCAGGCTCGGGTCGCCGCCGACCTGGAGAACACCGTCTCGCGCTGCCTCGAACTGCTCCAGGGCATCGCTGAGATCGCGGCGCCTCTTCAGGATCGTGCCGAGGTTGTTGGCGATCCGCCAGACGTCGACGTGGCTTCCGAGTCGGCGACGGCTGACGTCCAGAGCCTCTCGCAGCAGCTGCTCGATCCGGTCGAGGTCGGCATCCGGAGCGTCGCAAAGCGTCGCGACGTTGCTCTTGACGTTCGCGACCACGAGGCTGTCGGAACCGTGGCGCTCGATGTCGCGCGCGAGCACCTCCTCCATGACGTCCATCGCTTCCGCGCAGCGACGTTGCAACTGCAGGATGACGCTGCGGACGCTCAGGCTCGCGGTCAGCTCCTCGGCGTCCGGAGGCAGGACCCTGCGCTGCAAGTCAATCGCGCGCGCGATCGAGTCTTCCGCCCGCTGCAGGTCGCCGGCGCGACCGCGCGTGCGGAGCACGTCGGCCGCGAGCGAGAGCGACTTCGCCCGCAGCTCCGCGCTCGCCGCGTCGGAGCCCCCGATGAGCTCGGCGACGCGCTCGAGCAGTGCGAGGGCTTCGTCGTACTCCCCGCGCATGAAGAGGCTGCGCGCGACGCGGCAGTCGATATCCGCGGCAGCGGCGCTGGCGTCGCCGAATCGATCGCGCGCCAGCTCCGCGGCGCGGCGGAAGTGAGGCTCCGCGGCGGCGGCCAGCCCGAGCCCGAGGTAGCTGTTCCCCATGATCCGTCGCAGCGAGAGCTCGACCTCCGGCTCATCCGCGATCGAGGCGGACAGGTCGGCGGCGAAGTCGTCCAGCAGCTGCCGCATCGTGTACCCGGGGTTGTCGTTGTACGGGTTGCTGCTCTCCAGCATGCGCTCGAGCAGCGTGACGACGTGGCGTGACGTCTCCGCCTCTTCGCCGGCGCGTCGAGCCTGCTCGGACGCTTCGCGGTAGCCGAGGCCCGCCGCGACGGCCCCGGCGACGAGGGCGACCGCGACCGCACTTCCCGCGATCACCGCGGCCCGGTGGCGCCGCAGGTACTTCCGCAGTCGATAGGCCCGATCGGGCGGGCCCGCGAGGACGACGGCGTGCCGGAGGTGGCGGCGCAGGTCGTCCGCCAGTTCCGAGGCGCTGTCGTATCGGCGGCTCCGCTCCTTCTCCAGCGCCTTCATCACGATCCAGTCGAGCTCTCCCCGCAGCAGGCTCGACAGGCGCTCGGGGCGCACGCGGCGCCGCTCCGCGACGCTGCGCAGGGTCGGGCCGAGCGCCGTGACCCGCTGCGAGGGCGCCGGCGGCTCGACTTCCTGGATCGTCCGCACGATCGCGGCCTGCCCCGACTTTGCCACAGTCTCGAACTCGAACGGGCGGCAGCCGGTCAGCAGCTCGTAAAGGACGACGCCGAGGCTGTAGACGTCGGCGCGCGTGTCGACGCCGAGCTCACTCGGATCGGCCTGCTCCGGAGCCATGTACTCGGGCGTCCCGAGCAGCTGCCAGAGCCCGGTGGACGCGTCGCTCGGCGATCGCTCCTCGGTCACGGCCTTGGCGATCCCGAAGTCGATGATCTTCGCGACCGGCTCGCCGTCCTTCGTCGTCACCAGGACGTTCGACGGCTTGAGGTCGCGGTGGATCACCCCCTTCTGATGAGCGTGGTGGACCGCCTGGCAGACCGGGAGGAACAGCTCGATCCGCTCGCGCGGGCTCAACGCCGCGTTGTCGCAGTACTTCGTGATCGGAACGCCGTCCACGAGCTCCATCACGAAGTAGGGTCGGCCCACCAGCGTCGCGCCGCCGTCGAAGATCGTCGCGATGTTCGGATGGTCCATCCTCGCGAGCGAGTGCCGCTCGGCCGCGAAGCGACCGACGACCTGCCGGGAGTCCATGCCGGCTTTGAGGATCTTCAGCGCGACCTTGCGGCGGATGGGAGCCGATTGCTCCGCGAGCCAGACGGTCCCGAAGCCCCCTTCGCCGATCGGCTGCACGAGTGTGTAGGGGCCGATCCGGTCGCTCCGCCGCTCCCCGATCTGCTCCGGCGATTCGACGAGCCGGCCCTCCGCCTCGGCATGGGCGCGTACCAGCTCCAGCACCTGCTCGCGCAGCGCCGCGTCCGCGGCGCAGGCGCGAACGACGTGCGCCTCGCGTTCGGCGCCGGGTCGGCCGAGCGCATCGGCGAAGATGTCCCGCGCTCTCGAGTCGAGGAAGTCCGTCATCGCGCGAGTCGTGGCTCCTTCCGCCCGTCCTGCCAGAGCCGACGCGCAGCACGAACGAGCTCGGTCGCGACGGCGCGAGTCTAGGCCAAGAGAGAGGCGGGGCGGCGCGAGGAATCAAGCTCGGCCCCGCTTGCGGCCGCGCGCAGTCGCCCCGACCCCAGCCGGAACCCGCGCGCAGCCGCGACCCGCGCACGTCCAGGACGACGTCGTCGCAAACTTGCTCTCAGAATCGGCGCCAGTTCGCGAACCTGCCCTTGCCGCCCGTCGACGTTTCCTTGCCGGTCTGCATGTCGCGGACGACGATGCCGTCGCCGGACCCGGTCGTGTAGGCGATCTTGGAGTCGTCGGGGGACCACGTCGGGAACCACGAGCTGGACGTGACGAGCACAGGAACTGCGCCGGCTGCCGCGTCGACCGTGTAGATGTACTTGCCGTTTCCGGAAGCCGCCGACGCGTGGAACACGAGCGTGTTGCCGGTCCGGCCCCAGTCGACCTGGACCGGGTCATCGCTGATCGTGCACACCGTGAAGGTGGATCCACCGGCGATGTCGAGCACTTCGATCGAACCCGAATGAGGAGGCCCGATGAACGCGATCTGCGAACCGTCTGGGCTCCAGGCGAGCCCGTGCCCGAAGTCCGCGCGCGCCAGGAGTTGAGTGGGCGTTCCGCCAGTCGCGGGAATCGACCAGATCCCGGGATATGCGTCGTTGGAGAATGCGATCGTCGCACCGTCCGGCGACCATGCTGCATTCGTGCTGTTTCCCGATGCCAGCAGCATGAAGTTGCTGCCCACCGGGGTTCCGCTGACGACGTCCACGTCAAGGACCGCGAGCCCGGCTCCCCCGGCGACTTGGATCCCGAAGCAGACGCTGTCGCCACTCGCGGACCAGCACGGAGCCCTGAGGAGTGCTGAAGTCGAGTAGATCACGGTCTTCTTCGCGCCATCGGCGTTCATCACCGAGAGCTTCGTGTTCTTGCCGCCCAACTCGACGAACACGATCGCCGGATCTGCGGGCGGTCCGCCGCCGCCGCCACCTTTGGCGACAGTCCACGCGCTCGTGAGGAGCGTGAGGCACGTGAGGAGGCCGACTCGAGCGGCACGCGACAGGGACATGAGTTTCTCCCTTCTGAGCGATGGGTTGCCGCGCCGGTCCGACGCGGATGGATCGAGGGGCTTCGGTACGTCCGACTGGCGAACTCGGTCGCGACGGCGAGAGCAGAAGCGCAAAGAGAAGTCGCGGAGCGCCAGGAATCCGGCGCGGCGGCGCCGCCGACCAAGCGAAGAAAAGATGGCGCTCGCGGCGTCGTTCTTCCGCTGTCACGTCCGACCGGTCCGGACCACCGGGGCGATTCCGACGCTTCGGACCCGGTCCGACCGATCCAGGAGAGCAACGATGCGACGCGGCTTGATCCTCGCGATGCGTGATTCGATGACGGCGTGCCTCGTGCTGTTCCTGACCGGTGCGAGCGCGGCGGCGCAGGAAGGCGTTGCCTACGCCGTCGAGAACGGCGGCGTCGTGAAGTACGGCTTCCAGGACGGGAGCCGGACGCGCATCCACGAGGCGTTCGCCCGCTCGCTCGATCTTGAGGTCGACGAGTCCGACTCCTTTGCCTACGTCGTCGAGGACGCGGGACCGGACGGCACCGCAGAACTCATTCGGCGCGATTTCGAGATCTCGAGGGTCGACCTCAGGACGGGAGCAATCGAGCCGCTGCTCGAGCTGCGGTTCGCCGAGCGGACGTGGATCGACCTCGATCTCGAACGCGGTCAGGGCAACCAGCGCACGCTCCACGTCCTCGTCGGCGGCCCGCGGGCGAGCAAGGAAGTCCGCAGCTACGACTTGGCGTCGCGCGAGCTCGTCGCGACGCGCCCGCTGAGCGCGTTCGGGCCGTCGACGCAAGTCTGGGGCTTTGCGATCAACGCGACGGCGACGGCCTTCTACCTCAACACGTCGACGGGAGTGCACCGGGTCGATCTCGCGACCGGGACCACGTCGCTGGTGTCGTCTGCCTGGACCACGCCGCCGTTCTCCGAGTTCTTCGGATTCGACACAGGTGGAGACGACGAACGCCAGCCAATCGCCGTCGACTCCACGGAGAACATGATCTACCAGCAGAGCGCGGTGCTCCTGGTCCAGCTGGACGCGTCGACCGGCAGCATCGTCAACGGAAACGACTGGCCGGGCGTCGTCTTTACTTCCATCGACCGGCGATGGGCGCTGAGCCCGGACGTAAGCGTTGCACGGCGCACGTCTCGCACCCTCGCGGGGTGCGGTGGCAGGTTCAGCGGGCTGCGACGGCCGCGGCGAGGAGGCGGTTGCGCTGGGCGGCGACCTCGGCGACAAAGTGCTCC
>Ga0187893_10010298_pt1 | contig 14009 bp, 7 predicted proteins | sample MA1701074metaG_FD_139574 | JGI IMG/M metagenome (GOLD analysis project Ga0187893, IMG submission 139574) | White microbial mat communities from a basaltic lava cave in the Kipuka Kanohina Cave System on the Island of Hawaii, USA - MA170107-4 metaG ...
CCTTCGAAGTACGCCACCGCGTTCAGCCCAAAACTCCCCGCCGGTGCTTTGCCTTTCCAAACGAACTTTCCGCCTCCCGCCAATCCCACCGGGACCCACTGCGCCTGCTGCCCATGGAAGTCGATCCGGATGTACACCGTACCACCTCCCGGATCGGGCGCGACTGTCCCTTCGAGCGTCACTTGTTGGTTATATTCCCAGTCGCCGCCGAGTTTAGTCACCGTCCTCTCGCGCGGCTGGATCTCATACTCCACCCCGCCCCAGCGCGCCGAACTCTCCGGGTCCTGGCGCCAGGCATGGATCTGGAACCGCTGGTCGTTTTCACAACCGGTGCGGATTATTCGCTCGTCGAGTTCCAGCTTGCAGTGAAACAGCGCCGTCTCGCCCGACCCTATCGTCCGCGACGGGGGTGTCACGGTCAGCTTCATCCCGTGCGGCAGCCCTTCGGGTTCGGGATAAGCGAATTCCGGACTCACGCCGCCGTTGTGGATCGCGAAGTCGAATTCGATCGGCGCAAACGGGCTCCCGGGCAGCGCTTTGAAATTGTCCACGTTCTTCTGCGCATTGTTGTTGATGTCCCAGTAATCGCGCGAGCCCAGGTAAACCCCGTCAGAGTCCTGCGGGATTTTGTAATCCTCGATATCCACCAGCAGGCAGGTATGCCCGGAAAATCCTGGCGGCACGTCCCAGCGCACCCACTGCTTCCTGGGAACGTTGTTGCCCTCCACCTCCGGCACCGATGCCGTGTTCACCAACTTGTACCGGTCCCGGTTTTTCACATCCATCGGCTTGCCCGCGTCGCCCGCGCCCGGCGGCTCGAAATAGAAAAACCGCAGTTTGACATCCAGCGCCTTTACCTGCCCGCGATTGCGCAGTCGCGCGACGATCAAGTGGTACTGGGATTCCGTGGGGTGAGTGAGGACCTGCTCGCCCTGATCGGTCGGCTGGCCCACGTCGAAGTCGGGAACAAGCGTCTCCTTGGTCGGCACATTGTTGTATGTCGAATCCACCCATAAATCGGGGCTCTTGTAATAGAAGAACTCGGGCTTCTCGAAGTACAGATCCACAAACTCGGCGTTCTCGCGCGTCACCTTGATCCGGTAAACCTGCGTGTCGCCCTCCACCTCTTTGCGATCCACTACTTCGACCTTGGTTCCCTTCATAGGAAGCTCCGGAGCCCTTGCCAGGTCGAATGCATCTCCGGGATTGCGCAGTATGTTGTCGTAGTTCAGCGGATGCAGCGCCCGCCGGTACCATCCATTGGTGGCGAACCGCTCATCCAGCGCCCAGAAGATGCCGTCCGTGATCACAATACCGCCGCCGCCCGGGAGATGGTGGCTGAACATGGCGCCGGGCTGCCGCGCCTCGATCAATCCGAAGCTGGCACCGTCACCGCCCACGTCGATGCGCGCCAGTTGCGCCACCGGAAAATCGGGGCCGACTCCGAAAGCCGCCCGCGCGGAACCCGCCAGGCTGTCCCGCCACAGCTCGATCGGCACCAGCAGCAGTTCCGTTACCCGCGTAACGTCCGCGTCCGGTAATGCGATTGGAAAGACGCGTCCGTAGTCTGTCGGCGTGCCCGCCCCGTCGGGAATCCACGCCGCTTGCAGCTTGTGGTACCCGCAGTGATGAGAGAACGAGGGATGCCAATCCATCATGGCCCAGTCTTTCATGTACTTCAACTCGTCGCGATAACCCTCCTGGTAATACAAGTCCCCGAAATGCAGCGCGTGCCCCACTTCGTGGCAGATCAGCGGATTGTCGGGAAGTCCGCCGGTCATGTACACCAGCGCCCACGCGCTTTTCAGTTGCACGGCGTTGTCCGTCGCGTCGATGATCGTCATCGTGGATTGCTGGCCCCGGAAAGTAAATGGGCGGTAGAGCGGCGTAACCTTCCAGGTCTGCCACGCGGGCACGCTCGCCCCCGGGGGCTCCACCGGCATCACCAGGATGCAGCCGAAGTCCTTCAGAGAATCGAGCGGCAGCTTCGCGTCGCGCAGCCGCTGAATGGCCGCGCTGAATGCGTCGCGGAAGAGTGCTTCACCATCCCGCAGCGCTTCCGCCTTGTTCTTCGTGGTGGCGCTGTTGGGAATGGGCGTGCCGGAACCGAACAAGGCTTCGAGTCCCGAGGAAGCAATCAACTTCACTTCCGCGCCCGGGCCGCCTCTGCGGTCCGAGATGGTGATCTTTGTCGTCAGGATGCCCGCGACGCCGTCAAAGTGGGCGGCTGGGGGCTCAAGAAGCCGCTCGTTGTAGTTGAAATCCTTCACCGCCTCCTGCGCCAGCAACGCTGAATTGTCCAGGTAACGCTCCAGGTCGCTTGTGGCGGAGGACGTCATCGTGCCCAGAATCACCTTTCCCAGACCCATCGGATCGCCGCCCGGCATCGCGCTCGAATAGCCAGTAATTACCAGGCGGTTGCCCGTCAGATTCGCCGCGGCGAACGTCACCAGCAGCCGTCCGAATTGTTTTCCGATCTGCGGAATGCGCACCGCCTTCGGTGTCGCGAACAATCGCGGGCTGATTCCCGCGGCGCTCTCGGCCGCCGCCATCCGGCCATCCAGGTATGACGCCAGGTCGTTCAGCTTGTCCGGAACATCGAAGGCGTTCGCCGGAAATGTCAGGCTGAGCGTCTTCGCCTCGCCGGCGGGCGTTGTCACGTTGATCGTTACCGCCTCCGTTCCCAAGAATTTCACCTGAACCGGCGACAGCTTTTCTTCCCGCTGGAACGCCAGGGCGAAGAACGGAAACTTTACCGTTCCACCTGGCGGTCCGCCATTGAGCGACTTGCCTTCGATGGTCAGGGACTCGCGCCCGTCGAAGACAATCTGGCTCGCGCTGTGGATTCCGCTCTTCACCAGTTCCACGCGCGCCGGATCGTAGGCCGGAAAGTAATAGTCTCTGATCTTGGGGCGCGGGAGTTTCAGCGGACCACCCACCGGCGGCACATCGAAGCCGAAGACACTCAGCTTGACGTCTTTCAGAATGCCGAAGCTGTTCTCGTCATAAAACTCCTTCATCGATTTCAGCGCGCTGTCTTTCATCAGTTGCCCGAAGCCGCTCAGGTTGGGGCTGGAATAATTCTGATCGCCTTCGATCACCGGAAGCATCAGCGCGTTGATGAACTTCGGCACATTCGTGCCGTGCGACATGGGGTACGTCTTTTGCCCGATGAACGTCTTGCTCTCCAGTGGGAGGTGCGGATAAAGCACGGCCTCGGGGCGATATTTGGATACGTACGCATGGTGGTCACGCCGTGTCCACTTTCCCGTATCGCGGGAGTGGATCACCATCAGCGCGGTCCCCGCCGCCGGCAGCAGCATGGCGCCGGCTCGCCCGAATCGCCATTCATCCAACAGGTTCATATCGGCGGACAGCAGCGAGACGCTCCTGCCTTTGGCGTCCGACGCCAGAATGTAGTCGCCCACGCGGCGCAATTCGTCTACCGTGTAAAACAGGTTGCGGCCGCAAGGACGCCTGCCCGTGACTGCCGGCGGATGATCATCCACGCGGCCGCCGTCGGCCACTACCACACCGCCATTCGGACCGGGAATCGCTACACCGCCGTTATGCCCGCCGCCTGGCTCGCGCCCATCTTCCGGTCTCTCGCCCGGCCCTTCTCCAGGGCCCTCCGACGGCGGTCTTTCGCCCGGATGTGTCCCCGGCGGTACTGCCGGGTCGCCGTGCCCCACGGGTTTGCAGGACACACAGCAACAGCAGGCATCGTGGACCCGCGGCTCCCGCCCCGGCGTATGCCCCGTTGCCGTTTCGGGCGCGCCCTGCCCGCGGGCGGGCTTCAGGTCGGAGCTCAGCGGCGTGACAATACGTCCCACCACGTCCGTGACCACCACGCGCTCCCCGCCCGGATCCACGGCCAGCTTCATCTGTCCGTGTTCGAGCGTACGCTCGGCCACGATCGCCCGCTGCCGTAAATTGACCTGCGCCAGACGTGCGCGTCGCCCCGCCTCTTCAATCACGACGTAGGCCTGCGACCCCGCCGCCGCCAGCGCGGTGATTCTCCCGGGTGTTTCGAAAGCAGTTGCCAGCTCGCGCTCACGCAGCAGCAGCAATGCGGAACGCTCCTCCTGTCGTACCGCGATCACCAGTCCCAGCGCGGATTCGCCCAGGCCGAGCGCCTCACCGCGAAGGTCATGTGCGCCGGCCTCCTGCGCGTGCGGCCCTTCGGGCGCGAGCGACAGCCGGTAGATCGTCAGCCGCCGGCCCGCCGCCAGGGCAAGCGCGTTGCCGGCGTCGAATAAGAGGCCGATCGTACCTGCCGGTAACGATGGCGGCAGCCCCTCGATTTCCTCCGATGGAGAAGCCGCGGGTACAGTCGGATCTTTTTGTGTCAAGTATCTCCGATCTTGGATAAGCAGCGATCAGTATATAGGAGCCGCCGGCGATCTGGAAAAGGCGAAGCAGGTTCGCCACGCCGCTGTGCGTGTTGCGGTTGGGCACCGCTACCCGCTCGACGCCCATCTGCTCCAAAGCCCGTTCATGTGCTCGCGCGTAGTAGCCAGCCGGCAAAGGCCGTGGCGGCCTCATGGCGGAAAGTAACAAAAGCCGCCGCCACGGTCCGTTTTGCCGGCGATTTCTTAGAAGCACGCAAAGGGCGCGCGGGCGCCCTCATTCCAGCAAAGCAAGCCACCCGCGCGCTCCGTTTTGCGGGCAGTTACTCAGAAGCCGGACGACGGCCGGAAGATCTCAAGCCAGCGCCAGGCGGTATAAAGCCTCCAGACGGCCAGAACGTCCCGGTGCGCGCCCGAGAGGTAGTTCTCCACAAAACGGTTCATCGGGCCGGCAAGAATGAACGGCGATCGTTTCATAGCCTCGCTGTTCGCCATGGCCCTGAGTTCGGCCGCGCGCTGGCGAAGGTCCATCCATTTGGGCTTGGAGATAAACACGCGCTTGTCTTTGCGATTGACCACAGACGGCGGCAGGTACTTGCGCGCCGTTTCGAGCAGGAGCTTCTTGCGGTCGCCGTCGCGGACCTTGTAAGAGTCCGGCAGGCTGAAACAATACTCGACAATGCGATGGTCCAAAAAGGGCACGCGTGATTCCACGCTATGGAACATAGAGCTGTGATCCTGCTGGAGCAGGATCGCGGGGAGGTTGGTGTGCCTCACGTGACGGTACAGAAAGCGATTCAGCGCGGAGGGGTCCTTGCCCCAGTCATTGGTCCTTCCCGGACCGAACCGGGTCGAGTCCCAACCCGTTTCCGCCGGCGCTATCCAGCGGTAGCGCGGGCTTCCCCATGCATATTGCACCCTTCGCCGGAGTGGACTCCAGACATAGGTTTCCAGGGCCCGAGCGAAGCTGGTGTCGTTCTTAAGAGAGCGAAGACGCATTTCCCGCACCAGCCGGACGAGTTGGCCTTTACGCAGCATCTCGGGGAACATCTGCGACTCGTAATACGGAAGCCCGGCGAGCAATTCGTCGCCGCCTTGTCCGTCCAGAACGACTACAATGCCGCTTTGGCGGGCCAGCCGGTAAGCATGATATTGAGCGATCATGTCGTGGCCCAGCAGCGGCCGGCCCTGCGCGCGGACTACGGGATCGATTGATCCCCATGCCGTGTCTGAAGTCAGCAGAAAGCTCTGGCCTTTCAGCCCGCTCTGCGCCAGGACAAGCTGGATGTAGGGCCATTCGTTCATGTCCGGATCTTCGAAGACGATCGAGAATGCCCTGGCCCGGCTGCCGTTGGCCGGCAGATTCCGCGCCATCAGCGCCGTGAGCGTCGAGCTGTCCATGCCGCCGGAGAGAAGGCTGCCCACAGCGACTTCGGCCTCAATGTGGCTGCGCACGGCGGAAACCAGCAGCGATTCGAACTGCTCCTGGGCCTGGGGAAAAGGCGCCGCAGGCGCGGCGTCTGAACGGAAGGACGCCAGGTCCCAGAAGGGGCGAAAGACCGGCTTTTCGACATCCGGATCGAGCAGATTGACCTCGAAAAAGTGGCCGGGCGGAACCGGGTGGACGTGCCTGAACAAAGAAAGCTCCGCCGACTGGGGAGGAAGCCCCCGGAGGAATTCATGAAAGCGGAACGGCTCTATTTCCGGCCCGTTTCGCCGGGCGGCGGCGACGGCCTTCGCCTCCGAAGCGAGCAACAGGCGTTCTCCGTCGATCGAGACGAACAGCGGCTTAATACCCAGCCGGTCGCGACACCCCACCAGCTTGCCTCGCTGAAGGTCGAAGACCAGGACGGCCCACATCCCGTTCATGCGCTGGAAGCTCTCCAGGCCCCATTCCCGATAGGCGGCAAGCACCACTTCGGTGTCGTTACTCGTACGAAAAGCGTGCCCCCGCGCGATCAGCTCCTGGCGCAGCTCACGCCAGTTGTAGATTTCGCCGTTGAACAGAAGCCATTGCCTGCCGTCGGGCGACGGCAGCGGCTGGCCCGCTTCCGGCCGCAGGTCCCGAGTCACGGATGCAGGACTGGTGCCGGGCGGCTGTTTTCGATGGGGACTCCATGCACTTTCGCAAAAGGCTGATCGCGCCGGACGGACCGGCCTATCGCCCGCTACTCACCAGGATTAGGGTACATGCGAATGTCCTCAAACCAATACTACCATGATCCAGGTTCACGGTTGCCTGTTTTCGTGGTTCGCCGGGTTGTGCGAATTGCCGCTAACGGAGGCAACTTGCCAGGGAGGTTCGCGCATGGCCGAGTTGAACAAAGCGGCCGTTTGCTCCGACGGTTGCTGCGGTGCCGACCGGTAAGAGACGCTGAGTCCCTGGTGCTACTGATCGGGGCAGTTCCAGCCGTCCATTTGCAGGAGGAGCCGAACCAGCATTCAGCTCAGACGACGCGAGCGTCTACGACCGAGCGTCTACCGGTCAGTCGCCTGTGTCGTCGGGCGGTTGCACCGATTCGCGTTCAGGCACATTCATTCTCCCACGCCCGCCAAGGCGCGATCCGCGAAGTCGTCATCCACAAACATGCCCGCGGCAATCAGCTCCTTAACCAGCGGCCGAGCTCTCTGGATCTGCCGATTCTTCTTCGAACGCAGGACGACACCCAACGTTCCGAGAACCGGCACGTTGTGAGCGATGGCGAAGCGCCGTGCGGCGCGGTCGTCGAGCACAGCCCAAGATCCCAGTGCTCGATGGTCACAGTCGCAATATCCTCGACGCGGTACCTCTCAACCCATTCCAGCGCCGTTGCCGCCGTCAGGTCTTTGTGCTGCCCGGCACGAACTTCGTCAAAGACGGAGTCGGGAACCAGGATTGCCGGGGCGAGGCTTTCAATCAAGTCGAGCCGGTTGACGCGGGAGAGCAGAATGATCGGTGAGGAGTTGACGACCCACGCCTCCGCCTTACTCACGATGGATTTCGTCGTGTAGTTCCTCGGCCGTCACCTGCACGACTGGGATACGCCGATGCGCGAGCTCGTCGATGAAATCCGCTCGACTGGTGCCGGCGATTTCGGCAGCCTTCGATTGGGAGATCTCGCCTTGCGAGTACCAGAGAAGCGCCGCCGCAACGCGCATCTCTTTCACGAACTCGGTCGGCGACAGTCGAAGTGCCGAAAGCGCTCCCTCCGGTACATCGAATGTTATCGTGGGCATCGGCTTCGTCTCTCTACAGGATCAGGATACCGCGTCGGCCGCTGGGACAAAACCCGTTAAGTGTTCTCCGTTCCGCGCGCTTCCATGTAAAGCAGAGTAGCGCGAGGTTGCTGAAGGTCAACGCAACGCCTGGGGGTCGAACAGCCACTCGTTTATGTCCGCGTGTTTTCGGATAGGCCAACGGGCGCATCTCCGAACAGAATTCCCTCGACGATCTTCTCGGTAGTCTTTGGGTAGGAACGCAAAGAGAAAATCGGTCTATCGGCGATCGCAAGACCAGGATTCATTTCCCTTTGTGCGTAATGAACGCTGGCGAGTCGTCCACTGGAAACGCAAATTGCTAACATTCCGCCTGTTTGGCGAAACACTCCGTTTGAGTTGTAAGTGGTTGATTTTAGAGTGGGAGTTGGTTGCGGGGGCGTGCAACCGGCGGTACTTGCAGCTGTGGGGCGGGGCGGCGTGACCGTTCCACAAGGAGGTCACCCGCCGGCCGTCGTTTCGGCGACCTGACTCTTACTGCTGATCGGAGGTGGCGGAAAGGTCACGATCTCGCCACTCGCCTCGAAAATCGCTTGACGGCACGCCCCCGCGTATCCATCGTCAGGATTGTCGAGTAAATATCGCGCCGGCTCGAACAGATCCGAGGTCCGAACGAGCGCGACACCGAGCCGCTTCGCCGCAGTCATGCATTTTTCAGTGAATGCTTGGCCACGTTCCGCCGGTATTGTCAGGCGTTCGTTGTTCCCGAACAACACCCCCTTCGCGTATGCGGTCGGAGCCAGCTTCATCTGCTGTCCCGTCTTCGCTTCGACTGACGAAACATTCGGAGCCGCTTCGTAGCTCGACACGTCGGTGACGAGATTCGTGGTCACACGGCTTCGGCCCGTGCCCGAGAATTGCTGTTGGCCCGTATAGCGGTAGCAGTAGTGCGGCTTGGCTAAATACACGATGACGAGCTTGCCTGCATTAGTTGCTGCCGCTAGCTCCGATTTCCAGTGTCTGATGTTTTCGACGATCCGAACCGAGCCGTCGCGCGTCAGAAGCGGACGGCCGTTGTACTCCTCGAAACCTTGGTAGCCACCGAGCGACGGTTCGTACAAAACGATGTCGGCATCGAGTAGCGATTGGTCGGAGTTGAACTCAACGTACTCGAACTCGTCGCCTGGCAGATCGAAGCCGACCACGAAAATGCGTTTGGCCATGATCAACCTGTCACGAACGGGTTCACGACTCTCGCGGCGCCAAACACCTGACCGTGAGACAGATCCTCTGAGTAGAGGATGTCGGCTCCAGCAGCTTGCGCTGCCTGGACTACGAGCGCATCCCAAAAAGAAATCTGATATCTCGACTCGATGTCCAGCGCCTCCAGAATCGAATCAGTCCCGTTCACGACGATCTGCCACGTCAAGTAGTCACTGATAATCTCGCGCGTCGCTTTCGCGTCGAGCGGCCGACGAGCCTTCCGACGAAGATTGACAGCGAGTTCCTGAAGCACTTGCGTACTGACGACCCCGTTTCGATCACGCCAGAGCTCCTCGACGAGCTCCTTCGCGCGTTCGTGCTTCGCGCCTGTAGTCGCGTCGTGCGCGTACATGAGGACGTTGGTGTCAACGAAGTACTTATCGCTCATGGAGCTCGTCGCGCGATTTGGGAGGCGTCCACTGCAGGTCCAAGCCCTCGCGCAGCCTGGCGAGCGCGCGGCGCCGCGCCTTGTCGAACGCCTTTCGTTCCCGTACGATCGCTTCGAGCCTGTCGGTGAGAAGGGCGCTGATCGACCGCCCTTCCTCCGCCGCTACGACACGTGCCTCGCGCAGCAGATCGGCATCCAGCTTGAGCGTGACGTTGGTTTTCATAACCAGACCAGATTAGCACGACGGACGCGTGCAGCACAGCTTTACGTGCTGGTTTACCTGTTGTCCATGCGCGGTAATATGTATACACTTAATTGTGACTGAACGCACAATGCCGCAATCGAGCGACTCCGCCCGACTGCTGGAGACGAGCTAAACGCGAATGCGAGCAAACGGGAACAACTGGAGGCCCAGCTCGCCGCAACGGAGGAGCCGTTTTTGGCGTACAGCCCGTACAGCCTGGTTGGGATCGAGGTTGCCCCCGTTTTTGGCGTACAGCCCGTTTTTGGCGTACAGCCTGCAAGTATCTTTGGTTGCGGGGGGTGGATTTGAACCACCGACCTTTGGGTTATGAGCCCAACGAGCTACCAGACTGCTCCACCCCGCAGAACTATCCTATCGTAGGCGCCGGTGCTGGTCAACCAATCCTCGGCGAAGTATAATCACTACATCGGCCCACGACCGCTTTAGCGGTAAACGCTTTGGAAGGAGTCTCATGAACCACGCCCTGTCCCTGTTCATTCTTCTTAGCTTCGCCTCCTTGGCGACCGCGCAGGACGCACGCGGCACGCTTGTCGGCCGCATTGTAGATTCGACCGGGGCCATCGTCCCCAATACCGGCGTACGCGCCACCAACGCGAGCACCGGAGTCGTGGCCGCGGCGAAGACCAACGAATCCGGCAACTACGTGCTGCCCTACCTGATCCCCGGCACCTACACCGTGACCGCCGAGGTGCAGGGCTTCAAGCGCTTCGTCCGCGACAACGTGCAGATTCGAGTCAACGACCGCGTGGAGCTGAACATCGAGATGGAGATCGGCAACGTGAGCGAATCGGTCGAAGTCAAAGCCGAGACACCGTTGCTCGCCACAGCAGAGGCTTCGCTCGGCCAGGTGGTCGACCGGCGCCGCGTGACCGAGTTGCCCCTGTTCGCCGGCAATGCGATGGATCTCGTCCACCTCGCTCCCGGCACCGTGAACGGCACCGATATGCGACTCCGGAAGGCACCGTTCAACAGCGCGCCGTCGCAGTTCTCTACTGATGGCAGCGGCAACAACGGCAACGAGTTCACCATCGACGGCGTGTCGAACACCTACTCCGATGGCACCAGCCCCCGCGTGGCTTTTTCTCCGCCCGCGGCCTCGATCGCCGAATTCAAAGTTCAGACCTCGGCTTTCGACGCATCCGTCGGTCACACCGCCGGCGCCCTGGTCAACGTGAGCACGCGCGGCGGCACCAACGAGTTGCACGGTGAAGCCTGGTGGTGGCTGCGCCACTCCAAGCTCGACGCCCCGACCATCTTCCAGAACCGTTCGGGCCAGCGGCTGCCCGTTTACCAGGACAATCGCTACGGTTTCGCCGCGGGCGGCCCGGTCTATCTGCCCGCGCTGTACAACGGCAAGAACAAGACGTTCTGGTTCTTCACGTGGGAGGCTAACAAATTCGGCGATCCGAACGTCGGCGCCTCCACTTCTACCGTGCCGCGCGCGGCCTGGCGCAACGGTAATCTCTCCGACCTGCTGGCGATCAACGCGACCTATCAGATCTACGATCCCGCCACGATCGCCACGGCCCCCGGCGGACGCTTCAGCCGCGGTACGTTCCCCGGCAACATCATCCCCGCCAACCGCATTCACCCGATGGCGAAAAAGATCCTCGATCTGTATCCGCTGCCCAACGCCGCCGGCACCACTGACGGCCGCCAGAACTTTTTCCTGTCCGGCAAAGCGCTCGAAGACTACTGGACCACCATCGGCAGGTTCGACCACGCGTTCAGCGAGAAGAACCGCATGTTCGTGCGCTTCCACCGCGATTTCTGGGAGGAGGACAAGAACCGATCCTTCGGCAACAATGTGAACGGCATCATTCTGAATCGCATCAACCGCGGCCTGGCGTTTGACGACGTGCACGTCTTCAGCCCCGGCTTCCTGTTCAACTTCCGCTACGGTTTTACCCAGCAGGAGTTCCCCGAGCGCCGCGTGAGCCGCGGCTTCGACCTGTCAGCCTTCGGCTTCAATCAGAATGTGACGCGCTACGCCGATCCGAGCCTGGCCACGATTCCGCAGACAACCACCGGATCGCTGACGGTGCTCAGCAACTGGGAACAGGGTGACGGCGTCACCTCTTCGGTCACCAATTCATTTGTCGGCAACTTCACATGGTTCCGCGGCAATCACAACATGGCGTTCGGACCCGAGTTCCGCGTCTACCGCGAATTCCGCAACCGGTTCCAAGGCGACGTCTCGCCGATCCTGAACTTCAACAACCTCTGGGGACGCGGCCCGCTGGACAACTCGACCGCGCCGCCGGTGGGCGGCGAGCTCACGGCGCTGCTGCTCGGCATTCCGGGCGGCAGCATGAATCGCAGCGGCAGCTACGCCGAGCAGGACAAGTATTTCGCTCTGTACTTCAAGGATGACTACAAGGTCAGCCCGAAGCTGACGCTCAACCTCGGCCTCCGCGTCGAACATGAATCGCCGATCACGGAGCGCTATAACCGTTCCGTCCGCGGTTTCGACGCCGGCGCCAACAATCCCATCGAAGCAGCGGCACTTGCCAACTATACTCGCACCGCGATCGCCGAGCTGCCGGCCGCGCAGTTCCAGGTGAACGGCGGATTGACGTTTTCCGGCGTGGGCGGCAATCCGCGCGAGTATTGGGACGCCCCGTTTCTCACCTGGTTGCCGCGGTTCGGCGTCGCCTATCAGGCGCGCAAGAGCACCGTTTTGCGCGCCGGCTACGGCCTCTTCTACGCCTCCATCGGCATCAACCGCACCAACACCAATCTCGCCGGCTTCAGCCGGAGCACGACGATTCAGCCTTCGGCGGACAACGGTCTGAACTTCATCGCCTCACTGGACAACCCGTTCCCGACGGGTCTGCTGGAGCCGCTGGCGGCGGCCGGCGGCCTCGAGACCAACCTCAACCAGGGCATTTCGTTTTTCGCCGGCCGTCGAAAGCAGCCTTATGCCCAGCGCTTGAGCCTGGGCTTCCAGCAGCAGTTCTGGACCGGCTACGTTCTGGAATCCTCTTACGTCGGCAATCGCGGCACGAATATTCCGGCTTCGCGGAATATCAACGCCACTCCCGCGCAATATCTCAGCACAAGTCCCGTGCGCGACCAGGCTATCATCAGCTTCCTGACCGCGAATTCCCCCAGCCCGTTCTTCGGCCTCAATCCGAATTACACGAGCACGACGATCCAGCGACAGCAATTGCTCCGGCCGTACCCGCACTTCGCCGACATCAACTTCGACGATCACGTCGGCTACTCCTGGTATCACTCGCTGCAGACGCGGCTGGAAAAACGCTTCTCGCAGGGATACACGCTGCAAATCTCCCATACCTGGTCAAAGACGATGGACGCAGTCTCGTTCCTCAACGCCTCCGATCCGATGCCGTATGAGACGCTCTCGGACCTGGACCGCGTGCACCGCACCACGGGCAGCGGCATATGGGAGCTGCCGTTCGGAAGAGGCCGCAAGTTTGGCTCTCAGTGGAACAAGCCGATCGATTTCATCGCAGGTGGCTGGCAGCTCGGAGGCGTTTACCAGCGGCAGAGCGGCGCGCCGATCGGCTTCGGCCAGGCCCTGTTCCTCGGCGACTCGGCGACAATTACGCTGCCGTCCGACCAACGCAACGCCGACCGGTGGTTCAACACCGCGGTGTTCATACGCAACTCCGCGCAGGCGCTCGCCAACAATATCCGCACCGCGCCGCTGCGGTACAGCAATATCCGGCTGGACTCGCAGCGCCGCCTCGATCTCTCGCTGATCAAAACGTTCGCCGTCACCGAGAGGTTCAAGATGAAGTTTCGCGCCGAAACCTTCAACACGTTCAACGAAGTGGTACTGCGCGGGCCGAACACGGACCCGTACAACTCCTCGTTCGGCATCGTGACAGCGCAGGAGCCGCCGCGAAGCTGGCAGTTCTCGCTCACACTGAGTTTCTAAACGGCTGGCCAGGGACGCGCCCGACGCCGGCGCGCCACCACAACTCCAAGCTGAGCCGCAACCATAAGCCGGCGGAGCGACTCACGATAAGATCGAACGTGATGGAAAAACCCAAGCTCCGAAGCCAGGAATGGTTTCGGGCGCCCGAATACTATGCCTTTGCCCGGCGCGCCTATCTGCGCTCGGAAGGCTTCAACGCCGACATCTTTGACGGAAAGCCCGTCATCGGCATCTGCAACTCCTTCAGCGAGCTGAACCACTGCAACGTCCACCTCCGCCAGGTCGCCGAGGCCGTAAAGCGCGGCGTCTGGGCCGCGGGCGGCGTTCCGCTCGAGTTCCCGACGATCTCGCTCGGCGAGGTCTTCATGCGCCCCACGACGATGCTCTTCCGCAACCTGATGGCGATGGACGTCGAAGAATCGATCCGCGCCAATCCGATCGATGGCGTCGTGCTGCTCTGCGGATGCGACAAGACCACACCCGCACAACTGATGGGCGCGGCCAGCGCCGACGTGCCGGCCATCATGGTTCCCGGCGGGCCGATGCTCAGCGGCCAGTGGCGCGATCAGCGCGTCGGTTCCGGCACTGACACACGCAAACTCTACGATCGATGGCGCCTCGGGGAGCTCAACGAAGAGGAGA
>Ga0187893_10010299_pt1 | contig 14008 bp, 10 predicted proteins | sample MA1701074metaG_FD_139574 | JGI IMG/M metagenome (GOLD analysis project Ga0187893, IMG submission 139574) | White microbial mat communities from a basaltic lava cave in the Kipuka Kanohina Cave System on the Island of Hawaii, USA - MA170107-4 metaG ...
CATCCAGTCGGAAGACACAACGGCGCGAGCGTCGTGGTCGTCGTCGACCCGCCGGCGACGGTGGTCGTGGTCGTCGTCGCACCGGTCACCGCGAACGGATCGGCGCTCAGCAGGAACTGCGCGATCGAGCGCCCCACGAAGATCTGTCCAGGCGGGAACGGGCTCTCCCAGGTCGAGCCGCCGTCGAGGCTGAACGCCGTCGACGCCAGGTTCGTCGCGTCGTCGAACGCGATGCGGAACAGCAGCGGACCCGTGGCGTCGGCCTCGTCGATGGGGTGGAACAGGAGCTGGGTGTTCTGGAACGTCCCGGTGAACTGATCGATCTCGGTGAGATGCTGCTCCATGTCGAGGCCCGTGTCGGTGCGCCGGATGGCGAGGCCGAAGGTCTCGGCGAAGAGCCCGCCGCTCATGTTGAACGTGTACAGCGAGAAGTGGAAGTGATGCCCCACCGGCGGCAGCACGCTCTCCCACGTCGCCGTGGCGGTGAAGCTGCCGCTTCCGTCGTACACCCACGTGGGCGACGAACTGCCGGCGATGCTGAGATCGAGCGCCGAGCCGTCCGGCGACGGGAAGTGCACGCCGGGGTTCTGGAGCACCAGGTAGCCGCCGCTCTCGCTGGCGGTGCCGTAGGCCCGGTACCAGTACGGCGACATCGAGCCGTCCGCGAACTCGTCGACATAGCCGGGCACCCCGTCGAGCGGGCCGAACGTGTTGCCGTCGGCCTCGAAGCGATCGACGCGGTACGCGAACGGGGTGTGAAACGCCGAGGCCGGCGCCCCCGAAAGGACGAGCACCAACGCAGCCAGCACGACGCTCGACGAACGGATCCCGCGCATGGTCGACCCTCCGTGTCTTGCAGGCATAGTCGGTCCGCTGTCGAGAAATCAAGCTCGAACTCGCGACCTGCGAATGACGCGCGCAGTCACGCGACGGCGCCGGTCACCCGTTCGCTCGCCATCCACAGCCGGCGCGCCAGGTCCCGGTCCTGCCCTTGGCGGCTGGTCGGAATCGCGCGGCAGTCGAAGAAGTACTCGCCGCTGTGGCGTTCGACCCCGTCCGTGGCGCAGAGATACACGACCGTTTCCGCGCCCTTCTCGGGCGTCCGCCGCATCCGCGCGATCAGCCTCGAGCCCCAGTTGAGGATGCCGCCGGTGTTCTGGCCGAAGCGCGTGGCCACGTTGCCCGGATGCACGCTGAAGGCGACGACGCCGCTGCCCTCGGTGCGGCGCGCCAGCTCGCGCGTGAAGAGCACGTTGCAGAGCTTCGAGATGCAGTAGACCTGCATGCCGCGAAAGCGCGCCGGCTCGAGCCGCTCGACGTCCATGCGCCCGGCGAACTTGTGGCCCATGGACGAGACCGTGACCACGCGCGCCGGCGCGCTCGCACGCAGGCGGTCGAGGAGCAAGGTCGTGAGGAGGAACGGCGCATAGTGGTTCACCGCCAGCGTCGTCTCCAGGCCATCCACGGTGACCTCGCGCCGATCCATCACCAGCCCGGCGTTGTTCACCAGGACGTCGAGGCGCCGATTGCTGGCGAGATAGTCGGCCGCCACCTTCCGCACCGCCGCGAAGGACGACAAGTCGCCATAGATGACGCTCGTCTCGCGGTTACCGCTCCGATCGACGATCTCGGCCAGCGTCGACTCGGCGCGCGTAGGGTCGCGTGCCACGAGCACGAGCCGTGCCCCGCGCCGCGCCAGCTCGATCGCGGCGGCGCGGCCGATGCCGCTGGTCGCACCGGTGACGAGACAGGTCTTGCCGTCGAGGCTCCAGCTCATCGAGCCCCTCTATGCATCCCGTCTGGCTTCTACAAGACAGCCGGGAACGCGATCGCCGTCAGCCGGCGCGCGCGACGCGCGGAGCCGCGGGAGCACCTGCGGGCCGCAAGATCATCGGCAGGCCGCCGCGCGGGCGCAGCGTCAAGTGCGGCTCGGGCACGACCATGGCGCCCGCGGGCAGCGCGAGTGCGTAGCGCTGCATCATCATCGCGACCACGATCTGCGCCTCGACGAGGGCGAACGTTTCGCCGATGCAGAGCCGCGGGCCGCTGCTGAACGGGAAGTACGCGTGCTTGGGCCGGCTGCGCACCTGGTCCGGCGCGAAGCGGTCGGGATCGAAGCGATCGGGGTCGGCCCAGATCGCAGAGTGGCGGTGCGTCACCCACGGCGAGAGGCTCAGGATCGCGCCCGCGGGTATGCGGTAGCCGCCGACCGTGTCTTCCTTCAGGGCCTGGCGGCCGACGCCCCAGACCGGCGGATAGAGCCGCATCGCCTCCTCCACGACCTGCCGGCAGAGCGGCAGGTTCGGCAGGTCGGCGATCGTGGGCGATCGCGTGCCGAGCGCGTCCGCGACCTCCCGGCGAAGGCGCTCGACGACGTCCGAATGGTTCGCGAGCAGCGACCACGTCCACGAGAGCGCCACGGCCGTGGTCTCGTGGCCGGCGAGGAAGAACGTCATGACCTCGTCGCGGAGCTGGCGCCGCGTCATACCCTCGCCCGTCTCCTCGTCGCGTGCCGCCATCAACATCGACAGCAGGTCGCCCGCCTCACCGCCACCCTGCCGGCGCGCGTCGATCATCTGGTAGACCAGGTCGTCGAGCACGCGTCGCGCGCGGCGAAAAGCCCGATTGCGCGCCGTGGGAATCGCGAGGGGAAGCACGGCGTACGACATGGCCCGTTCGGCGGCGATCTCGAGCGTGACGCCCAATGCGCGGCCCGCCGCGGCGGCCTCGCCGGACAGGTCGCGCCCGAACAAAGCCCGGCCCACGATGGTGAGCGTGAGCGCGCTCATCTCCTCGGCGACGTCGAACGGCGTGCGCTCCGCGGCGCGTGGCGCCCAGCCGTCGAGCCGCTCGGCCGTGCAGCGCACCATCGTGTCGACGAGTCCGGCGATACGATCGCGGTGGAACGCCGGCTGTGCCAGCCGGCGCTGGCGGCGCCAGAACGACCCCTCGCTCGTGAACAGCCCCTCGCCGATCAGCACCTTCACGCGGCCGATGATCGGCCCCTTCACGTAGTTCTGGTGGTTCTCCTGGAGGACGTGCTTCACGGCGTCCGGATGGAAGAACATGTAGAAGTGCACCGGCCCCATCCGGACAAGCACGGAGTCGCCGTAGTCGCGCGCCAGGCCCGAGACGAAGGCCAGGGGGTCGCGTCGCATCGTCCGTCCGACACCGAACGGCGTCAGATACGCCGGCCCCGGGGGATACGCCCGTCCTTCGCGCCACATGCCCATGCCCACCTCGCCCGGAATCAGTGTTCCAGGCCAGGCGGTCGAGGACAAACCGGACCCCCGTCAGTCGAGAAAGGCCCCTCCGGGGGAGGCGATTCCAAGGGCGGCGTCGGAGCAATCGATCAGCGCCGCGGCGAGCGCCCCCTTGGCGACGAAGCGGTTGGTCTCGTCCTTCACGACCGTGGTCGGTCCGAACCGTGCGCAGTGGCGGATGTCGCCCGTCGTGAAGCGTGCCGACACCGTTCCCTGCGCGCCGGCCAGCGCGATACCGGTGTCGGTCGTCTTCACGACGAGCCGGTTGCTCGGCTTGATCACGGCCTTCTGCACGGGACCGCCCACCAGCGCGCCGTCGTATTTGAAGACGCCGGCGTTGTTCGCGGCCCATCCGGCGGCGGGCAACGAGAACGTCGCCAGGCCCTCGGCGGCGGAGACCACCTCGAAGGTGGCGCCGACCGATCGCGGGTCGTTGGGGCCGCCGGGCAGCGGCGCCTGAATGACGTCCTTGTCGCGCGTGATGAACGCCCCCTTTTCCACGCCGGTGCCGTCGCGCTTCAGCATCATCTTGATGCCCGCCACGGGCACGTCGTCGGGATTACCCGGCGGCGGCGGGGGAATGCTGCCGGTCGGCGCCCCGGGGACGAGCTGTGAGAGCGAGGTCGTCTCTGCGCAGATGACGTTGGCGACCGTGTCGATGCTGGAGGTCCGGTCGACGAAGATCTGCTCCTCCTCGTGCAGGAGCTGCAGGCTGGTCTCCGGCAATTGTGTACCGTCGACGATGCCGTCCTGATTGACGTCGTCGTACGCGTAGCAGGTGGTGATCGACCCGGCGACCGCTGCGGTCGTCGACACGTCGTAGAAGATGGGGAGCACGCCTCCGAGGAGCTGGAAGTTGGCCGGGATCTCGGCGGCGGGGTCGTTGAGCGGCGTGACGGCGGCCGTCCCGCCCGCCGCGACCGTATCAAAGGTGACGCTGACGCGGGAATTCGGCTGGACCGTGATGCCGCTGCCTGCGGCCACGTCGTTGCGGAACATCTCGTACGAGCAGAACGTGAAAGGACCGGCGAACGCGAAGCAGAGCAAGCCGTTCGTGTCGTACATCTGCACGTACCCGTTGGTGAGCGTGCCCACGATGCTGTTCGCAACGCCGGTGCCGCCATCGATGACCGTCGCATCGTGGTGGCTCGTGATGAGGATCTGCTTCACGACGCAGCCAGCGATCGGAAAGTAGACCGCGTCTTCGAGCGTCTGGCTCGAGGTCGCGTAGCCGGTGGCGGGCAGATCAAAGGTGGTTCCGGCCACCAGCCCCGGCTCGTTCGTGGCGACGCAGGACTCCATGCGTACGACCGGGGCGCCGAGCAGCGTAACGGTCCCGCAGTCCGCCGTCGGCAGCGGCGTCACCTCGCCCGTGGTGAGGTTCTCGTCGAAGTTGAAGAAGTTCGTCGCCGTGGCGTAGCCACCGCAGTCCATGTTGACCTGCCAGCCGCCGCGCACGTCGATCGCGGCCGTGGCAACGCCGCACGTGAGGAACAGCACCACGAGAGACAGCTTCTGCGCCATTGGACACCCCCACCGGAGGGCGCGTGCTCGCCAAGGTCGGCCCTCCCGGACGAGTGGCACTGGACCACGGCAGATGCGTGCCGGTCAAGGATGAAAGGGCTTCACCGCCGCCGCAACGGCGCGACGAGCTGACCCACGTAGCCCTCGGGCACCGGGTCGCCGGCGATACCGTACGTCTCGGGCCACCGGTCGCCGGGGAGATGATGCGTGCCGAACAGCCAGTCGATCCACGGCAAGTGGACCGCGAAGTTCTTGTCGACGGCCTCCGGTGCGGCACCGTGGTGCCAGTGATGGAAGCGCGGCATCACCAGGAGGCGCTCGAGCGTGCCGCCACGGAAGCGCACGTTCGCATGGATGAAGACGGCATGGAACGAGACGAAGACCACGTAGGCGTACACCGCCGGCGGCGAGAAGCCGAGCAGTACGATCGGCGCCAGCGTGAAGGCACGCGTGACCACGACGTCGAGCAGGTGCAAGCGCGAGCCGGCGAGCCAATCCAGGCACGTGCTCGAATGGTGCACCTGGTGAAACCGCCACAGCACGGGGACGGCGTGGAAGAGCCGGTGGATGGCGTACTCGCCGAGGTCCGCCACGACCACCACTTCCACGAACTGGAGGAGCAGCGGCTGGCCCTGGATCGCCTGCTGCAGCCAGGTACCCCCCGCGGCGCGGACGAGCACCGCCGCCGGCATCACGGTGAGCAGCGTCGTGAGCTGCACGAGCAGGTGGCTGACGAAGAAATGCAGCGTGTCCGTCGTCCAGCCGGGGCGGAAGACGGCTTGCTCGGGCCAGCGCGGAAACGCGCGCTCGAGCGGCACGAAGAGCACGGCGAGCAGCAGGAGATTGAGCAGGAACCAATCGAGACCGAGATACACGCGGCCGCCGAGCGGGCCGTCGATCGGCACGTCGGCGCCGCCCAGCAGCGACGCGGCCAGCGACAGCGCGATCCCGGCCATCGCCAGGGTCTTGCGGGGGCGCAGCAGCGCCGCGAGCACACCTGCCAGGAATCCCGCGCCGATCACGCCCTGGATGAGCGCGCGCATGATCGGCAGCGGGTAGCGCGACCGCAGGTCCGCGTGGGTGAGGACCTCGGGGAAGTGCAGGCAGAGCACGGCCCCCAGACCCACCGCGCCGCAGAACACCGACGCGGTACCGCTGAACCAGCCGGTGCCGAGATGCGTGGGCCGGTCGTCGCCGAAGACGCGGGCGAACCAATCGTCCAGTCGGGACCGCCCGCGGGTCATACCGAGAGTATCGGCATGGCCGGGACGAAACCCAAGCGCGGTTCGGTCTGGGGAATCCGTCGCGAAGCACCATCAGGGTTCCTGCCGAAATCGGCAGGGCTCCGCTGAAACCGGCACCGCGAAGCGCCCGCGCGAGACGAAGAACCCCTGGGACACGGCGCCGCGGCGGTGGTCCGCCCGTTGCTCTGGGGGAAGCAATGCCGACGCAGCATTGGGCTGCGCGGAAACGATCCATCGGAGGTTCGCATGAAGAATCGCGTCCTGGCGACGCTCGCCCTCATTGGCATGGTCGCCGTCCGAGTAGCCGCCGCCGACGGCTTGTCGTGCTCCGACTTCTCGGAGCTGGCCATGACCTTGGAGCGAAACGCCACCGACGGCGACACCGAGGTCGTCTTCTTCGCCCAGGGCGGAGACGAGGGGCTCGGACGCCTCGCGATCATCGCGCCGGGAGGGCGCCGGGTCGCGAAGTTCGAAGGGGATCGCCGCGGCATCGGCCTGCGCGAGTTCCTCCTCGAGTCCGCGGAGCCGCCCGATCTCGAGCGGGTGCTCGCGTCGTTCCCCGAGGGCCCCTACGCGTTCAACGGCATCACGGTCAAAGGGGATTGCCTTCGGGGCTCTGCGGCGCTGTCCCACGACATCGCCCCAGAGACGACCCTGCTGACACCGTCGGAGGACGAAGAGGTGATCGCGGGACAGCTCGTCCTCAGTTGGACGCCGGTTGCCGGAGCCGAGCGCTACATCGTCGAGCTGAACAACGAGGACTCCGGAAGCGAGTTCACGTTCGAGGTGTTTCCGCCCACGACCGCACTCGCGATTCCCGCATCGCTCGTCGAGGCAGGCTCGGAATACCAGTTCGGCGTGGGCGTCAGGGCGCCGAGCGGGAACGTCACGTTCGTTGAATTGACCTTCACCACTGCAGAGGAGAAATCATGAAGACGACCAGCATTCTGGCACTCGTGGCTGCGCTCCCGCTCGCGGCGGGCTCGGGCGAGGCGAAGCGCGATGGCGCATGCCACGCCACGGCCAAGGCGGCCAAGGAAGCCTGCGGCTTCGAGGCGAAGGAGGAGTTGTGGATCGCGCTCGGCAACTGCGCCAACGAGCCCGACTCCGACGCGCGCAAGGAATGTAAGAGCAGCGCTCGGGACGGGCTCGCCGAGGCGAAGGACGAATGCGGCGAGCAGTTCGAGGGCCGCCAGGACTTCTGCGAGGCCGTCGGGGAGGAGCCGTACGATCCGACAATCGATCCGAGCGCCTTCCTTTCGCCGGAAGCGACGGCGGCCAACCCCAACCCGTACCTTCCGCTCGTGGTCGGAACGACCTGGGTCTACGAGGGCCCGGGCGAGACCATCACCGTGACGGTCACCGATCGCACCAAGGAGATCCTCGGCGTCACCACCATCGTCGTGCGCGACGTGGTCGAGGACGACGACGGGAACTCGGTCGAGGATACCGACGACTACTTCGCGCAGCACAGCGACGGGACCGTCTGGTACTTCGGCGAGATCTCGAAGAACTTCGAGGACGGCGAGCTGGTCGACATCGAGGGCTCGTGGACGGCGGGCGTCGACGGCGCCAAGCCCGGTATCGTCATGCCGGCGGCCCCGGCCGTGGGCGACATCTACCGCCAGGAATTCGCGCTGGGCGAGGCCGAGGACGGCGGCGAAGTGCTGAGCATCACGGCGACGGAGAGCGTGCCCGGCGGGAGCTGCTCCGGAACCTGCGTCGTCACCCGGGACTTCAACCTGCTCGAGCCCGGCGGGGAGGAGAACAAGACCTACGCGCCGGGCATCGGCCTGATCCTCGAGGTCGACCTGGAAAGTGGGGACCGCGTCGAGCTGGTGTCCGTCAGCACCGACTGAGCCCGTGCGGATCGCCGGAGGTCACGTGCCGGTCAGTCGAGACGCAGCACGACTCGGACCGAGTCGTCCGCTTCCGAGACCGGCACGTAGCCTATGGCGTTGCGCTCCGAAGCCACGTAGCGCAGGACCGCATCGGTCGACGCCAGCGTGGCCGGCGGGAGGATTCCGTAGAAGTACTGCCGGTTCCAGTACTCGGCGAGCCGCGCCTCGCTCTGCCGCAGAACGCTGCGCGAGAATTCTTCCCGCAGCGGGGTGCCCGCCGGGAGATTCAAGGGAACGATCGGATTGCCGTCGCTCCAGAAACGCTTACGCCGCAGATAGATCTGCGCCAGCTCGTCGATCGACGTCGTCGCAGTCCGTTCGGGATGGACGATCACCGCCAGCAGGGAAGACTTCGGCTGGCTGGCCACGGGAGCCAGCAGCAGCACGACGACCATGACGATGCTTTGCCCACGCATCTCAGAAGAGGATCGAAAAAGACGAGCGCAGCCCCGGCGCGGCGCGCTCGCCGCTCTGGTCGGCGATGCGGTAGTCGATCTTGAAGCGCAGGTAGGAGACCGGAACCCAGGTGAGCCCGAGATCGACGAGGTCGATCGTCGATCCACGAGCAGGCGGGTCGAACCGCTCGTAGCGGGCGATCGCGTACAGCGTGGGGACCACCTCCACGACGCTCTGGAGGTAGAGTCCCCACATGCTGCGGTCCGAGCGCGGCCCCTTCCCGACCAAGGCCTCGGCGCTCAGCTCGACGCGCTCGTGCGGCCGCCAGAGCACGTCCAACCCGCCCAGGTTGTTCCACCCGTTCCCCGGCCCCTCGGACGCGAAGTACGACGCCCCCAGTGCCCAATTGCTGCGCGCCCACTCGAGATGCGCGCCGGCGCTGTGGCCGGCAGGCTGGGCATCGGGGTCCGGCGCGATCGGATCGAGAAAAGTGCCGTAGAAGGAATAGGAAAGCGTGCTGCCTGGCGGAAACGCCGCCCCCCACAGCATGGCCCCCGTCGCCGTCTCGTCGAACGTCTCCTCGACGATCAACGGCTCGGACGTCGTCCATACGAGCGGCTCGGCCGGCGCCACGTTCCAGCGGCCGAACGGCGTCAGGAACTTCCCGAACCGCAGGTTGAGCGCGTCGCTCCGTCCGAGGTCGGCGTAGAGCCGGTCGACTTCGACTTCCGGATCGGAGCGGATGCCGTGCTCGCCGTTCTCCAGCGTCGCGAGGTGCTCCACCTCGATCTCGGAGAACACGTGCAACCACGAGGTGGGATCGAAGAAGACGAAGAAGTTGACGCCCTCCAGGGCCACGTTGCGCTCCCCTCCCTCGAGGTACTCCGCCCCGACGGTCGAGAAGCCGCCGAGGGTGAAGCGCGTCTTCCCCAAGCGGAGCCCGCGTCCCGCGACGTACTCGACGCGACCGATCGGTGTGTCCGCGTCGATCAACGCTTCGCCCTCGGGACGTGGCTGGGAAGGCGCGGCCTCCTCGTCGCCGGCCGCCGGGCGCGCCATCAACAGCAGGGCGAGCGCCACCCCTGCCCACGTCGAGAAACACCGCTTGCCCGTCGGCCGCTCTTGCGGTTTCGCAGTGCTCATGGGATGCGCGAGTCGGGAATCGCTCGTTTGAGCCGGCGAATCTTACAGGTTTCTTCGCTGCGGACCAAGCTTCTCATGTTCGCCGCGGCCTTGGTCGTGCTGCCCGGTGCGATCTACGGCCTGATCAGCGTCTCGAGCGCGCGCGCCGCCCTGTCACGCGCCGTCGCGCACGAGCTGGCGGAGGAGGCGCGCAACGCCGCCGAGCGCCTCACGACGACGCTGCGCGCGGACCGTGAGAGCCTCGCGTCGTTCGCGAGACAGGACGTGATGCGGGAGATCCGGATCGGCGACCTCGACAAACGCATCTCCTCGTTTCTCGCTTCGCTCAAGCGCGGTGACCCGGCCTGTCTCGATCTGCTGGTGCTGGACCGCACCAAGCGTGTGGTCGCCTCGAGCAATCCCGCGTTGATCGGAGGCGGCGGCGAATCGCTGCTGGCGGGGACCGATGGGGAACGCGGCATCGAAGGGCCCGTCGCCTCGCCGCCGCATGCACAGAGTCTGCGCTTCTCGGTCCCGGTACCCGACCCGGATTCGGCGCACGAATCGCTCGGCTGGCTGGTCGCCTTGTACGACTGGGAGCACCAAACCGCCGTTGCAGCACGCATGCGCGAGAACCTCCTCTCGGTGGGGCTCGACACCGACGTGCTGCTGGTCGACGGTCGCGACGTCGTGATCGGCGGCGCCCCGCGCCCCGACGGTCGATGGCGGATCGGCGACAGGATCGGCCTGCGCGCTTCCCAGCCTCCGGAGCTCTTCTCCACACCCGTCGGCCACGTCGACCGAGAAGCAGGCGTGCTCTTCGGGCATGCCTCGCTGCCGGACGATCTGCCGCCGTGGAGCGTCATCGTCTCGCAACCCCTTTCCGAAGCGCTCGCGCCTGCGCGGCGTATCGGACGCTTGCTGGCGCTCGCCCTCGCAGCCGTCCTGCTCGTGGCGCTCGCGGTAGCGCTCGCCGCCGCCGGACGCGTCACGCGCCCGCTGGCCGAGCTGACCGCCGCCGCCGGAGAGATCGGGCGCGGACGCACCGCCCGCGCGAGCGTTCCCGTGCGATCGCGCGACGAGATCGGCACCCTGGCCGCGGCGTTCAACCGCATGTCGGGTGACCTCGGACGCGCCGAGCAAGAGCTCGTCGACGCGGCCAAGTTCGCCTTCGTCGGCGAGCTGGCGGCCGGCGTCGCGCACGAAGTGCGCACACCGCTCGGTGTCCTGCAAAGCTCGGCGCAGCTTCTGGAGCGCTCGCTGCATGCGCCCGACGCCGAAGCACGCGAGCTGCTACAACTGTTGCGCGACGAGGTGCATCGCATCGATCGCATCGTCACCGGACTGCTCGATCTCGGACGGCCGCGCACCTTGCAGCCCGAGCCCTCGCCGCTCGGGCAGACGGTGTTCCACGCCGTCGATTTCGCCGAGGCACAGGCGCGCGAGAAGCACGTGACGGTGCACCGGCGCCCGCTCGTCCCCGATCCCGTGGTAGTGTGCGACCCGGAGTTGATCTACCAGGTGACCCTCAATCTGCTCGTCAACGCGATCCAGATCCTGCCGCCGGGCGGGACGGTCGAGGTCGTGGTCCTGCCGGTGCGCGACGGCCATGCGGCCTTCGAGGTGCGCGACGACGGCCCCGGCATTCCGCCGGAGGTGCGCGAGCGGATCTTCGAGCCGTTCTTCACCCGGCGCGAGGGCGGATCCGGGCTCGGCCTCACGTTCGTCCGGCGCGTGGTGCAGGAGCATCGTGGGCGCATCCGGGTCGATGCCGCCCCCGGCGGGGGCACCGTCTTTCACGTCGATCTCCCTGCGGCGGAGCCGGCATGAAGCGCCTGCTCGTCGTGGACGACGATCCGCGCATGCGCCGCGTGCTCCAGATTCTCGCCCAGAAGCTCGGGCTCGAGTGCGGGGCGGCCGCGGGGGCCGACGAAGCGCTCGGCGCGTTTCGGGCGGAGCGATGCGACCTCGTGGTGACCGATCTCAAGATGCCCGGGAAAGGCGGCATCGAGTTCTTGCGCGAGCTGCGCGCAGTCGACGCCGAGGTCCCCGTGATCGTGCTCACGGCGCACGGGACCGTCACGACGGCGGTCGAGGCCATGAAGCTCGGCGCCGTCGACTACCTGCAGAAGCCCTGCGACGTCGACGCGCTCGAGCTGGTGATCCGCCGTGCCCTGGACCTCTCCCGGTATCGTCTCGAGAACCGCTTTCTTCGCGAGCAAGCCGCCGTCCCGTCGGGATTCGGGGATCTCATCGGCAGCGCACCGGCGATGACCGAGGTGTTCGCGCTCGTCCGCCAGGTCGCCCCCACGCGCAGCACGGTGCTCATCACGGGCGAGACCGGGACTGGCAAGGAGCTGGTCGCACGCGCCATCCACGAGCACAGCCCGCGCAGGGACAAGCTGTTCGTGCCGCTCAACTGCACCGCGATCCCGTCCGAGCTGCTCGAGAGCGAGCTGTTCGGGCACGTCCGCGGCGCGTTCAGCGGCGCGCAGAGCGACCGCGCCGGCAAGTTCCAGGCGGCCGACGAGGGCACGCTGTTCCTCGACGAGATCGGCGACATGGACGTGCGGCTGCAGGCGAAGCTGCTCCGCGTGCTGCAGGAGGGCATCATCGAGCCCCTCGGCACCAACCGCCGCATCCGGGTCGACGTGCGCATCGTCGCCTCGACCCACCGCGACCTGGACGCTGCCATGCACGACGGCCGGTTCCGCGAGGACCTCTACTACCGGTTGAACGTCTTCCGGGTGCATCTGCCACCGCTGCGAGAGCGCCCCGAGGACGTTCCGGCGCTCGCCCAGACGTTCCTCGACGGCTTCGCCCGCGACCTGGGAAAGCCGCCGCTCCGTCTCGATCCCGAGGCCGCCGCCCTCCTCCAGCACTACGCGTGGCCGGGCAACGTGCGCGAACTCGGCAACCTGATGGAGCGCGCCGCCGTCCTCTGCGAGCGGAGCCCCGTGGGTCGTGCGCTCGTCCACTCTTTTCTTCCTGGGAGCATCGAGTCCGCGCCGGCGGACGGAACCCTGGAGCACGCCCTCGACGCGCTGGAGCGTCGCATGATCATCGACACGCTCGCCGCGACGGAAGGCGACAAGCCCGCCGCGGCCCACCGATTGGGCATCGGCGAGCGCACGCTCTGGACGAAGCTGAAGAAGCACGGGATCTGACCCGTGCCCGCGCGCTCCTAGTCGAAACGCGCCGCCCGGCGAGGCGATGCCGAGCGCGGCATCGTCATACCGAGGTATCGGCAGCCCGGCGCGGGGCCTCCAATCGGCGCTACGGTGTGCCGACCGAGGCTTTGCCGCTGAACTCGGTGACGAGGTTCTTGGTGACGCCACCCGCTTCGAACGTCGCCGACCAGCATTCGCCGCTCGATGCGATCAGCTGCGCGGTGACGGGAATGGCCAGCGGGAGGGTCGTCATCTCGAGGCCGGTGCCCTTCCCCTTCACGATGACCTTGGCCGATCCGGCGGCGCCGGGCTTCAGGATGATCTTCTGCACGCCGTCCTGCGTCGCGGCCTTGTCCACGTACTTGAAGCCGTTGGCGCCGAGCGAACGCCAGCAGGGCTTCGTCCCGCAGGTGCCGCCGGGCGGGATCTCGGCGTCGAACACGACGGCGTTCGCCGCGTTCCACACGCAGACGCGGTGGATCGTAGCGGTGAGCGGATCGCCGAGGGCGGGAAGCGTCGTCTCTTCGCCGCGCAGCCATTTCCAGCCGAACGAATCGGCCGCGTCCGGGCTCTTGTCCTTCAGGATGAGCGTTCCCTTCAGGTCGATGGTGGGCTCGCGGCAGCCGGCCTGCGGTGCGGCGGGACAGATCGTCGGCGGAACGGGGCAGCTCGAGCTCTGTGTCGTGGCGCGGCCCATCACCCGATAGGCGGCGAACGGCGCCCAGTCCCAGACGACGACGAAGTCGCCGTCGTCCGCCACGCCGATCTTCGCCCCATAGGCGTAGTTCTCTTCGATGTGGGTCTGCATCGTCGAGTCGCCGAGCGGCGCACCGGCCGCGTCGAACTCGCGGGCGAACGGGCCGACGTAGTCCTTTCGCCACGCCACGACGAAGCTGCCGTCCGGCGCGTTGTCGACGTCGCTGTAGCCGTGCCCGTATCCGTTCCTGCCGCCGTTGTAGGCGTACCCGGCGACTGGCTCGGCCACGCGGAACTCGCTCCCGAGCGCCGTGCCGGTGTCGTCGTAGCGGCGTCCCATGAGGCAGTACTCGTTGCAGCCGCTCGTGTACGAGTCGGACCACACCACGACGAAGTTGCCCGACGCGTCGACCGCGACGCCCGGGTAGCCTTGCCGGTAGGTGGTCGTCTCGTTCACCTGGAACTCGGAGCCCACGGGCGTGCCCGCGCTGTCGAAACGCTGCGCGAAGACGCCGAAGCCGTCACCGTCCTGCTCGGGCTGGCCGCCCGAGTTGGTGCCGCTCTGCCAGACGACGACGAAATTGCCGTCGGCGTCGGCGTCGACCGCCGGATCGTTCTGGAGCGCGCTGGTGTAGGTGTTCACCTGAAAGCGGGCGCCGAGCGGCGCACCCGCCGCGTCGAAGCGCCGGGCA
>Ga0187893_10010300_pt1 | contig 14007 bp, 10 predicted proteins | sample MA1701074metaG_FD_139574 | JGI IMG/M metagenome (GOLD analysis project Ga0187893, IMG submission 139574) | White microbial mat communities from a basaltic lava cave in the Kipuka Kanohina Cave System on the Island of Hawaii, USA - MA170107-4 metaG ...
CAGATGCAGATTCACGGATATCAACAGTATGATATGTCTGGTCGTTCTGGTTGATGAATGGATTCGGCGTCCATAACGCAGACATAGGAACAGCCGCTGTTCTCTTTACATCCATGCCGTCAGCGATTAAGGCACGACCATTCTCATGCGATTCTGTATATCGCTTCATGCCATGCTCTGCAAGAATTTTTGTTAATCCATCATAATGATATTCTGCTACCATTTCACTCAATGTTTTCCTGAAATCAAACAAAAATTGCTCGCTTGCTTCAGCACTCTTTATTATTTGTCCTGTTAATACCGGTAACCACAGAATGATGCTGTAGCCTCTGCGTTTCTGAAATTCTGCAGGAAGATTCGCCGTCCAGTTTTGTGCACCTGCCTCCCAGCTATCAGTGATCATGTATTGCAAACCACCTTTACTTCCCATTAAACCACCCGTTGCACTTTTGTATTGATCAAGATAATTATTGAAATAATTTTTAATAGCAGCAGGGTCTAACTTATCTACTTCCAAACCTGTTGCTTCAGGAGAAGCGGGATGGTTATTAATACCCATAAGAGAATAACCAAAGCGAATCACCTTCCATTCACCTGCAGGAGCGGTCCAGTTCAGCGTTCCATCTGTATTCAATTTGCCTGTAAGATCAATAATATCATTTGTGGTTACAACATCATTAGCAGTGACAGTTATTTTTTTGTCGAGATCACCCACAGGAGCAAATGCATCTTTTTCTTCAAACATATTAATGCGGTCAGCAGTATGTAAAACAATTTCTGCAATCTCCGTACCACCGGGATCTTTAGGATCACCACCACCCATACCAAATGCTGCACCCATATTCACAGGCGTTGGTGGATTTTTCACCGTAACACGAAAATATTTTGCAGTGGTTGCAGGTATAGTAATGGTTTGCTCCAGCACAGCACCCGGAGGTATAAAACAGATAAATTTAAAATTAACACCATCATCACTTACTTCAAGTTTACGGCCATCTTTTGGGTCTGCACCAAATCCAAAAACACCAGGATTGCCACCACCTGCCATTGTTATGGCTTTAATGGTTTGCGGCTGTGGAAAGGCAAATTGTATCCATCCAAAACCAGCAGCGGAGTCTCTTGGCAAAAGGCTCGTTGTACCAAGATCTCCGTCTGTTAACTGTTGTAAAGTAAACTTACCGCCGCCTGATGTAACAACAGCCCCAAGCTCACTCAAAGATTTATCGGCTTCGGGTAATTTGAAGGCAACTATTGCAACATCTTTATAAAAATCAACTTGTTTTACATGTTCAGGTGATTCCCCAAATTCGGGTTGTTTGGGTATATTCTGAAAAGGCCCGGTAATACCCGGTGGTTTTGGTATTGCAATATTTGATGCGCCGCCTTTCACACGTGTTTCTGTCCACACAATTTTTTTCATACCTTCTTCGGGCTTTACCCAGGGGCCGCCACTTTCGCTCCAGCCCGGCGAGCCTGCAATTGCCATTTCTAGTTTTAATGAGTCAGCCAGTTTTGTAGTAAACTTAAACGCGTCCTGCCATTCAGGCGTCATATAGGTTAAACGCTTCTCTACGATCTGCGGGGTTGACAGCGCGGCATCGAAATTCTGAAAACCACCAATACCCACACGATGCATCCATTCCAGGTCTTTACGCACACCGTCTTTTGTAACATTTCCATTCATCCAGTGCCACCATACACGCGGCTTTGCGGCGTTGGGTGGTGTAAGAAAATTGTTGTAGAGCGTGTCCTTTGAAGTATTGTTTGTTTGTGAAATACCTGCAACGGATAAAAATGTTGCAGCAGAAAAGACAATAAGTTTTTTCATCATGACAAGTTTGAAGTAAAAGTATGAGATGCAGTTTATACAACCGTCATGAACCGTCATGGCTGAAGATCTTTTTTGGGTACTAAGCTGCAATGCTGCTATTAAGCTTCCGTTGTGTCATCTTGATCCCGACTTGTCGTGGACTCACTTGTACGTTCTCATCATTTATCGTCATTACGAATCCCGGTACAGAGCCTTGTTTGCAGGCCATCGGGATGTGGCAATCTTTTATCAGTTACCCTGATTCAGCAGATTGCCACGAAACGCTGCACACAAAGGCTTTGCGGTGTTCCTCTCAATGACGACAGCATTGATAAAGTACAAGAGTGCGACGCAAGGGACGATGCCATGAAAAACTTTAGCTGGCATCCTCCTTCGGCGGACAGGTCCAAAACAAATAACTTCAAAACAACTTCTTCTGCCTTTATCAGCTTAAACTTATTGCGTAAATTTTACAGATTTAAATGGTATCTTCAATTTTCACCGATTGTTCATTGTTTATTTTTACGCCCTGGCATCCTAAAATAAATAACCGCATATATGAGAACATTCCGCTTTTGCCTGCTTGCTTTTTTCTTAGCCAAAACTGTTGCAAGTTTTTCACAGGACACAACAAAAAAACATCTTCCCATCATTGACGTGCATGTACATGCCATGAAAGTAAACCCGGCATTTGCTATGGATATGTGCCCATGGTTCCTGATGAATATGCCCGGTGCAGATCCAAACCAGCCGGCGCCTCCTTTTATCAACGCCGATTGTGCTAATCCGCTGAAAGCAGCAAGAAGCGACAAAGAATTTCAGGATTCATTAACAGCAACAATGAACCGGCTGAACATAACCATTATTGCAAGTGGCGATGCATCTATTATTCGTAACTGGCAAAAAGCAGCCGCTCCCGGCCGCGTAATTCCAGGTATCGGAATAAGTTCATCTAAAGAAATGACGGTTGTAGCTTTTACAGATTCGCTTTCTTCGGGGTTTTATAAAGTAATGGGCGAAGTGGCGCCGCAATACCAGGGCATGTCGCCCAGCTATACTTCGCTGGATCCTTATTTTGCCGCTGCTGAAAAACTGAATATACCGGTGGGTATTCACATGGGTACCGGAGGTAATGGCATGATAAACATTACCAATCCAAAATTCCGTGCTTCCCTGGGCAATCCATTTTTGCTGGAAGACTTATTGGCCAGGCATCCAAAACTTAAAGTTTGGGTAATGCATGCAGGTTACCCCATGATTGATGAGATGCCCGCACTGATGGGCGCTCATGCTTACGTGTATGTTGACGTTGCGGGCATGATTTGGAGTTATCCGCTGGAAGAAGTAAACAATTATATCAAAAGATTAGTGCAGGGCGGTTTTGGAAAAAGAATACTCTATGGAACCGACCTGCTGGTATGGCCGAAGTTACTGGAAACTTCCCCCGGCGTAATTGAAAATGCAACCTATTTGTCATTCGATCAGAAACGTGATATTCTTTACAACAACGCTGTTCGTTTTTTCAGGTTAGATGAAAGCAAGTTGAAGTAAATATTATAAACCAAACTGAAGAATAAGCATTCCGGCAATTGTATTCAAATTCAGGGCAGTGACCGGCTTTTCATTTTACTCCGCAGCGTCTTGCGGAACACTGCACAGAGCGGTAATAGCAACCTGTTTGAATTTCGTAATCATTGCTTTGAATTTCGTTAGATGAATTTTAGCTTATGAAATTCCTTTGTATTCTGAAAATCAAAACTCCCCTGCTAATGAAAAGTATTATCAAAAAAACATTCTTGTTTTTTATGCTCTTTAATTTTACATATTATGCTTTTTCACAAAAGACTGACAGCACAAAAAGTACCAGTTATTTTTCCGGTACGGTTAGTGTTACCAGCAATGGTATTTCAATTGTGCCCAGCTTTTCATTGGAAAAACCTGCGGCTCAGTTCATGCTGTCTGCGGGTAAAAACAGGTTTAGCTTTGATCCGGACATCCGGTTCTCACTGGCGGGAAAACCCTGGACAATGCTTTTCTGGGGCAGGTACAAAGTAGTAACCGGCACCAGGTTTAAAATGAATGCTGGTACGCATCTCGGGCTGAATTTTAAAACATCTCCACAACTAATAAACGGAGATACAAGTACTACAACAGTTACCAGGCGTTATTTAGCCGGGGAACTTTTTCCAAGATATTCGCTTACAAAAAATATCAGTGCTGGTATGTATTACCTGTATTCACATGGACTTGATGCAGGCACCATAGGAAACACACACTTCATTACGTTCAACACGAATTTTTCGCATATCAAAATCACTGATCAGTTTTACATAAACATTAATCCACAACTATACTATTTAAAATTAGATGCACGGGATGGTTATTATTTTACGTCATCATTTACTGTGGCAAGGAAAGATTTTCCCATCTCTGTTTCAGCCATCATCAACAAAGAAATTAATTCAAATATCACCGGAAGCAAAAACCTGATCTGGAATGCAAGCCTGGTTTATTCATTCAATAAAAAATATGTCAAACTGTAACATGTATTATGAAATCAGTAAGTTTGTGGCAAATGAGAGCGGTTGAAACCATAGAAGAATTCTACACACGGAAATTCGGCGGCATTCCTGCAGATATTAGTAAAGAGATCGGGCATTTCAATGTATTTAAGTTAGATCCTTTTGTGGGAAGCAACGCTAAACCTGTTCCTTACAGAAGGAGAGATTACTTTAAGATTATGCTGGTAGTGGGTAACTACAAAATGCATTATGCCGATGGAATTGTTGAAATAAAAAAGCAGGCATTAGTGTGCTCTAACCCGCAGATACCTTATAGCTGTGAATTTACTGATAGAATTGTGAGTGGTTTTTTCTGCCTGTTTACGCCCACTTTTTTTCATCAATATGGAAACTTAGATCAATATGCCGTTTTTCAACCCGGTGGTACACATGTATTTGAGTTGACGGATGAACAGGTGAACATGGTAACCGGTATATATAAAACTATGTTTGAAGAAATTGATTCTGATTACATACACAAATACGATGTGCTGCGCAATCTTGTTTTTGAATTATTGCATTTTGCCATGAAATTGCCCTGTGCAAAATTTGAAAAGCAACCGATGAATGCATCGCAAAGAATCTCCTCATTGTTTTTAGAACTCTTAGAACGCCAGTTCCCGATTGATGAAACACACCAGGCATTGAACCTGCGTTCTGCCTCCGGTTTTGCACAACAGTTAAATGTGCATGTAAACCATCTGAACCGTGCAATAAAAGAAACCACAGATAAAACCACATCGCAGATTATTGCAGAACGTATTGTACGGGAATCAAAGATCCTGCTGAAACACAGTGCGTGGAATGTGTCTGAAATTGCTTATGCACTGGGTTTTACAGAAACAACACATTTCAACAACTTCTTTAAAAAGCATGTGCAGCTAAGCCCGCTGAAATTCAGGAATATATGATTTTTGATAATAAGAGCAACAAAGCAATTAAATTATACTTAACGCTGCATAAAATTGTGCAATGCTTTTTTTGAGCCGGGCCTCAATATTTCATGGCATCACCTGTTGCGTCGCACTCTTTTACTTTCTGTTCATTATTGAGTAACGCACAATTTTATCAGGCGTACACTATAATTGATTTATAAGGCGGCACCTATATGGCTTCTATTACTTTTGCGCAAAAAATAACAGGTATGAAAAAAGCCCTGAACTTTTTGCTGGTTGCAGCATTATTGTGCACCACGAAACCTGTACAGGCACAGATTAGTGCCAGGATTTACGGAAACACGGAAGACCTGATGGAATTAAAAACAAGAACACTCGCTGTAGAATTAATGAGTGAAGATCCAAAATTGGTCGCAAAACTTTCTAAAAAAAAGATGCAGACAGGCTGGGGGAATACCAGGTTTTTATAAAACGCTATAATCAACTTATTAAAGATGCTATAACAAAGTATTGGAAAATCAACAGTAAAATAGAATTTAAAACGAAAGAAGATATTGAAACGATAAGAAAAAACAAAGACAGGAATTATGCATTACTCCATTATTATGAAATAGGCGATAATGAAGTTGATTTTATTGAGCGAAGCTTTCTGACTGTACCGGCAATGTATTATACACGCCCTGAAATAACCAAACGCATGCCCGACTGCAGGGCTTATATGCCATCTTCTTTTTTAAGGAAAGAGGTTAAATACATGGAAAGCGATTTTCGCATGTTGTTTATAACGATGCAGGCGGCCATTACCTATAATATTGAAACAGATAAAGCACACGAATATCTCGATTTTATAAAAAAGCAGGTTAAAGAAAATTGCGGTAAGCTGCAAAATGAAACTTTATTAATTGATGATAAATACCTTTATAAAAGTGTTAGCCCCGAGGAAGCTTATAAAGCCTATGACAGAAACATGAAGCTTGTACCATCAGCAGAACTTGATAAAGCATTTGTTAATGCCCAAAAATCAACAGCCGTTCTTTTCTCAATTCCTTATGGCATTGGAAAAGGCAGCCTTGGGCCAATAAATACCAGTGCATTGGTTTACATGAAGGTTATTGCAGATGCTGAAAGCTTTGCTATCATTGGCTTACATAAAGCCGGCATCGGCTCATCTTATGTATCAACGCTTACAAAAGGAGACTTTAAAGACCTGAAAGACTGCGATTGATATTCACCCAACTTATATAAAAAACCACTGCAGAAGCAGTGTTTTTTTTTGTTATCACCTTTTGTTTTCGATAGCTGTATAAAAAAGTTTTACCGGAGTTTCTACGCGGCAGAAAACGTTTAACCCCAGCTGGTGCAAGTATAGGTTGCAAAGCCCCTGCAGCTACTTCTGCCTTGCTCAAAAACAGAACAACCGTACAAGTGAGTGACACAACAGGCGATGCCATAATATGCCACTGCCCGTACCATAAAAATTATCTACGCAGAATTTCTTCCGGCATTGATGATGCCAAAGGAGCAGCGCATGGCTAATTTACCATAACTGTCTTTTAAAGGTGACTGAATCAACTGCTCTTCCATGTTGCGCACTTTTGACAATGCATACTGCTGTATGGTTACGAGCGGCAATACAATTCTTTCCCGCATACCAATAGAAAGCTGGTCTACCGGGTAATCGGCCATGAGTTCATGCTGGCCGGAAAGCTTAAGCACATAGCGTATGGAGAGTTCGTACTCATGGTATGTTTTGCGCCATATCTCGCCGTATTTGGGATGATCAGCAAGATATTCCGTAAGCGGAAAATAGGATTTCTTCATGGCCATTTCGCAGTTATCTATAAGCGTTTTAAAGAATAGCGATTCTTTGTAAAGCTTTTGCACCTGCTTCCATTTACCGGCTTCTTCAATTTTCTTCAGGGCTGTGCCCACACCATAATAACCAGTTACATTTTGTTTCAACTGGCTCCATGCGCCTACATAAGGAATGGCACGCAGGTCTTTGAGCGAAAGTTTTGCAGAGCCGCCGCGTTTGGCGGGGCGGCTGCCGATATTCGTTTCTGCATAAAACCGCAATGGGCTTACCTGTGCAAGGTATTCTACAAAATAGGGATGCTCTTTCAGTTCAATGTATGCTTTATAACTGTCATCTGCCAGTGTTTGGATGAGTTCTTCTTCTTCCTGATGCAGCGTTACTTCTTTTGTAGAAAACAATTCATTTGAAATACCTGCATGTATCAGTTGCTCAAGGTTGAACTGTGCTGCTTCAATAATGCCAAAGTTGGAACTTACGGTTTGCCCCTGTATGGTTAACTGTATTTCTTTATTGGAAATATCTTTACCCATAGAAGCATAGAACTTATGTGTTTTACCGCCACCTCTTGCAGGCGGGCCGCCACGGCCATCAAAGAACACTACATCAATATTATATGCTTTGGATATTTTGGTAAGTTCCTGCTTGGCTTTGTATATGCCCCAGTTGGCCATGAGGTAACCACCATCTTTTGTTCCATCGGAAAAACCAAGCATAATAGTTTGTGCATTGCTGCGTTTCTGCAGGTGATTACGGTACACTTTGTTTTCGTACAGCGAACGCATTACATCTGCAGCATTTTCAAGATCATCAATAGTTTCAAACAAAGGCACTATATCTATAGTAAGTTCATCTGCTTCCCAACCTGAAAGGAGGAACAGGCCAAACACTTCCATTACATTCAATGCGCTGTTACACTGGCTTATAATATAACGATTGCAACCTTCTTCACCATTTATCTTTTGAATGATCTTAGCCGCCTGCATACTTAAAATGGTGTCTTTATATAACTCATTTTCCAATACTTCCACAGGAAATGCTGCATTAATATCCTGCAATACTGCAATCTTATCTTCATCACTCATAGATGTGTAACCCGGCGGTAGTATATTGCTGAGGGTGGCAATGGTTTCCAAAACTTTACCATGGACGGTACTGTCTTGTCGCAGATCAAGCGATGCAAAATATAAACCGAATATTTCTACTTTGCTTATTACATTATCCAGCAGGTGCAGAAATAAACCATTGTGCTGTTCTATCAATATTTTTCTTGCTGCCAGTAAAGTATGCAGTATTTCTTTCTGGGAAATATTGGTTTTATGACCGGGTACAAAAAGATTGTCGTAAAGCTTTTTTTCCAGTTCAATACAACGCTCTTCCACGCCTTTAAAAGTAAGACGGCGTTTCAATCTTCTTACCGAAAAATAGTAAGAACGCAGTATGCCATTGCGCAAAGCATCTGCTACTTTTATGGTCGTATCTGCAGTAACAAAAGGATTACCATCTCTGTCGCCGCCGGGCCAGAAACCCATTCTTATAACAGGATTTTTAGTTTGAATGTAATCACCATACTGGTCTTTCAGTGTCATCAATATACCACCGGCGGCCTGGTAAAATACATTTTCCAAAAACCATAATAAACTTATGGCTTCATCATACGGCGTTGGCTTTTGCTTCTTTAGAAATGGTGTTTTGCCTAACTGCTGCAGGTACATATTTATCATGGCAGCATTTTCTTCTACCAATGCCTGCGAAAGATCATTGATGATACCCAGTACTTCACCGGGATAAAATTGTGTAGGATGCGCTGTAAGTACAAGACGCACTGAAAAATCTTTTAATTTTTCTGCCAGTTCTTCTTTTTTCTGTGTTTGCAATACTTCAGATTGCAGGTGCTTTAAAGTACCGGGGCCATTAAGATCATTTACATGCTTGAATGCAGCATCTTCCAGCGCATCAAAGAGCACTACCTGTCTTTCAGTGTATTGAATAAAGCGGAACAGCAGGTCTATAAATTCCTGTTCCTTTTTGTAAGAAGTATATTGAGAAAGAAAGCTGTCAACAATTTCAATGGGGCTTTGCTTCTTAAGAAAACCTTCTTCGCAATGGAGCAGAAAAAGAGAAAGCAATACACCGGTTTTTTCTATGCGGTGAAAAGGCAGTGAAGTAAACAAACTGTTATACAATTGAAAACGAATGCCTACAAGGTTCCTGAATTGCTGCAATGCACTATTAGAATAGATCTCCATACTACTATAGAATTTTCATACTTTATGCAGGCAATCAAACGCAGGTGGTGAAGATAATATAAAATCGTAATAACAATTGTAAGCATCAATAAGTGAGTGATATTTTTTATGGTACGAACTGTAGTGCAAATGGCATCGCCGGTTGTGTCACTCACTTCAGGGTTCGGAATTTTAATCAGCAAGTCAGTAAGTCAATAAACATTTAGTCAATAAGCAAGAAATTGTTTAGCATTATACTTCCCTTTTTAACTTTTTGACTTTGCTGACTTGTATTCAACAGCACAAGAGTGCGACGCAACAGGCGATACCATGAAAAACTATAGCCGGGCCCCAAAAAAAATCTCATCTTTTCATAACGAGGGTTCTTTATAATTTTGACGCATGGAGCAAAAAGAAAAATTGCGCATTGATAAATATCTCTGGGCCATCAGGCTTTTTAAAACACGCAGCCAGGCAGCAGATGCATGCGATAAAGGAAAAGTAAAATGGCTGGGCAATACGGTAAAAGCATCGAAAACTGTAAATGCGGATGAAGAATATGAAGTAAAAACCGAAGCCCGTAAATGGGTTATAAAAGTTACCGGCTTATTGCATAACCGCATGGCATACAGCGAAGCGATAAAGTATTATACAGATATAACACCTGCCGAAGCGCTTGATGCGGTAAAATACCAAACAGAATCTTTTTATACCGGCAAGCGCTTGAGTAAAACAGGCAGGCCAACAAAAAAGCAAAGAAGGGATATTGGCGATATGCTTGACAATTAATAAGACAACTATGAGAATTGATATAATCAGTGTTTTACCTGAACTGCTGGAAAGCCCGCTCAGCCACAGCATTATGAAAAGAGCAAAAGAAAAAGGGTTATTGGAAGTACATATTCATAACCTGCGGAAATGGGCAGTGAATGCCTACGGACAGATAGATGACTATCAGTATGGCGGTGGTGCCGGTATGGTAATGATGTGCGAGCCATTGGCAAATGCTATTGAATCTTTGCAGCAGGAAAGAACTTACGATGAAATTATTTATGTAACACCGGACGGAAGCACCTTAAATCAAAGTATTGCTAATCAACTGTCTCTGAAAGATAACTTAATAATTATTTGCGGTCATTATAAGGGAATTGACCAGCGCATAAGGGATCATTATGTTACCAAAGAAATTTCAATAGGAGACTATGTGCTAAGTGGTGGCGAGCTTGCTGCAGCGGTTATTATTGACAGTGTTGGCCGCTTATTGCCCGGCGTTTTAAATGATGAAACTTCCGCGCTTTTTGATTCTTTCCAGGACAATTTATTGGCGCCGCCTGTTTATACCCGCCCGGAAGATTTCAGGGGCTGGAAGGTACCGGAAATCTTATTGTCCGGTAATCCCAGGATTATTGAAGACTGGCGGCACGAAAAGGCTTTGGAGCTTACAGAAATAAAAAGGCCGGATCTCTTAAAATAAAAATTGCGGCTATACTACGCAAACGTTTGCGTAAGCCAATCAATATCCAAATGAGTCATGCTGCGTCTTATTTGGATATTACTAAGTCTGATTATGTATGTGTAGAATTTACATTCTGTTACTTTTACACAGCGATTTGATTAACGTATATTATTTTTCAAAATCGCGACTCGTTTTAATATCCAATTATCCAAAAAACCAAACGTTTCTCCCCCTTCAAATTTTTTAGATTGTTAACCTAATCTAAAAATCCTGCCCGGCAGGATTTTTTAGTTTTAGTTGATGCATAAGTTATTGTTTATAAATGTTTTAGAAGCAATACCTAAAATCAAAATGCAAGTATAAAGCTGCTGGAAGAAAATTTATGCGGCTGTTTCCTGGCTGGTCTGTAACTGATAAAGTTCTGCATAATATCCATTTAATGCAAGCAGTTCTTCATGTGTACCCTGCTCAATAATTTTTCCATCGTCAATAATAATTACCTGGTCAAACTTAAGTACGGTAAAGATGCGGTGTGTAATAAGTATAGCAGTACGGTTGCCCGGGAATGTATAAAGATTATTGATGATCTGGTTTTCTGTTTTAGCATCAACAGCACTGAGGCAATCGTCAAAGACCATGATATCTGGCTGTTTAATCAGTGCACGTGCAATTGATATACGCTGTTTTTGCCCGCCACTCAAAGTTACGCCCCGCTCCCCTACCATTGTAGCATAGCCGTGCTGCAGGTTATTTATTTCGTTATGAATAGCAGCATTTTGCGCAGCTTTAATAACTTCTGCTTCTGATGGCTCTGCGGTAAGACCGAATGCAATATTTCGCGATACTGTATCGCTGAAAAGAAAAACATCCTGTGGCACAAAACTTATATTATTGCGAAGGTGATGCAATGGTATATTACGTACATCTTTACCACCAATGGTTATACTCCCCTCATCCGGGTCATAAAATCTCAGCAGCAGTTGTGCAAGTGTTGATTTTCCGCTGCCTGTTTTGCCCAGTATCAATACTTTTTCTCCCTCTTTGATTGTAAGCGAAAAATCCCTGAATGCTTTTATACCTGTATTTGAATAAGTAAATGAAACATCTTTAAAAACAATATCACCACTGAGCGGCGCTGCGTCCTGCACGTTGGGTGATTTTATCGAAGGTTCAGTTTCTAAAAATTCATTCAGCCTTTTTTGAGAAGCAGCAGCCCTTTGTATTATGCTCGCTACAGATCCAATAGCCGTAACCGGCCATGTAAGCATATTGATATAGATAACAAACTCTACAATGATGCCCACTTTTTGCGGATCATCAATAGCCATTTTGCCTCCAATAAAAATGGTGAGCAAAGTACTTAAACCAACAAGCAACGTCATGCTGGGAAAATAAATAGCTTCCGTTTTTGCAAGTCCTACTGCGTTTTTCCGGTACTCCTCGCTGTTATTTTTAAAAAACCGCAACATTGCATTTTCCTGCACAAAAGATTTTATGACACGTATGCCTGAATAAGACTCCTGTGCATTGGTAGTAAGGTCTGAAAGCAATGCCTGCACCCTTTCGCTTTTGCGGTGAATGGTAATGTTTACAAAATAAATGGTAATAGCAAGTAATGGCAGCGGCAACAAAACAATCAGGCTAAGCTGCACATCTTTACTGAACATGTTTACCATACACATACCAATCAGTGAAACAAGGTTTACAAAATACATAATGGCAGGCCCGGTGTACATACGTACCCTGCTTACGTCTTCTGCAATCCTGCTCATAAGGTCACCCGTACGGTGGCTTTTAAAAAAAGTAGCGTCAAGTACCTGGTAATGTGCATACACTTCATTCTTCATGTCGTATTCTATGTGGCGGCTCATTACAATAAGTGTTTGCCGCATAACAAACATGAAAAAGCCGCGAAGCAATGCAAGCACTAATATTGTTATGCTGCAAATAAGAACCAGTTTGGCAAAATCCATTTGCTGTACCCATTTTATAAAAAGCATAACGATTCCATTGTAAGATTCTTTTGCGTGAATTGGTTTTCCGCCCGGCAGGTTCTCCTGCACTTTGTTTACAACATAGCCCGTTATTTCAGGCGCCAGTACAGCAAAATAGTTTGACAGTATTACGAAGATGATACCAACAGTAAAGCGGTAGCGGTATTTCCAGAAATATTTATGTACAGCAGCGAGTTGTTTCAAATCAATCTTTTTTCAAAAGTACCGTAATGATTTTTATTTTTTATGAACCAGGCTGCTGTACAAGTGTTAAACATCGTTGCGTCGCACGCTTGTACACCTGTAAATGTTTCGGCTTTTGAACTATATAAATCTTATCAGCAACTGCTTTCAATGAAATAAACGACGACCATTATTTAATTTTTTTGGAAGATAACTTTCCGCACTATTATTTTGCACCCGGAGAGATGGCAGAGCGGTCGAATGCGGCGGTCTTGAAAACCGTTGACTGTAACAGGTCCGGGGGTTCGAATCCCTCTCTCTCCGCTTTCACCCTCCAATCGCTTTAGCTGGTTGGAGGGTTTTCGTTTTTTATCAGGTTTTATTTAAAACAATTTTTCTTAGTGTATAAAAAAATTCCAAGACTTGCCACAGGTATTTTTATTGTTTCATTCTTCGCTTCTGCTGCTCAAAGACACGACAGTATTTAGTGTGCGTCCTGATGAAACATACGGGATCTGGAATGCAGGGAACGAAGCCATAAAAAACTTTAGCTGATGCCATAAAAACTTAAATTCGTTTTTACAGCACCACAAACCTAACAATCGTTATTAAAATCCTTCTTAGTCAACAATTGATTTTTCTGTATTCATAATTTTTTTATGCTCGTTTTACGCAGCCAAAAGCCGGAAAAACACTGCATTATACAGTGAAGCAGGCAAAAAATTTAATTGTTAGATTTATGAGAATTTCTATATTTTCGTATTGTCCAAAGAAACAGTGCTTCCATTCCTGAACGTTCTAATTAAATGTTTTTGGTTTTTGGGTTACTGATCTCTATTGGTTATCTTTTTATTTAATTCAAAAAACATGAACATTTACGTTGGAAACCTCAACTGGAATATGACCAGTGATGACCTCAACAACCTTTTCGCTCCTTATGGCGAAGTAGTTTCTGCAAAAATCGTTACCGACAAATTCAACAACAACCGCAGCAAAGGCTTTGGCTTTGTAGAAATGAGCGATGATGATGCAGCACGTACAGCCATCAGCAGTTTGAATGACACCG
>Ga0187893_10010301_pt1 | contig 14007 bp, 8 predicted proteins | sample MA1701074metaG_FD_139574 | JGI IMG/M metagenome (GOLD analysis project Ga0187893, IMG submission 139574) | White microbial mat communities from a basaltic lava cave in the Kipuka Kanohina Cave System on the Island of Hawaii, USA - MA170107-4 metaG ...
AACTCGTCGCGCCCACGAACGGATTGTCCGGCGGCACGGAATAATTTCCGGAAACAGCGGGGTGCGGATTGGGCGCAAGACTGCCAGGCATTTGATCCACGTCCAGGCGCAGGATGCCCGCGAAAAAATCTCTGGTGATGAACCGCGTGTTGCCGAAGCTGCCATAGCTGCCGCCCTCATCTCCCAGAGAAACGTACAAATAGCCCTCAGGTCCAAAATGCAAGTCGCCGCCATTATGATATTCCGCCTCGTCGTATTGAGTGATTAACGGCGCTTCGGAGTTGGCCATCGCCAGGTTGGGGTTGGATGGTGATGTCTCGAACCGCGCCACCCGATCATGCAAGCCGCTGCCGGCGCTCGTGCTTGTTTGCGTGGTGTAATAGACAAAGAAGTAACGGTTCGTCGCGTAACCGGGATGAAACGCCATGCCCAGCAGCCCGCCTTCACCTTCAGTGTAAACCCGGCTGCTGATGTCGAGGAACAGTGTCTTGCTGGGATTGGCCAGACCGGTGAGCGCGTAAATCCTTCCACCCCGTTCCACCACGAAGAGGCGGTTCGTTTCACCCGGTGGACTGGCGAATGCGACCGGACTGTCGAAAATCACTCCGGGAAACGCCTCCTCCGTCGCATACTGATACGGCTCCTGCGGGAAGGACAGCGTGGTGTTGGCCACCCGGCTGGCCGCGAGCGCATGGAAAGGCCGTGCCATCCCCGATGCCAAAAGGCATCCGCACATCACTGACCACAAAAGGCGCGGTTTCGGGTACGTCATACATCAAGGGCGGCAGTGGACAAAAATACGCGGTGAACCGCGAAAATCAAATTCAGCGGATGCGTGCTCGCGCCCCGAAGCCGTTGGCTGTGGAAATAATCCTGTAAATCCAGTGAATCCTGTCCAAGATTGCCGCGCTCTTATGTCGCTGTTGAATGAAATTGAACCGTTGAAACAATCCGCGCTGGCGGAACTGAAAGCCGCCGCCGACCTCGCCGCCCTCGAACAAACCAAGGGCGCATGGATCGGACCACACGGCAAGTTCACCGCGTTGATGAAGCAACTCGGCACGCTGCCCAAGGAAGAGAAGCCCGCCGCGGGCAAACTCATCAACTCTGCCAAGACGGAACTGGAGGACGCCCTGGCCGCACATCGCGGAGAGCTGGAACTCAAAGCCGCGCTGCCGAAGGAGCCGACCGATTTCACGCTGCCCGGACGCCGCCGCGCCGTTGGCAAGCTCCATCCACTCACGCAAGTCACCGACGACATCGTACGCGCTTTCCGCAAGATTGGCTTCGTCGTCGCGGATGGTCCTGAGATCGAGGACGACTGGCACTGCTTCGACGCCCTCAACACGCCCGCCGACCATCCCGCGCGCGATTCACAAGATACGTTTTTTCTGGAGACTGAGGTCCGGGCAGGAGATTCGCGATCCGGCAAGACTGAGGTGCCCCTCGATCCTCCCTCTCCCGGGGCTGCGGACGAAGTCTCGGCGAAGACAAATTCCATTTCCGGCCGGGGTGAGGGCGGACCAAAACAAGCGAAGCCATTTCTCCTTCGTACCCACACGTCCTCCGTCCAAATCCGCGTGATGAAATCGCAGCCACCGCCCATCCGCATCATCGCGCCGGGCCGCGTCTATCGTCGCGACAACGCCGACGCCACGCATAACCCGACCTTCCACCAGATCGAGGGGCTTTACGTGGACAAGGGCGTCACCGTCGGCGACCTCAAGGGCACCGTCGAATTCGTCTTCAAGGAACTCATGGGACCGGACGTGAAGCTGCGTTTCCGTCCGCATTACTTCAGCTACACCGAACCGAGCCTGGAAATCGACTTCACCAATTCGCTCGTGAAGAAGCTCGGCAAGGACTGGCTGGAAATCGCCGGCTGCGGGATGGTGCATCCGGCCGTTTTTGAAAACGTCGGCTACGATCCCGAGGTCTGGACCGGCTGGGCCTTCGGCTTCGGCATCGAACGCATCGCCATGCTCCGCTACGGCATCAATGATATTCGGTTGTTCTATGAGAACGATGTACGGTTTTTGCGGCAGTTTTGACGAAGAAAGTAGGTGTGCAGCCTGAAAGGTCACTGGATTCTGAGCGTTCCAATAACTGGGTTGCCAGTTGTATCGCCGCCATCGCGTGCTGGATCGTTCCGATTGCGGTTCGATTACGACCGCGCGTTGATGGGCTAACGACAGAACTTATCTTTGTCGTTCTGATCGCGTTGGTATTCGCTCTCGCTCTACGTCTTTGCGCAGCGTTTCGCCGAGCGCATTGGATTGTTTTCGTCTGGTTTCCAGTGCTTTTCTCCACGGGACTCGGCGCGATCATGATCATTTTGGAGATCGTGAGAACGCCGCGCGGCGTAGGTTCGGACGCAGCGCCGCTTGAAGGTGTGGCAACTTTAATCGCTTTGGGTGCGGCTCTTATCTTGGGGACCGGCGCACTCTTGTGTTTCATTTGGCGACCGCGTGTGTTTTCTGTCCCTCTGACGGTTTTGGCAGTGATCAATACCGCTGGCATTTTCATTGTAACTCCGATGTTTAATCGCCAGGCGACACGTCAGGATATCAGCCTCCGCGTTCTTGACACTGACGGTTCTCCACTTTCCGGCGCGTCAGTTAGTTACATGCGCTACGGTTATGGGCCAGGCGGACGCCACGTTTTCGATGCTGACGGAGGTCCACTTTTCTCGGGGCAGGATGGAATCGTGATAATCCCGTCGCGCCGGATGCGCTATGAAACCCGGGGCACGATCAGCAAATCGGGCCATCGTGATGTTCTCTTCACAGTAGAGATGCAACACAGTAAATGGGATGAGGAGCGGGGAGTGATTGTCTCTACATCTAAAACACCCAACATCGCGCGCGGTCACATCCCTACTGCCGAACCGGTCGGTCTTTCAATCTACCTTCCACGGCTCAGCGATGCTCCACTCCAGCTTGCAAGGCGTATCGAATCGCGTTCAACGATCGGGCAAGGCAACGGTGCTGCGCGATATTTTAATCTTGAGACCGGAAAGTTCACGAATGACATATTCGCCGACCTGCGCTTTGACCTCTTTTTTGAAATGGATGGCCGACATGAACGATCAAGGCTACGCATCACGGGCTTGAACGAAACGCTGGTTCTCCAGGTTCCATCAATGCTTTCGTTCTCTGGTAACTTATCCCCTTACGAATATGTATTCCGAATTGCCCCTAAGGTTGGCTACCAGAACGAGATCGTTGTGCGGGAACCCGGTTCATCACCAAACGGAATGATCTACGTCAAAGCGCGTGGAGGTGCGTTCTTCGCGCGGATGACGGTCTTTGCTTCAGGACGCAGGGAGCAAGAGGCCCGCTACGGGGTAGAGCTGTATCTAAACTCGACAGGTTCTCGTCTGCTTGAATGATGCTCCGCGCCCATCGAATGCCTCGAATACCGCCTGGGTTTCTCCTCTTCTTTTTCCCACGAGTGAGACTATGATACAACGGCCCGCATTCGTGCGGGCCTTGCATGCAATCCTTCGGTTTTCATCCCGCCGTCGCGCGGTGGTTCGAGCAAACGTTCGGATCGCCGACGGAACCGCAGGCACGCGGCTGGCCGGAGATTCAATCGGGGCGGCACGTTTTGATTTCCGCGCCCACTGGCTCGGGTAAGACGCTGGCGGCGTTTCTGGCTTCGTTGGATGCGTTGTTCCGCCGGGGCGTGGCCGGGCCGCTGCTGGATGAAACACAGGTTGTCTATGTCTCTCCGCTCAAGGCGCTCAGCAACGACATCCGCAAGAACCTTCAGGAGCCGCTGGCCGGGATTCGTTCGATGCTCCTGGCCACGGAAGGACGGGACATCGAAGTCCGCGCTGAAGTTCGCACCGGTGACACTCCGGCCGCGCAACGACAGGCATTGGTCAAAAGGCCGCCGCACATTCTGGTCACGACTCCCGAATCGTTTTACCTGCTGCTGACCTCGGAATCCGGCCGGCGCATGTTGCGCACGGTGCGGACATTGATCGTGGACGAAATCCACGCTGTCGTGGACGACCGCCGCGGCGCACACCTCGCGTTGAGCATCGAGCGACTCGCGGCGCTGACGGAGCATCCGCTGCAACGAATCGGTCTGTCGGCGACGCAAAAACCCATTGAGGAAGTGGCGCGCTTCCTTGTCGGCAGCCACTCGGTGGATGGAGCGGGTCATCCGGACTGCGCCATCATCGACACTGGCCATCGGCGGCAGATGGATCTTGCCGTCGAGATTCCCAAGTCACCGCTCGAAGCAGTGATGTCGAACGAAGTGTGGGAGGAGGTTTATCATCGGCTCGCCGAGTTGATTCAAGCGCACCGGACCACGCTTGTGTTCGTCAACACGCGCCGGTTGGCCGAACGCGTCACGCATCATCTAAGCGAATTGCTGGGTAGCGACGCGGTCACTTCGCACCACGGCAGTCTTTCAGCCAAGCTGCGGCTGGACGCCGAGGATCGCTTGAAGCGTGGCGAGTTGAAGGCGCTCGTAGCCACGGCCTCACTGGAACTGGGCATCGACATCGGCTCGGTCGATCTGGTCTGTCAGCTTGGCTCGACCCGCTCCATTGCCACTTTTCTCCAGCGCGTCGGCCGGGCAGAACACAAACGCGGCGGCCTGCCGAAAGGCCGGCTGTTCCCGTTGAGCCGCGATGAACTGGTGGAATGCGCGGCCTTGTTGCGCTGTGTCCGTCGCGGCGATTTGGATCGGCTCATCATTCCGGAGAAGTCGCTCGATGTGTTGGCGCAACAGATTGTCGCCGCGACGGGGTGCGAGGATTGGGAGGAAGCAAAGCTGTTCGACCTGATCCGAGGAGCCTGGCCCTACCGCCATCTCGCGCGGAAGGAGTTCGATCAGGTCGTGAACATGCTGGCCGAAGGGTTTAGCACCAAGCGGGGTCGGCGCGGAGCGCTCATTCATCACGACGCGGTCAATCATCGGCTCCGCGGGCGACGGGGAGCGCGGCTGCTGGCATTGACCTCCGGCGGCGCCATTCCCGACAACGCCGACTATCGAGTGATTCTGGAGCCGAGCGAAACCTTCGTCGGCACGGTGAACGAAGACTTCGCAGTGGAGAGCATGGCGGGAGACATCTTCCAGCTTGGCAACGCTTCCTGGCGGATCCTGCGCATCAATGCGGGCACCGTCCGAGTGGAGGATGCCAAAGGCCAGCCACCCGGCATTCCGTTCTGGCTTGGCGAAGCGCCCGCGCGGACGGCGGAGTTGTCGCAGGCGGTGTCCGACCTGCGGGTTGAAGGCGAAAGACTGCTGGCGGCGGGCAAGGATGTACAAGCGTGGCTGCTGGGAGAATCTCGCGAGGCTGAACATAATTTCACTCCCTTCCCTCTCACCCCGGCCCTCTCCCCAGAGGAGAGGGAGGATGTTCGACAGCCCGTCCGAACTTTCGATGCGTCTCAGCATGTCGCAGCAGCACGGAATCCGTGCCTCCCTCCCCCTGAACCGGAGCGCCGGCTTCCAGCACGGCTCGTTGAAACATCGCTTGTTCGCGCCGTGCTGGAAGCCGGCGCTCCCATGCCAGTTCAGGGGTTCAAGGCGCGACGTTTCGCTTCGGAGAATTCTCTCTCTGGGGAGGGCCGGGGTGAGGGGGAAGGCAACGTTCAAACGTCAACACCTTCGCCAACCGAGACGACGAACGTTCAGTTTCCTCCTGCCGCCGCCGAGCAGATAGCTGATTACTTCAGCGCGGTCTATCAGGCGCTTGGCGCGATCCCGTCGCAGGAAACGCTGGTGATGGAGCGGTTCTTCGATGAGTCCGGCGGGATGCAACTGGTGCTCCACTCACCCTTCGGCAATCGCATCAACCGCGCCTGGGGACTGGCCCTGCGCAAACGGTTTTGCCGCAGCTTCAACTTCGAGTTACAAGCGGCAGCGACGGACGACGCCATCGTCATCTCGCTCGGCACACAGCACTCGTTCCCGCTCGACGAGGTGTTCCGTTACCTCAACTCGAAAAGCGTCCGCGACCTGCTCGTGCAAGCTTTGCTCGACGCCCCGATGTTCACCGTGCGCTGGCGCTGGAACGCCTCGCGCGCGCTGGCCGTGCCCCGCTTTCGCGGTGGGAAGAAAACCGCGGCTCCATTGCAACGGATGGAATCGGAGAATCTGTTGGCCGCTGTCTTTCCCGATCAACTCGCCTGCCTCGAACACATCGTGGGCGACCGCGAAATTCCAGACCACCCGCTGGTCAACCAGACGATTGCCGACTGTCTGACCGAAGCGATGGACATCGAAGGGTTGGAAGCCGTGCTGCGAAAGATCGAGCAAGGCGAGGTGCGGTGTATCGCGCGTGATTTGCCGGAACCTTCGCCGCTGGCCGCTGAAATTCTCAACGCCCGGCCTTACGCCTTTCTGGACAACGCGCCGTTGGAGGAACGGCGTACGCAGGCCGTTTATACCCGGCGCGCTTCTGAATCGGTCGGGAGCGACGGTCTTGGGGTGCTCGACGCCGCAGCCATAGACAAGGTCCAGTCTGAAGCGTGGCCAGAAGCCACGAATGCCGATGAATTGCACGACGCGCTTCTATTGCTGGGAGTGATGACTGAAGAGGAAATCCAGCGAACCGGAGCGAGGCGAGGTGAAGATGCCGCGGCGGGTGTTTCGCATACAGCCGCGCTCCTGGAGCATCTCGTTGCTGAAAAACGCATGACAACTCTGCGGCGGGCTTCGAGGTGTTTCCGGGTCGCTGCCGAACGTCTGCCCATGCTTCAGGCCATCTACGCCGACAGCGTCCTTGAGCCTGCTTTGACCGTGCCTGAATCCGTCCGGAGTCGCGATTGGGAACTGGCCGAAGCGATACGCGAGTTGGTCCGTGGAAGAATGGAAGTCTGCGGGCCAATCACGACCGCGGAGTTGTCGGATACGCTGGGCTTGCCCGAATCGCAAATCGACGCGGCCTTGATCGCGCTGGAGGCGGAGGGTTTCGTATTGCGTGGACGATTCCATCCCGGCGTCGAAGAACAGGAATGGTGCGACCGTCGGCTGCTCGCTCGCATTCATCGCCTCACGATTGACCGGCTTCGCGCCGAGATTCAACCCGTCACGGCGCAGGAGTTCTATCGTTTCCTTTTCGCCTGGCAGCGCGTGGATGCCGGGCATCGCGCGGAGGGGCCGGAGGGCCTGGAAGCGGTGCTCGAACTGCTTGACGGTTGCGAACTGCCGCTGGCCGCATGGGAACCGGAAGTCCTGTGCGCGCGCGTCGCTGAATATGATCCGCAGTGGCTCGACCGTCTCTGCTTCTCCGGGCGCATTGGCTGGGGCCGGCTCACCGCGCCACAGAATTCCAAGGCACGCGCCTTCGCTCCGCTGCGCACCAGCCCTATCGCGCTCTTTCAACGAGAGAACGTCTGGGATTGGCTGCATCTGGCGGAGGCACGACCGGCCGTCGAGTTGTCTCCCGATACTCAAAGCGTGTTGGAAACACTGGCTCAGGCCGGCGCTTTATTTTTTCTGGAGATCGTTCAGCGCTCCAGATTGTTACCCTCGCAAGTTGAGCAAGCTCTGTCCGAACTGGCCGCGCTCGGCTTCGTGACGTCGGACAGTTTCGACGGCCTGCGCGCGTTGCTTGTGCCCTCGGACAAACGGCCAACGCTCGGCAGGAATGAGGGCGTTCGACGCAGGAAAACAAACCTGGCGAGCATTGAATTCGCGGGCCGGTGGTCTCTGCTGCGGACTGAGCTTCAAGATGACCACAACGAATCCGAAGGTAGGGCGCGTCACTCCGTGCGCGCCGTTGAAACACGTCACGTCGGCGCGCACGGAGTGACGCGCCCCACCCACAACAGGGATGCATCTTTGGAAAAATTTGCGCGGGCGTTTCTCCGTCGCTACGGAGTCGTGTTCCGACGATTGCTTGAACGAGAATCTTTTGCCATTTCCTGGTACGAACTGGGCCGGGTTTACCGGCGATGGGAGGCGCGCGGCGAGATTCGCGGCGGATACTTCGTTGGGGGCGTCAGTGGCGAACAGTTCGCGTTGCCCGAGGCCATCGGGCTTTTGCGTTCGCTTCGGAAGTCACCGCTTAATGGCGAATTCGTCGCTCTCAGCGGGGCGGACCCGCTGAACCTTGCGGGGATTCTGACTCCCGGCTCTCGCGTCGCCGCGCTCACCGCCAATCGCATCCTGTTCCGCGACGGCCTGCCCATCGCGGCGCTGGAAGGCGGAGAGATTCGGCAACTGTCGGACGATGCCGGGCTGGATGCGGCGCTCGAAAAGCTGCTCAAAGTTGGAAAACTTCCGGCGTCGTTACGGCAATACTACAGGTGACATCCGGCGAGCTTCGCTGGATTATCCGGTGAAATGGACTGCAGCCGGGCGCGCACGAAAAACCCATCCGAATGGCTGGAGCTTTGCCCGGATTTTTCCAGGCCGATGGCGGAACACGTCACGGATTGGATTCTGAACTGGGAGCCGGATCTGACCGAGTCCATCAAGTGGAACATGCTCTGTTTCTCTGCGCGCAAGCTGGTGTGTGGCATCAGCGCCTGTAAATATCATCTTGGACTGGCGTTCTTCCGCGGCACCGAACTGCCTGACCCGGCAACACTGTTTAACGAAGGCGGCGAGAACAACACCAACATCCGCTCCATCCGGCTGACGACGCTCGACGGGTTCGACCGCGAAGCATTGCGCAGCCTGCTTCGCGCGGCTGTCGAACTCGATTCAGATCCAATGTTGCCTCCCGCGCCGAAGGTAAAGCGCAAGCCCTGGCCGATGCCTGATTACTTTAAGAGAGCACTGGCAGAAAAAAGAAACCGGACCGCCGCCGGAAATTTTCGCAAATTTGCGTCCACCTACCAGCGCGAATACATCGTCTGGCTGACGATGGCGAAACAGCCCGAAACCAAAGCGCGGCGGTTGAAGGAAACGCTGACCGCACTGGCCAGGGGGCGGAAGTGGGCGGAGCGGAAGCTGAAGTAAGCAGCGTCGCGCAGTTGGCATTGGATTTGGCGCGTGGTTTGAGCTATGGCTAAAGGCGTGTTTCCACGATCACAACCGGCGCTCCTGTATTGTCTGCTGGCGACGGGCCTTTCCGTCTGCCTGAGCAGCCGGGCGCGGGTCATCGCTCCGGCGCCGGGACAGCCGGTGGGCGCGTTGTCGGGACGGATTGTTTACACCAGCGCGGGACACGGCTGGACGTATCACAATTCCTCGGACAGATGGTACACCCAGCGCGCGGACAACCATGAGATCATCGAGGACTACGGCAACCTCGATCAGATGAACCTGTTTATAGCTTACTGTTTCAACGCCGGGGCGACGGTGGTGGCGTTCCGGCCCGTTGGTTATCAGACCAACGAGGTTGTCATGGACAATGATTCTCCCGGCGTGCGCTTCGTTGGCGCCTGGAGCAATAGTACGGCGACCAACAACTTCTTCGGCTCGCCAGGGGAAGTGTCTTACCGTTTCGCCTCCATCGGACCGGCGGAAACGGCCACGGCCACCTACACGCCAGCCATCCCGGCAACGGGTTTCTATCCGGTTTACACGTGGGCCAGCCACGGCGGCAACCGGACGCTTCAACTCTATCTCATCAACCACACCGGCGGACAGGCCAGGGTGCGGGTGCCGCATCACAAGGTTGGCAACGGCTGGATTTATCTCGGCACTTACTATTTCGAGGCGGGATCGAATTCATTTCGCGGCTCGGTAACGATCAGTAATCTGGAACCGACGCCAAACGTTGGCGCGGTGGTCATCGCCGATGCAATCCGCTTCGGCAATGGAATGGGCGATGTGGTGCCGAGTTCGACCGGCGGCGGAACCCCCACTGTGTCCGGCTATCCGCGCGAGGAGGAGTGCGCGCGCTACTGGATTCAACGAATGCTCGGCGTGGGCGCGCCGACCGGTATTTATGATACTGGTTCTGACGATGGCAGCGACAACGTGGGCGCTCCCCCGCGCATGGCGCGCGAGATGAACCGCGAGGCGGCGGGCACGATGTTCGAGCGGCTGTTTCTCAGTTTTCATTCCAACGCTTCGGGCGTCACACCCCCGGCGGCCCGTGGCTGCGTCGGTCTTTATAATGAGGAATCCCTTTTCCCAGGAACAGCCACGCCCAACCAGTTTCGCCTGGCCCAACTCATCGCCGCAGAGATGAACGACGATCTCGTAGCCCTGACGAATCCGCCGCTGGAAGTTCCGTGGTTCAGCCGCTCGCCCGGCAGCCTCACCTTCGCCCGCTCCGATTTCGCATTCGGCGAAATCAACAACAACGCCGTCAGCGATGAATTTGATGCGACCATCATCGAAGTGGGCTTCCACGATCATCCCGACGATGCGCGGCTGTTGCGCGACCCACGAGTCCGGAACGTCATGGCACGTGCGAGCTACCAGGGCGTGGTGCGCTATATGAACGAATTTGGGGGCGCTCCGTTGAATTTTCTGCCGGAGCCGCCCTCGAATGTCCGCGCGGCGGCGAACAATTCGGGTGGCATCGTCGTGACGTGGTCGCCACCGGGAATCGGCGGAGGCAGCGTCACGGGCTACCTCGTGTATCGCTCGACCAATGGCTACGGATTCGGTGAACCGGAAAGCGTGGCTGGTGGTCTGGCGAATTCGTTCACTTTCACGAATCTGACGCCGGACATGGCCTGGTACTTCCGCGTCTCGGCCACCAACATGGGCGGCGAATCGATGCCGTCTGAAACTGTCGGTTGCCGGCGGTCTGGCCAGGACGCGATGCGGGTTCTAATTGTGAACGGTTTCGATCGTTTCGAGCGCGCGCTCGCGCCAAGGCAGGTCGTCGGCCCCGGCGTCGGGGGACCGAACGGCGGCACCGCGACGTTTGATCGCCTTCTGCCAAGGTTGATGAACTCGTTCGATTACGTCGTGCAGCACGGCCAGGCCGTGACGCGGTGCGGCGTGCCGTTCGACTCATGTCAGAACGAAGCCGTTCTCACCGGACAGGTCGCGCTGACGAATTACCCCGCTGTCCTATGGGCCTTGGGTGAGGAATCGACCGTGGACGAAACTTTCAGCAGCGCCGAACAGAACCGGGTGACGGCGTTCCTGAATGGCGGGGGGCGATTGTTTATCTCCGGGTCCGAGATTGCATGGGATCTTGGCCGTGCTTCCGGCCCGTCTGCCGCGGATCGCAGCTTCCTTCAAAGCCAGCTTCACGCGGCGCTCGATAGCGACACCAATGATGATGCCGGAACGTATTCATTCGCCGCGACTCCGGGCGGCATTTTCAATGGCGATCCATCCGGGCGCTTCGACAATGGCTCGTCCGGCATTTACGACGTGCGTTTCCCGGACGTGTTGACGCCCGTGGGGCCCAATGCAGTGGCGGCACTCAGTTACACGGGCGGGTTGCCCGGCGCCGGGGCGATTCAACACGCCGATCCAACGACCGGCAGCAAACTGGTGTTTTTGGGTTTCCCATTTGAAACGATCACTAACGCGGCGCTGCGCGAAGCGATGATGTTTGATGTATTGTCGTACTTCGAGGTTGTTCCCGCCCCTGTTCTGGCTGTGCCGTCCATTCAACGACCGCAGGGATTCGTCACGCTTTCCTGGAGCGCCATTCCCGGACGGCGCTATCGCGTCCAATTCAAGAACAGTCTCGGCGACCTGGTCTGGACAAACGTCGGCAGCGTCGTGCTCGCCGCGGGGGACACTGCGTCGTTGGTGGACGGGAGCGGCGCGGCTTCCCAACAACGGTTCTATCGCGTCTTGATGGCGGAGTAGGTGTCCGAGATCGGACTGTTGAGAAACAACAAGGGCGGCGATTGCTCGCCGCCCTTTTTCACGTCCATGTTGAAGCACCGGCTGTCCAACACCCATCTTGCTACTCAATACGAACCTTCTTGGCTGGGAGTGGTTTGAAGCGTGGGGGTGGGTGGATGTTGGACGGGCCGGGTGGTACTACTCGTTGATGCCCCATCGGGAGACGGGGATTCGATCTTGCAAGACGCCTTGCAAAAATGGCGCGGCCGCCGATGACGGGGCCGCCAGTGGCGAAAGAGGCGTCTGGCCTGGGTGGGGCAACTCGAATGCGTGTGTAAAGAAATCCATCTTCGCCAGGCGGGCGGCGTTTTGCAGGTAGGGCAGGACCGGCGTGGTTTCGTCTCCGCGCTGTTTGGCTCCAGCCGTTATCACCACCAACGCCGCTTTGCGGTGGTGTCGGCGCGCGATCCATTCTTCCAACCACAGTTTGTGCGTGCGGGGAAGTTCATCCTGGGCGCGAATCGAGAGGATGACCATGTTGGCTTCGACCGCGGCGTCGGCGGCCTGCTGGCGGAGCGTCGCGTTCACGAGATGATCGAATTTCCACCAGGAGCATTGGAAGTCGTAGTCATCCAGCAGTTGCTGGGCGAGGTGGTCATAGAGATGCAGCGCGCGGTTGCGTGTCTCGATGTCTTCGTAGGCTACGACGAGGTCGAAGGGGAGTTTGGGATCCCACCCCGCAACGTCCATCTGCGGCGTCAAAGCGGTGTTGTTCATAAGATTACGATCCGTGTTTCCGATCCGTGTTTTGTTCCGCCCGATCCACATCCTCCTGCCATCGTGAACTTGATGCTGGCCGCCAAACGCGACGCCATCCGTCGAGACAGTTGCTAATAACCGGGCACGGGTTGAGTTTGCGCCGACCGGCATCAGACGCAACGAGCGAGAATACGGATTGAGGATTCGGGCGGACTACGGATGGCGTTCAGGCGGATCGCCTACGGAACTCGGTGGGAGTGGCGCCGGTCGCGGAATGGAACGCGCGGGTGAAGGCGCTGTGATCATAAAATCCGCAGGCGTGAGCGATGCTGGAGACGGGTCGATTCGTTTCCCGCAACAGACGGGACGCCGCCGCGAGTCTGGTTTGTGTGATGAGTTGACCTGGCGTGAGGCGGAAGATGCGCTTGATGAGCCGGGCGAACCGGATGGACGTCAGCTCCGACCGCCTGGCGAGTGAGGCGGGCGAAAGGTCCTCGTCGTAGTGGTTCTCCAGATAATCCAAGGCGTTGACCAGGCTGGCGGGAATATTTTCCCGGTCGCCCGGCGCGCGCAGGTCGCGCGAGATGCCCACCAATCCGATGATGCCGCCAACGGCTTCGCGCAGAGCGAATTTGGTGGTCAGACACCAGCCGGAACGCCGTCGCGCGTACCAATGGAGTTCGAGACGATCCACGATGGGACGACCCGTGTGCAACACGGCGTCGTCCTGCGCGGCATAGCAATCGGCCAACTCGGGCGGGAAGATGTCGCGAACGTGGTGTCCAAGCAGTTCGGATTTCTCGCGCAGACCGCACCGTTCCACCAGCGACTCGTTCACGGCGAGGTAACGGCCCAACCGATCCTTGAGAAAGAAAACCGTGTCGGGAATGTGATCGAAAAGCTGTTCCATCATCGCAAGGCTGCCCGGAAAGTCGGGGCGACCGGCGGGCGGAGCGATGGGGCTGGCAAGTATGCTTGAATTCACGGCTTGGCTGTTATTCCAGTCCAAGACATCCTTCCGCGCAATGCCAGAATCCTTCAAACCTGTCCGTGTGAATCTATGAAGACGCTTCATTCAATCGCCCCCCGGTGGTTTGCGGGCATCGGCGTGATCGGAACACTCGCAATCCTTCCGGCAAACGCCAGCGCGCAAGGAACCCTGGCCGACTACGAGCGCGCCAAAAACCTCCGCAAGCTCACCGAGAACAAAGTCTATCGTGACCGCGTGCAGGCAAACTGGCTGCCGGGAAGCACGCAGTTCTGGTATCAGGTCACGAGTGGGGCCGGAACGCACGACTACGTTCTGGTAAACGCCGGCAAAGGCGAACGCAAGATGGCGTTCGATCATGCGAAGCTCGCCGCCGCGCTGGCCAGTGCTGGCATTAAGGACGTCCGCGCTCAGGGCCTCGCGCTCGAGCGGCCTGAGTTCAAGCTGTCGGAGAACGCGCTGGAGTTCCGCAAAGCCGGCAAACACTGGCGATGCGATTTGACGAGTTACGAACTGCGCGAGATTCTTCCCGCCAGGGAAGAGCCTCTGACTTCACTGTCCGTTGAGGATGCCCC
>Ga0187893_10010302_pt1 | contig 14004 bp, 9 predicted proteins | sample MA1701074metaG_FD_139574 | JGI IMG/M metagenome (GOLD analysis project Ga0187893, IMG submission 139574) | White microbial mat communities from a basaltic lava cave in the Kipuka Kanohina Cave System on the Island of Hawaii, USA - MA170107-4 metaG ...
CATGCTTGGCGAATGCCTTCAGGACCTTCTCGAGGTCGAACCGTAAGACCCTGCAGACCCGCTTCACCGGGATCAGCTTCTTCAGATGCGCTCGATAAATCGTGTCCTCGTGCACGCCAAGTTCTTCTGCCAGTTCCTTGACCGACAAAAAGCGTCGCTTCATGTCAATCCTTTCCGTGATCCGCAGCACGGTGCTGACCATACCGTGCAGCGCGGGTGATGGGAATTCCGCTGATTTCTGCTGATGTCTGCTGATTGCCGCAGATGGATGCAGGACAGCGGGAGCAGCGGCGGAAAAGGTCTGCAACTTTGATGCGATGAACGTGTGAGGCGAAGGAAACAGGAAACCAGGGGAGTCTGCCCTTCCAACGACTCTTCTTTCCTAGGGCTGTCGACAAATCGATACGCGGAAGGACCAGAAGATACGCTTTTCCGCCAACCTACGAGCCACTTCCCCAAGGCAACGGGCTACTTGCTTGTGTGAGAGAGTCATAGTCCGGAGGAAATGGTCTCATTTCCAGCACTCTTTCCCCACAAGCTAGGGTGATTTCTCGCGGGGAAAGGGGTAAGCTTCGGCGGCAACCCGCACAGGCTTACTTCTCCGATGACTAATCTCTCCTGGAACGAAGTTCGAGATCGTGCAATTAAGTTCAGCCGTGAATGGGCCGGTACCAGTAGCGAGAGAGCGGAAAAGCAAACCTTCTGGAACGAGTACTTCCAAGTCTTTGGTCTCCAACGCCGCAGCGTTGCCACGTTTGAAGAGCCAGTTTTAAATATCAGAGGACAGTACGGTTTCATTGACCTCTTCTGGCCCGGCATTGTTCTCGTCGAGCACAAATCCACCGGACATGACCTCGGCCGGGCTCAATCACAAGCCTTCCGCTATATCCAAGACCTTGCCCGCGAAGGTCGCCATGTGGACATCCCCCGCTACGTCATCGTCTCCGATTTCGCTCGGTTCGCCCTGCACGATCTGGAACCAGAGGAACAGAAGGAGCTGCCGCTCTTCGATCAATGGCGCGTCCAGACCATCGAGTTTTCTCTTCCCGAGCTGCACAAGTATGTTCGAGAGTTCGCCTTCCTTAAGGGCGAAAAGCCCATCCGAGTCGACCCTGAAGATCCCGCGAATGAAAAGGCCTATCGGATCATGGCTGATCTCCATGATGCCCTTGAGGAAGGGGGATTCACCGGCCACGAACTTGAACGCTTTCTCGTTCGTATCCTCTTCTGCCTCTTTGCTGAGGATACGGGCATCTTTGAGCCTGGTGCCTTCCAAAACCTTCTTGAACGCCGTACTCGTGAGGATGGCTCCGACCTCGGCGCCCAACTGAATCGTCTCTTTGAAGTCCTCAATACCCCGGAAGACAGACGGCAGAGAACGCTCGACGAAGACCTCGCCACTTTCCCTTACGTCAATGGTGAGCTGTTTGCCGAACGTCTAGGGTTTGCCGACTTTAATCGTGAGATGCGCAAAGCTCTCGTAGCGTCTTGCCATTTCCAATGGGCGCGCATCTCTCCTGCGGTCTTCGGCTCCCTCTTTCAAGGAATCATGGACGACAATGAGCGTCGCCAGCAGGGAGCCCACTACACCAGCGAACGCGACATAATGAAGGTCGTCCGTTCTCTCTTCCTGGACGAACTCCGCGCCGAGTTCGACACTCTGAAAGCAGACCGATCCACCCGTCGCCGTGCCCGCCTCGAAGAGTTCCTCAACAAACTGCGATCGTTAAACTTTTTGGATCCGGCATGCGGCTGCGGCAACTTCCTGGTCCTCACCTACCGCGAACTGCGCCGACTCGAACTCGATGTGCTGCGCCTACTTCATGGCGGGGAGGTCGAACAACAGCAGGTCCTCAACGTCCGAGAACTGTGTCGGGTCGACGTCGACCAGTTCTACGGGATCGAACTCCATGAATGGCCTGTTCGCATTGCTGAGATGGCCTTGTGGCTGATGGACCATCAGATGAACGTGGAAGTGGCTGAGGCCTTCGGGCAGAACTTCCGCCGACTCCCCCTCAAGAGTACCCCGCATATTGTGAAGGATAACGCCCTCCGGCTCGATTGGAACACTGTTCTGCCGAGAGAGCAGTGCAGCTACGTCCTCGGAAATCCCCCTTTTGTTGGCAAGCAATTCGCCACGGATGACCAAAAACAGGACATGGAAATGGTCTGGGGGCGGGTGAAAGGTGCTGGGGTGCTCGATTATGTGACAGGGTGGTATCTCAAGGCAGCAGAATATATCCAGGGAACGATGATCGTTGTGGGGTTTGTCTCAACGAATTCGATTACCCAAGGCGAGCAGGTCGGGGTTCTGTGGAATGAGTTATTCACGAGAAACCACCTGAAGATCCACTTTGGTCACCGGACATTTGCCTGGGCAAGCGAAGCACGGGGGAAGGCGCATGTCCATGTCGTCATCATTGGGTTTGCCGTCTTCGATAGAGATAATAAGCGGCTCTACGACTATGAAGGGGATGAAGAGAAGGCTACGGTGACCATTGTCCGCAATGTCAGTCCGTACCTAATCGAAGGAAGCGACACCGTAATCCTCTCCCGGTCAAAGCCCATCTGTACAGTGCCCGAAATCATCTTTGGGAATATGCCGAACGATGGTGGCCACTTAATACTGACCGACGAAGAAAAGGACGAATTACTCAGAAGAGAGCCCCGTGCTGCTCGATTCATCAGATTATTTCTGGGCTCACAAGAATTCATCAATGGAGAAACGCGTTGGTGCCTCTGGTTGAAAGACGCAACGCCCGGCGAGCTTCGCGCCTTACCCGAAGTGATGAAGCGGATCAATGGAGTCCGGGAACACCGTGAGGAAAGCGACCGCGAAACCACCCGGGAGTTGGCGAGAACGCCGGCACTCTTTGGAGAGATTCGCCAACCGGACAGCGAATACCTTTTGGTTCCATCGGTGTCATCAGAAAACCGTCCGTATGTTCCCATCGGATTCATGTCCCCTGATGTTATTGGCAGCAATCTCGTCCTCTTCGTTCCTGGAGCCACCAAGTTCCATTTTGGGGTTCTCTCTTCAGCGATGCACATGGCCTGGGTACGGCAGGTCTGCGGACGGCTAGAGTCACGGTACCGCTATTCTAACAAACTCGTCTACAACAATTTCCCCTGGCCTACTGAAGTTGAAGAAAAACGGCGAAGCGCTGTTGATTCTGCCGCGCAGGCGGTACTCGATGCTCGATTGCGTTTCCTGCCTCCAAAGGGAGCCTCCACGCTCGGCGACCTCTATGACCCGCTGACCATGCCACCGGCGCTGGCGCAGGCACATGCGGCACTCGATCGCGCTGTCGATCGCTGTTATCGGGATGAGCCCTTTCGCAGCGATCGGGAGCGGGTAGAGTATCTGTTCTCGCTCTATGAACGACTCACCGTTCCGCTGCTCCCTGCGACTCCACGTCCGAGAAGGCAGCGACGATCTCGTTAAGGTCCATCTAGGATATTCGATGGAAGCATTCCCTCCATCTGATGTGCCACCTGCTGATGTGCCACCTGTCGCGGGGCCTGTCGGCAGCCACTGGACGCAGAACCGGGTAAAGCTATTAACCTGGTTTCGCCGCAATGCTCCATCCTTGGGTGAGTTGTATGAGGGAGCCGTAAACATGGTATTTGGGAAACCCCTCCCAGGCCGAACTCGTTTTGTTGCACATGCCGTTCGAGATATTCGGAATTTGCTTCCAGAGAAGATAGCCGGCAAGAAGGGTGGCAGTCGCTTTGAATGGAAGCAGCAGCTAGATGGACTTACAAGAAATTGGCAAAAAGCCGGATTCTCTCTTGTCGGGTCAATTCCAATCAACATGAGCCAAGGCGGTAATTTCTCGGAGTCTCGTCCAACCGAAGTCAATGTGCCCAACGATCTGATTCTCAGAATTGCTGGAGTACTAAATGAGCATTCTCGGACGAGTGAAACGAGAAGGGAGGCTGCCACCCGCCTTTTTGAAGCCTGTTCGCCAGGGAATAAGCGGGGCCGAGAATCCTTAAAACCAATCGTCGACCAGTGGATGGACATCACTGAATGGTTTGTCGAAAGGGTGCACGACTCTGGTTTAGCTGACGGAGACCATGATTGGGATGAGTTTACGAGACACTTTGTTTTGTTTGAGGACACTCTGACTTCGCTGTTGGGCGAATTCTTCACTACGATTGAAGGACTCGATGACATCCTGGACGACGCCAACGCCTGAGCAGATCGAAAAAGCGATCGCTCTTCTCGCACAGCCCGAGCAGCGGAGGTACTTCTTTGACCGTCTCAATAATCCGCACTGGCTTGAACCATTGCGGGAAAAAGGATTCTTCAAGAATCCTCCTGCCATCGTTCGAGATGAAGAAAAGAAGACTGTGGGATTTCCGCCTTGGCCAGAGTCCCGGTACTTGGCTCGCATGGCGAAGCATGATCCCGCAAAGGTTCTTGAGATAGCGATATTGGTCGAGACGGACAACATCTATGTTCAGGAAGACTTCGTTGACGCAGCCCTTGCGATGCCTGCTGAGATGGCTGCCAAACTGGTACCGAAAGTTTTCTCCTGGATGAAGAGTCCGTATTCTGCCTTCTGGCCAGAGAAATTTGGTGAGCTGGTCAGTCATCTCGCCAAGGGGAATCAGGTAGATCACTCTCTTTCATTGGCCAAAGCGTTGCTCGCTGTTTTGCCAAGTGAGAAGGGTCTTCTTTCCCAAGCGAAGGCTCGCTTCGATGCGTGGCATTACGAACGCATTCTTGAAAAGAACATTCCTGATTTGATCGAAGCGGCAGGCGTGCGAGGATTCGCGCTTCTTGGTGATCTCCTCGAATCGGCGGTTAAGTTGTCAGTTGACGCAGAAGGCGATGAGGGAGGCGAAGACTACTCATATATTTGGCGAGGCGCTATCGAGGGGGCAAAGCACCGTGGCTTCCATGAAATCAGGGATCTCTTGGTCTCTGCGGTTCGGGATGCCGCGGTCAAAATAGTGGGAGCAGATCGCCCGCTGGCTACTCCAATTATTGACAGTCTTGAGCGGAGGCCCTGGAAAATTTTTGATCGGATGGCTCTTCACGTTCTGCGCTCATTTCCCGATGGCGAACTGGTTCGTTCGAGATTGACGAACAGCAGACTTTTCCTAGACCGTGGCGTTCAGCGTGAATATGCCCTCCTGTTAAGAGATCGGTTCGACTCCCTGCCGGCCGGCAGTCAAGGTGAGATTTTGTCTTGGATACAGCAGGGACCCGATCTCGACAAATTCCGGGAGAGCCGCAATTCATGGGGAGAACACCCACCAACTGAACAGGAATCAGAACAGTATGCTGAGGTCTGGCGATTGAGGCGTCTGAGATGGATTCGAGATTCTTTGCCCGCTGAATGGAGACAAAAATACGATGCTCTTGTCCGTCAATATGGTGAACCAGAGGATCCCGAGATCGTTCCACGCACGGAGGCGGTTTGGACTGGACCCAGAACTCCGAAGGGCGAGAAAGAACTGCGTGCAATGTCTGTCAGTGATGTCCTGGCCTATTTGAAAGAGTGGCATCCCCCTGAGGATGCAGATCCTCGGGCGCCTTCCATTGAAGGATTAGGTAGGCAATTGCGGAGTCTAGTGGCATCCAAACCGAGTGGCTTCGTTCAGGAGGTCTCCAACTTTAGAGACCTAGACCCAACGTATGCCCGTGCTCTCTTAGAGGGCCTGCACGACGCAGTCGGCAAGTCTTCATTCGCTTGGGACCCGGTCATGTCTTTCTGTCAGTGGATTATCGCTCAACCGCGGACGATAGAGGGCCGGGCCGTAAAAAAGTGGGATGCTGATCGGGACTGGGGACCAACGCGAGCTGTGTTGGGAAGACTTCTGTCCGCAGGATTTCAAGAGAGGGAATCCGAAATCCCACTATCGCTACGTGACCAGGCCTGGCGTGTTCTTCGAGAACTGACAGACGATCCTGAACCCACGCCACAATACGAAAAGGAATTCGGTGGTCAGAATATGGATCCTGTCACTATGTCGATCAACACGGTTCGTGGTGAGGCAATGCATACAGTGGTTCGCTATGCTCTATGGCTCCGTTGCCACATTGCGAAGGCGGAGCACGCCCAGGAAAGGCTTGCTCAGGGTTTTGGCGAAATGCCCGAGGTCAAGGAGGTTCTTGAGGCACACCTAGATCACGCGCATGATCCGTCTCTGGCAATCCGCGCTGTTTATGGTGAATGGCTTCCCTGGCTGAACCTGCTTGACCGTGGATGGGCTGCCAATAACCTGAGTAAGATACTTCCTGCCGATGCCGAGCAAAGAGACCTTCGAGATGCCGCTTGGGAAGCGTACATCGTTTTTTGCCAGCCATATAACGACGCTTTTGATGTGATGAAAGGAGAGTATGTTCGCGCTGTCGACCGGATTGGTACCGTTGCGGCTGGCAGGCGCCATCACGGTGACCCGGATCAACATCTTGCCGAACACTTGATGGTTTTTTATTGGCGAGGGAAACTGGATCTTAACGAGGCGGCGGGGTTGCTCAAGAGCTTCTATGAAAAGGCCTCCGATTCACTCCGGGGACATGCAATTGAATTCATTGGCCGCAGCTTGAACAATACCGAAGGTCGCTTGGAAGCCGAAGTCCTGGAGCGACTTACATCCCTTTGGGATTTGCGTCTTGATGTCGCTCGCCGGTCTCCGACAGGAACGCATAGCAGAGAGATGTCTGCTTTCGGATGGTGGTTTGCCTCCGGTAAACTTGATGAGTCATGGGCTCTCGATCAATTGCATGCAGCCCTGTCTCTCTCACACAAAATAGATGCTGACTGGCTGGTCCTCGAACGACTTGAAACTTTAGCGCAGACGATGCCGCAAAAGGTAGGCCAGTGTATTGAACTGATGATTGAGGGCGATTTGGAGGGATGGGAAATACATGGTTGGCGGGACGAATTGCGCAAGATTTTAGCCGTCATCATCAGAGGAGATAATCGTGTAGCGAGAGATACGGCTGTCAAGGTTGTAAACAGATTGGGAGCAAAAGGGCATTTTGAGTTCAGAAATCTACTGCCGCCGAGTGCCTTAAACTAGTCCCTTCTATCAGACCATGGCAAGTATGACGCCGACCCCTCATTTGCGTGCTAGACGTGGTGATCGGTAATCAGATCAAGCATTTTACCTCACTACGCAGGTGCCAACTCCAATTACGCGGTATAGTTCTAACATGGCATTCGCCACTCTAAGAAAATGTTTTTCTTCTTGCTAGCCAGGGCACTGACCCATCGGCCAACACCTCCGAGGCGCACCGCTCGCGCCATTGACACTGGCACTCCCGCTGCTTATTCCTCTCCGGTCCGCCCGGTTCAGGCCTGTGCCTCGAGTTTCCTCCTTGAAATGTGCGTTGGCTCTCCTCCTCCCATGAGAGAGCCACCTTCATTTCAAACCAAAGGAGGAAACAAGATGGCTACCAACAACTCATCCAAACAACCGGTGAACACGCTGCGATGCGGCAACATCAAGGCCACGATCTGGCAGAATGCAAGCGAGAAGGGTCCGTTCTTCGCAACGACCTTCTGTCGGCCGTTCAAGGATCAGGCTGGCGAGTGGCGTAACGGCACCTCGTTCGGTTTCAGCGACCTGGAGGCGCTGCTCACCGTGGCCCGTGAGGCCAAGGAGTGGATCGCCGCTCATGCGTTGAAGCGCTGAGCGTCTTTCCTGGGAAGCCTCCGGCCCTCCGGGGGCTTCCTTCATCGTTTGACAGCTAGTCTGGTGTGCCCCACTTAAATTGTAGACAGTGAGCTTAGTCAGGCGAATGCAGGAAACCTGTTGAAACGGATTCTTTGCAGAATAGATGGTTAGCACTGTTAACAGGCTATCCAGAAATCAAATGGGGCAGTACGTCTCAACTTGGCAGATCGCCCGTGCGGATGAGAATGGACCCGTCCGCTTCCGTGTCGCCAGCAAGATATTTCCGTCGCGCGTCCTGCTCAATGACCTGACGGTTCGCTCTGAATATTTCCAGTTTGTCCCTGTTGTCCCCCCGGAAGTGATCGTCCATGGCTTCTCTGCTGATTGCGCACCGTACGCGCGTTTCCCCATCCTGCCCCCAGAATACAACGACATCACGGTCAACAACGTATCTCTCTTCCGGCGCCGAAAACCTCAGATCGTGTTGCTCAAGGGACCAGCGCACGCGCTGCACTACAAACGCCGCGAACGGAATGATGTCCTTTTCGATGCTGGCGCGATCGAGTGCGCCCAGATATGCATCGCGATCCCCAACGCGGATCACCGACCATGGATACCCGCCCGAAGCCAGCATCACGTTCATCAGGAAGCGGGCCATCCGTCCGTTGCCGTCCGGGTAGGGATGGATATAGCCGAACAGCCAGTGACCGAGCACGGCGCACACGCTTGGTTCCGCTTCTTTTTCTAGCAGATCGAATAACACTGGCATGGCGTCGCGCACCGCCTCCCACCGCGGCGGCACATAGCGCGACGTGCGCAGATAGACCGGAATGTTCCTGTATCCCGCCAGCGCGCCCGGTTCAATCAGGCCCGCCGCGACGCAGGGCTGGAACAGCTCGCGGTACCACTCCTTGTGCGCCACGCGCGCGAGCGCGCCGGGATTATCGCCCCCGATCACTTTCTCGACGGCTCTCTTCACGAGCTGGAATGCCTGCCAGTATCCGCGCGCCGCCAGCGCGTCGCGGTTCCTTCGGTCAGGCTCGTGATGTTCAGGGTCCCAGTTCCCTTGACGCACCCTTTCAATCAGTGCTGGCGTGACGGAGTACCCCTCAATGGACAGCGAGTGATAGGCGTCGCTTCGATAAATCTCGTCAACGAAGCGAAGATAGGCCTCTCTGTCTTTCGGAAGCCCCGGCGCTTTCGGGAACGTTGCGATGACCGCCCCGCGCATCGATTCCCAAAGCATCTCCACACGCCCCACGATGGGGGCCGCAGCCCGGCGCGGCCTGCCGAATATCTGCCCGTCCTGGAAAGGATTGCTCTCCCGCACATCGTAGCCAGCGCTCTTCATCGCACCCATGATCTCATCCGCCAGCGCGGGCCGGCCGGTCTGCCGGAACGCTCCGGCGAGATAGCCCGCTTTCGAGGAGTGGCCGCCGTTCAGCAACAGCCGCAGCAGGTCCGAAGCGTCGCCGAGACTGGCCAGCACAACCTGCGTCTCGACCGGATTACCCGGGAAAAAGGATTCCGCCACTCTCACCAGCGCTGCTGGTGGCGAGAAAAGCCGCAAGCCATCCCTAACCAGGAGATCCGCTGCTGCCGGCATCTCTGTCACCTTCAGGTCGTAGAGCGACGTTCCGAACAGAAGCTTGATTTCGTTGTTCTTGCCCTTTGGGCTGTTCACCACCACCTGGTCAGGGATGACCGTTCTCTCGCCGTGAAGCCAAAGCGACTGTTCCGGCGACAGGTGCCACTGCTCGCCGAAACGGTCGCTGCAATAGCGCGCGCAAAATTCCCAGAATGAGGCGTACCATGGCGTGCTGTCGCCGGTGCGGACGCTCGGGCTGGAGGAGATCAGCCAGCCCTTCATGACCTCCTGAAGAAAGCCGTTCCCAACTAGCCGTTCACGGTGAACACGGCTCAGGTCGTCTGACCGGAACACACGTCTCCCATCCTTCTGAAGCGCTTTCAGCACATCGAGGGATTCAGCTAACTTCTCGTTCGGCGTCGCCATAGAAATTCTCCCGTTTCGGGTTATTGCAAGTTTATCATGCCGTACTACTACAAGTATATTATGCTGATAATTTACAAGTAAATTATGCTGTGTAAACACAAGTATATCGTGCGATATAAGCTAAATAATATTAAAATACAATAACTTATGATTACATATTTGGATGAATAATACCTCTCCAAAAATGCCAATTTGCCCCCCTCAGAAGAACTGTCCCTGATATTGGGTAACTGCAAAAGCTTGACATAACCATCTACAATTTGATATATATCAACAATCAGATGATTGCACCACATGGGAGATTACGATGCCACTAATTAGCGAAGACCTCGACCTTTCTTCCCTTGAAGAGGATCTGCTCACGCTTCTTGAAGCGCAAGAGCTGTATGGCCTCGAGATCATCAAGGCAATGCAATCTGCGACTGGGGGCAAACGGAAGATCGGGTATGGATCGTTATATCCTACCCTCCACAAGCTACAGAAGCGGGGGTTCTTGAAGGCGCGTTGGGGTGAGGACACGCCTACGGAACGTGCTGGGGCACGGCGTCGATATTACAGGATCACGGCACAGGGCCAAGAGGCACTCAACCAAACAAGGAAGATTCGAGTAAAGCTTGTGCAGTGGCGGCCGAGCCTGGTAACCAACATGAAAGGGTTCTGGCTGTTGACCATGAAAAACGCGAGGGGATGCTGAAAATGCATGAAAGTCCGCCTGAAGGCAAGCCATCGACCCTAAGTGGCATTGATTCCATACAGAATTTTGATGCGATACCCGATTTTGATAGCGCACCCTCATCCGATACCGACGACTACTGTGATATGCCCATGGTTGATGTCAAACCCACTTTTACAGTAGCCATCGACAGCAGACTCGATGTTCGTGGGGAAGTCCAGCCAGCTAATCCTTTCACCCGCGTCTTTCATCTCAAGGATATTGATAAGTTAATGCATAAGGAAAGGCTCGTCTACGAGGATCTGATGAGGCTAATCATCCAGGCGATTTCTCATGAATCATCTCAAGCTATTCTCCCTCCTCAGCATGGTTCTGGCATTAATAGCCTAGCGCATACCCTCTCCTATTTGCTGCCTCCTTGGGCGCGAGAAGAATGGGTGGGTGATTTCCGCGAGGACATTTCTTTCCTAACTGAGTCAGAGACCTCTCGTTGGAAAATTTGGTTGGTTGCGATTGGAAAGTTCTTAATTCTGCTTCTGGCCCTCACACGAGTTCGGATACAAGATATCGCGGCTCCTCGGCAGAAGAAAACCCCTGAATGACATTTCGAATAGAAACCCTATGTGTTCTCGGCGTGTTCTCTCCACAACAAAAACCGCCGAAATCCACCTGAATTGACCTGAACAGAACTGACCTGTCAAAACGGCGCAACTCCGCTGCTACAGCCGCGTTCCGCTGTACTGACAAGCACTTGTGCGGGAGACTCAGAAAGGCTTAGAAGGCTGATGCTCTATGAGCACCTTGGGCATTGTATCCCATCTATTCATGGTGAATGAAAGCGAAAAAAGCAGCAGGCCCCTCCTTCGCGAGCCATCTAAAAAGGGCAGGTCAAGAAGCCCAGAATCCAGGCTAACTAGATGAGAAAGGCATGAACATCGATCGGGAAGTAGAATAGATCGCCCCCCTCTTTGACAAACCCTGTTGCGGACACCAACGAGATAGCGTTGTCCCTTCAATGTCAGCTTTGGCCACATCACCGAGGTTCATGCCCGGTTCAACGTCCAATAATGTGGTAGCCATGTGGTAGCAGGACTCCGTAACCTCTTGCCTTCTCAAGTGATTGAAAGTGGCAGCAAACTAACAAACCGCAGGTCACCAAAGCGATCGTGTTCGGAATTGGGCTGATACCGTGGAGTCAGGAGCGGGTCGTCCTAATACCCCCCAACGCATCGCTCACTGTGGTACATCACCTCTGCGTAACAATTTCCTTTAGCTCAACAAGAATTGAAGCCGGTAGTTCCCGTAACGACTGGCATTTGTCCTTCTCAAGTCCCTTGACAAGTGCTTTAGATCGCCTAATTAGAATTGGGTCCGCGCCCATAACTTCAAAACGCAAAACCCTAGGGTAGGTGTCATAAAACTCCAGTTCAGGATCAGGCCGTTCCCACAACAATCCCTTTGCTATGTGAATATCATCGCACGCGAAGGACACGAGTGCGGGCACTAACGTATTCTCGTACTTCTGCGGTGTGATTGGATTGCCCCAGAGGGAGAACGGACCATTCGTGTCAAAAATAGCGTTCTGGTGTTCAACCTTCTCTAGCGAGAGTGCTTCGCTCCCTTCAAGCACTCTAGTCTTGAATTGTTCTAGCGTGCGGTTGTACAGATACATAGCGTGTCCCGTATAAGGACGGTACGCTTCCCCTAGTTTAATTGGGGCCTTGGCACCAACTCGTGGATCCCTAAATGTGATCCCCCGAAGATCTGCCAGCGTTAATTCTGCCATATCGAATTTTGTTCCAAAGACTTCTGCGTCTCGAAGATCTGCTCCATTTAGCTTCGCTTGGGTGAAGTCCGCCCCCTGCAGCTTTGCTCCACGGAGATCTGCCCCTTGCAGCTTCGCCGAACTCAGACTTGCGGCCATCAGATTGGCTCCTCTCAGATCAGCACCGCGAAGGTCAGCCCCGATAAAGTCTGCACCTTGAGCCTCGACCCTTGCCAATGCCGCTCCGCGCAGGTCGGTAATTCGTGCTTTGGTTCCCCAGAGCTTGGCCTTCCGCAAGTCCGAACCCGGAAAGTTCGCGTCATAAAGATCCGAGAAAACCAAGAATGCTTCCCTTAGATCGCCTTCCGGGAACTTGGCTTGTGTGAAATCTGTCTCTCGAAGTTCAGCCCCTCCAAGAGCGACACCACCACCACCCAATGTCTCACGCGTGGTAAAGCGAGCCCCGCGCAAGGTAGTGCCCAGCAGAACAGCGCCATCGAGCCGGGAATCTCGAAAATCCGCGTTCCAGAGGTGTGAGCGTTCAAAGTCAGCAAAACGAAGGTCTCGATTAGTGAGGTCTAAACCTTGCGCATGTTCAAGCCATGCGGAATCGATGGACTCTCCTCGTTGATGGTACACAGCCAACAGTTCCGGTGGCGGCGCTTCTTTAACAAGCGTTTTTCGAGATACTTCCAGTGCACGAGGAACAGATTTTACAGCCCTGTCTGGCCAACTACTCAACGACGATGGAAGGTAGCTATTCGTGGCGATCCACCATGATGGAATCTTCGGGCCAACCGCGACGCAGAATGAGAATAACACAACAAAAGCAGAGAACAAGCCGAGGCTCACCGTGGTAATCACTGGCCATCCCCTGGAGATCCATTGCAGACGCTCTGACTTATGGGCACTAAGAGACCGCACCTTCCAACTGAATAGCCACAGAAGCACAACGTCGATACAGATGGCTAACTTGTGCCAGCTCGTGATTTCAAAGCGATGCGCCGGCAGAAATCTAAGCTGAACCGCAAGTAGAATCGCGACAGGGAGGACGTAGATCGAAATGATATACGCGATTCTCACTCCAACCCACGCAATTATGTTTTCCTGGTCCTCACTCAGCCCCTGTGTTACCAAATATGGGTCCAACCGAAACAGCTCTCGCCGTCGTTCTATCAGACTTGTAGAAGACCATCTCAGCGCGTCATCGAAACCGTGGAGTCTTGTAGAAAGAAGCATTCTTTGAAGTAAAAGATTGAAGTGGAGTACGAGCAATAACCCGGGGGCTATCCCGTAGAAACTCACGATTGGCACATCGACATTCAGCAGCGGAAGCGCTACAACTGAGCCGCGAAGAAGCTGCTCGTGAGTGGTGGACCAGATCGTAACGCCCGCGTAAGCCACGAACACGAGCAAGGTTAAGTGAGCCTTGGTTGCGTTTTTGGAAGCGGAATTTACCGCATCCAGCTGCTCGTCAATCTGGGCATTCATCTCGTTATTAAACTATTATGAATTCTAATCAGCGGAGTACCCTCACACAGACTGCATGTTCTGGAACCTATGATGAATTGCGCCCCAAGGGTATGCTTTTGCCGAACTCGGATCAAGTCATTCGTCCTCGCTCTCGGACTCTGCTACCTCGTTGCTACCAGGACAGGACAAACTAGGCCCCTCAGCCCCCATGGGAGGAGCATCCTGCTTTGTTGTTTCTTGTGGGGTTAGGTTGTCTGAGGTAGGACTTGCTGAACTTCGTAAACCGCAGGTCAGGTTTCTAAGCCGCTAGAGCAACTCCTTGAATCTCAAAGCGCAGCAGGGGTGCCAACGATGGTTGTATTGCCTGCCCTCCACCAAACTTATTTTGTCCCGTGACCAGCCGCTATAACCCGAAGTAGTCCCCCGAGACTTCCGCCGTCA
>Ga0187893_10010303_pt1 | contig 14001 bp, 18 predicted proteins | sample MA1701074metaG_FD_139574 | JGI IMG/M metagenome (GOLD analysis project Ga0187893, IMG submission 139574) | White microbial mat communities from a basaltic lava cave in the Kipuka Kanohina Cave System on the Island of Hawaii, USA - MA170107-4 metaG ...
GAGCGCGGCGACCAGCGCGGCCAGGCGGATCGCCGCGGGGAACGAGTAGCCCGTCGTGGGATGGAACCAGCCGCCCATGTATCCCGCGGCAAGCGGGCTCGTGCACTGCGGCCGCGCTGCCGACCGCGCCGGCAACGGGAGCACCCCGTGCTCCTCGCGGATGATCCGCGCCGGCTCGAAGCCGCGCCGCGCGCAATACGCCAGGATGCCGTCGCGAACGGCCGTGCGATCGAGCGCGCTCGAATCCGAGAAGTACGTGTCCTCGACGAGGAGCTGCGTGGCCGACACCGGCAGCACGTAGAAGAACCGAAAGCCGTCCGCCTGCTCCACGGCGGCGTCCATGAGGCACGGCACCGGCACGCGACTCGGAGACACGAGCTCCATCTCGAGACCGACGAACTTCTGGTAGCCGGCGATCGGCGTGGCGCGCGACGCGGCGAAGCGCTCCGGGCCACGCGCATCCACGATCAGCGGGGCGCGGAGGATCCGCCCGTGCTCGAGCACGACCTCGTGGCGGCCGGTCACGGCAGCCAGGCATCCCGTGAACACGTGGGATCCCGGCGCCGCCTCCACGGCGCGCACGACCAGGTCGTGCAGGCGTCGCGAGTCGAACGAGGCATAGCGGGATTCGAGCCGGCGCGAGAAGCGGGGAAACCGGACCTCGTAGGCCGGCCATGTCACCTCGAGGAGCGGGCCTGCGAAGTCCGCCGCGGATCCGGGAAGGTCCGCGAGATGGCACGACCAACGGTGGTTGCCGCCGAGCGTGCGGCCGCGCTCGACGAGGGCGAGGCGCGCGTCCGGACGACGCCGGAGGACGGCGAGGGCGACGAGCGCGTTCTGGAGCCCGCCGCCGACGAGGATGTAGTCGAAGTCGAGTGGGCCGCCGGAACCCCTTGCTGGGACGTAGGACATGTCCTATACATAACCTAGACAATGATTGGGTCAACTCCCCTCGCGCGGAGACGCATCCTCTTCTGTGCGGAGAGCATCACGCTCTCGCAGGTGGTGCGGCTGCTCGTGCTCTCACGCGCGCTCGACCGCGACGTCTACGAGGTGCACTTCGCGGCCGGCGCGTTCGACGAGACGTGCTTCGCCGGATCCGACGTCGTTCGGCATGTGATCCCCACCGTGAAGGCGGCGACCGTGCTGCGGCGCGTGGGATGGGGATGCCGCCCCTACGGGCGGCCGACGCTGCGCCGCTACGTTCAGAGCGAGCTCGCGCTCTTCGCGCGCGTGCGCCCCGACGTGGTCGTGGGCGATTTCCGTCTCTCGCTCGCGGTGAGCGCGCCGGTAGCGCGCGTCCCGTACGTGAACCTCGTGAACGCCTACTGGAGCCCCTGGGCGGCGCGCGATCGGTGGCCGGTTCCGGATCACCCGGTGCTGTCGCTGCTCGCGGTGGAGACCGTCGAGCGGCACGTCGGCACCGTGCTCCCCTGGATGCGCCGCCACTTCGCGGCCCCGCTTGACGCCGTGCGCGCCGAGTACGGTCTGCCGCCGTTGGGCGACCTGCTCGCCATGTTGACCGCGGGCGATCTGGTGTTGCATCCCGACGTGCCGGAGCTAGTGCCGACCAGTGGGCAACCGGCGCACCATCGCTACCTGGGCTCCGTGTCGTGGAGCCCCGCGGTGCCGATTCCCGTCTCGTTCCGCGCCGCGGAGCCCGGGCCTCCCTGGGTGTACGTGACGCTCGGATCGTCGGGTGACCTGGACACGCTTCCCGCGGTCCTCGAAGCCCTTGTCACGCTGCCCGTCCGCGTCATGGTGGCGACGGCCGATCGGCGTGCGCAGGCATGTGCGGGCGGCGCGCTGCACGTGACGTCGTACCTGCCGGGGGACGAAGCGGCCCGCCTGGCGGCGTTCGTGGTGTGCAACGGCGGTAGCAGCACCGCGTACCAGGCGCTCTACGAGGGTACGCCCGTGCTGGGGCTGCCGGCCAACCTCGATCAGCATCTCGCCATGGCGGCGATCGTCCGGCGCGGAGCCGGCATCGGGGTGCGCGCCCAGGGCGCGCGCGCAACGGCGATTCGCGAGGCTGCCTCGGCGCTGCTCTGCCGGGACGGCTTCGCGGAGGCGGCACGAGCCGTGGCGGCGGACATGCGCCGGTACGACGCGCAGGCGGGTTTCGCCGCTCGGCTCTCCACGATGCTTGGTGGCGGGATCCGCATCGAGCCCACGCGGGCCGCCGGGGGGGAGTCGTGCGCATGACCCGGGCATGCCGATCCGTGGCCGTCGTGCTCGCGAGCGTGCCGCTCCTCGCCGCGTCGAGCGGTGGCCGCGTGACGATCGAGATCGACGGCTTCCGTTCGGACGCCGGCCGCGCCTACGTGGCGCTCCACGCTTCGCCCGCCGGCTTTCCGGGCGCAGACGGTTCCGCGGCGCGGACCGCGGACACGCCGATCGCCGGCGGAAGAGCGACGGTGGCGCTCGACGGTATCGCACCCGGCACGTATGCAGTCGCGGTCGTTCACGACGAGAACGCCAACGGGAAGCTCGACACGAACGTGCTCGGCATCCCCACCGAGGGAGTCGGCGCGTCGAACGGTGCGCAGGGGCGCTTCAGCGCCGCCCGATTCGACGACGCGAAGTTCACCGTCTCGGCCGACACCACGATCGCCATCGCGATCGTCTACGTCGGCTTCTTCTGACCTCGAAGGACATCGATCCATGCCCAATGCCGTTTTCACACTCGCGCCTGATTTCGCCGTCGTTCCGGCGGCCGTGCTTCCCGAGCAGCTGATGTCGTCCCGGCGCATCCACGCGGGCCTGCAGCCCGAGCGGCGGCTCATGCTGGCCGTGCTCGAGGATGCGATCGCCGATTTCCAGCGCCTCGGCTTCGCGACGACGCCGGCGGGTCGCCGCGAGTTCCTCGCCGCCCGCGCCTGGATCGAGCTCGACGGCAGCGACTGGTCGTTCTCGTTCGCCGCGATCTGCGAGGCGCTTGGGCTGGACGCCCAGGGGATTCGCCGTGCGCTCGGGGTCTGGCTCACGCGGCAGCGCGCGCTGCCGCCCGCTGCGCGCACTCGCATCCGCCATCCGTTCCGGCGCACCAATGGGCTGAGGACGCATGCGCGCGGCCGCGCGCCTGGGACGCGGATCACGGAGTGACGCATGGCCGAGGCTCAACACTTGCGCTGCACCCAGCGCGTGCCCCGACCGACCGACACCATCGACTACGAGTTGCCCCTGTGCATCGTCGAGATGCTCGGGCCGAACCGTCCGGGCAATGACGCCCGGCGAAACTGAACGCAGGAGGATCTCTTCATGAATCGTCTCTTGTTGGCTGCGCTCGCGTTCGCGGCGCTGGTCGAGCCCGCCGCCGCGACGAATCCGGGTACCGGCCCCACGGCCCGTGTGCGGGTGATCCACGACTACAGCACCGCCGGCGTTGCCGATCCGGCGCTGGTGGACGTTCGCCTCGGGACGGCCGCCAATCCCATCGACAACCCGGTCGCGGCCACCCTGGCGTACGGCAACATCACGCCCTTCCTCACCGTGCCGAAGGGCGGCTACACGGTGGGGGTCTATGCTGCGGGCACCACGGCGGCGCTCGTGGAGGGACCACTCATCTTCGCGCGCTCCACGCTGACGACCGTACTGGCGCGGCAGGTGGCGGTGGGGAACGACACGTTCACCATCGACGCCATCAACGACAGCGGGCGGCGCAAGAACTCGTTCGATGCGAGCGTGCGCGTGATCCACGGCATCCCGGCGGCCGCGGCCGACGGCGTGCGCGTGGGTGCGGCGGGGGCCGGCTGTCTCACGCCGCCGCTCTACTTCCCCGCGACCACCGTGCTGAGCGTGCCGCGGGGCACGTACACCGTCGGCGTGTATCCTCCCGACGACGCCGACTGCGGCGGGGATCCGATCCCGGGCCTTTCGGCCACGGTCGAGCTGAAGGCGCTTCGAGGCTACACCGCCATCGCGCGCGTGAAGCCGGGCGAAGCCGCCGCCTTCGAGCTGGGGCTGGCTGTCGACTACTGAGCACTCGCCCGACCGGCCGGCAGCTCGCGGTGGCGCCGGCCGGTCCTTGAGCCGCGCTCGGCATCGCCGGTGCGCCCGGGACCACGCCCGTTCGCGGGTGCCGTCCTAGTTAGCTGCGCCGCCGGCCTTCAGCGTGGCCAGCTCGGTGTTCTTCTTCTGGAGGTCGGTCGTGCACTGGCCGAGGCGCGTGTTCGCGACCTCGTACTTGCCCTCGACGTCCTGGCGCTGCTTGCGCAGCTCGATGATCGTGCCGTCGAGCTCGACCACCCGCTTGCGGAGCGACGGGGCGCCGTTCACGCCGTTGCCGTAGAGCAGGTAGGCCACGAAGAAGCCGGCGGCGAAGGACACGAGCAGGACGACGAATCGTTGAATCCCCGCCCAGGTAGCTTCCTTGACCTGTTCCTTCGCGGCTTCCTCGTCGATCTCGTTCAACTCCACGGATGGCCCTCCCTTGCTCGGCCGTCCATAGCCCATGGCCGGTCGGCCGGTAAAGGGGGCGCCCGATCAGGCGATCGGGGCGCCCCGGTCGGTGGTCAGATACTCGCGGATCAACCGCGGCACCTTGCGCATGGCTTCCTCGAAGGTGCGAAACACCTCTTCGCGGACCCATTCGCCACGGACCCAGGCGTCGAAGGAGGATTCGCGCCCGAGCCGCACTTCGACCAGCCTCTCGCCCACGGGCCGTGCCGTCATGATGGCGCGGACGGACTCTCCGGAGTCGACCAGCACGCCGCGCCCGTACGGGGGGAGCGGGAGCGCGTTGCGGATCTTGGCGACGCGCTCTTCCGGAACGCGCTGGCGCTCGAGGAGATGCAGGATCCCCCACGTCCCCTCGGGCGCGTCCACCTCGTCGAACCATTTCAGGTTCAGATCGGTGAGCCGCCGCTGCGCGCGGTCCTGATCGTAGCCGTCACCGGTCTGGAAGAACCGCTGCCCGAACTTCGCGGGCGGCCGCTCGCCGGGGCCGCGGTCGATCTTCTGCTGATCGACCCACCAGCGTCCCTCGAGATTCGGCCGGTCGCCCTGTCCGCCCACGGCCGGCGACCCTAGCCGAGCGTTGCCGGGCTCACAACCGCGGGCTATGGGATCGCCGCATGAGCAGCGAGCAGCCGCTTCGCGGCACGTGGGGGCTGATCTTGGGAGCGTCGAGCGGCTTCGGCGCCGCGACTGCGCGCGCGTGCGCGCGCGCAGGGATGAGCATCATCGGCGTGCACCTCGACCGCAAGGCCACCCTCCCGCTCGCCGAGGCCGTCGTCCGCGACGTCGAAGCCGCCGGGGCCGCCGCGCGCTTCTTCAACGTGAACGCGGCCGACGAGGGCAAGCGCGATCAGGTATGCCAGCAGGCGGTCGAGCTTGTCCGGCCGGCGCCGTTGCGGCTGTTCATGCATTCGCTGGCGTTCGGCTCCTTGCGTTCGTTCGTGACCGACGACGCCGGCGAGCAGGTCACGAAGGCGCAGCTCGAGATGACGCTCGACGTGATGGCACATTCGCTCGTCTATTGGACGCAGGATCTGGTGCGTCACGGGCTCATCGGGAGCGGATCGCGCGTGTTCGCGATGACGAGTGCCGGTGGCGCCCGCGTGCTGCCGATGTATGGACCCGTCTCGTCGGCCAAGGCCGCGCTCGAGTCGCACGTGCGCCAGCTCGCGCTGGAGCTCGGGCGCCGAGGCGTGGCCGTGAACGCCATCCGCGCCGGGGTGACCGACACGCCCGCGTCGCGCAAGATCCCCGCTGCCGAGCTGATCTTCGCCGAGGCCAAGCGCCGCAATCCCGGAGGGCGTCTCACGGAGCCCGACGACGTCGCGCAGACCATCGTGGCCCTCTGTCAGGGCCCGTCGTCGTGGGTCAGCGGGAACGTGATCGGCGTCGACGGCGGCGAAGACGTGGTCGGCTGAGCGACGCGATCCGCCGCGTCCCGCAGCGCTTGCGCGCCTGCACGCCCCGCACGAAGCGGCTCGCGAACACGTCCGCCTTTCGTTCCGGGTCGGCCCAGAGCACGTAGTGTCCGAGCTCGTGGTAGATCATGTTGATCCATCGGCGCTCGGAGTGGTACTTGCGCCCGCGCTTCCAGGCCTCGGGGTGCATGAGGAGCAGCGTGCCGTTCTCGCAGCACCGGCCCGCGGTCTTGCCCCAGTCGAGGTACTCGAACCATTCCACGCGGGGGGCGGGAAGCCGGTAGAAGCGGCTGAGCCGCCCCATGGCGTGGCGGAAATCGGCCTCGCGGTGGGTCTGGAAGAACCCACTGAGCCGCTGGTCGATCGACCGCCGCGTCCGGACCCCTGGCAACACCATCCGCATGGGAGCGCGAGAAACGGTACTGGCGCCCCCCACGGCAGTCAACGCGACTCAACTCATTGGAAATACGGCATGATTTCCGACGCAACCCTGCGAAGAAGGTCGTCGTCGAACGGGGGGCGGATGCTGAAGATGACCTCGTTCACCCCCGCGGCGGCATACTCTTCGATGCGCCGCCGGATGGTCTCCGGGCTGTCTGCCAGGACGGCCCGGGCGGTCTCCTTGCCGACCATGGCGCGGGCGCCGAGACGCACCAGCGGCCCCGCGAGCGGGACCTTCGTGATGCTCACCAGCGGCAGCAGCACGGACACGTCGGTCGGGCAGGGGCTGCGCCCGATCTTCTTGCACTCGTCGGCGATGATCTGTCGGCGCTCGCGGATGCCCTCGGGCGTGACGCCGGAGACCGCGTTCCAGCCGTCGGCGTAGCGGGCCACCTGCGGGATGATCCATTGCTTACCCTGGCCGCCGATCACGATCGGCGGATGCGGCTTCTGGACGTTGCCCGGCGCGTAGGGCGCGCGATCGAGCGCGTAGTACTTCCCCTGGAAGCTCGGATGGTCCTCCTTCCAGAGCTTGGTGATCACCTGCAGCGCTTCCTCGAGCCGCTTGGCGCGCTCGCGCGGCGTGCCGAAATGGAAGCCGTACGCCGTGTGGTCGCGCTCGAACCAGCCGGCGCCGATGCCGAGGATCAGGCGGCCGTTGCTCACGTGGTCGATCGTCGTAGCCATCTTCGCGAGCAGCGCCGGGTTGCGGTAGGTGACGCCCGTCACCAGCACGCCCACGCGGATGCGCTCGGTCTCGGCCGCGAGCGCCGCGAGCAGCGTCCAGCCCTCGAAGCACTCGCCGTCCTCGTCGCCGAAGATGGGCAGGAAGTGGTCGAACACCCAGGCGCTGTGGAAGCCGAGCGTGTCGGCCGTCTTCCAGGCGCGCTGGATGTCCTCCCACCGTGCCCCCTGATTCGGGGTCTGGATCCCGAAGCGCACCCGCGCGGCGTCGGCGGAAGAGGCGACCAGCGCGAGCACGGCGAGGGCGAGCAGCGTCGATTTCGTCATGTTCCGGCGTCTACCGCGTCCGGCTGCGTCGGCTCAATCGGGGTCGTCGGCGTCCGCCTCACGGGAGGAAACCCGAGAGATAGTAGTCGTTCCCGTCCTGGTGACAGCCGACGCATACCTTGGCGCCCCGTCCGGGCCGCACGATCGGGGTGCGGCCGTCGAACGTCTCGAAGAAGTACCATCCCTTGCCGCGCCGGCCACTGCGCCCGCGCACCTTGCGCATGACGGAGTAGCCGATCACTTGCTCCTCCCCGGCGAAGTACAGCTCCTTCACCATGGCGGCGCCTCGCCTAAACGTGGTGCGGCCCGCCTGCAGGTCCTCCACGAGGGTGGGGCTCAGCCAGGTGCGTACGTTGTTGCCGTGGGCCGGGACCGACGGGTGCACCGCCGGCTCCGCCACCCAGGTCCGGTACGTACCAGCGCGCAGCCACTCGAGGAGCGCGCGGGTGCGAGTCGGGGGCAGCGGACGCTCGCCGGCCGAGGCTCCCGTCGCGCACGCCACGACGAGGGCGACGAGGAAGATCCGGGCCGGACGACGCACGCCCGAAGCATAGACCGATCGGGAGCCCGTGTTGAGCCCCGCCGAGCCGCTCATCGGGACGCCCCGGAAGCCCGGCCCGGGTCGATTTGATCGCGCAGCATCTCGAGCTTCATCGCCTCCATGGAGCGGATCGGCTCGTCGCGGGGCGGCACCCCGCCGGGTGGGACGACGCGCCGCCGCCCCGGAGCGACGCGGAAGCTCCCGGTGCGGTCGTGCATGGCGACGGTGCCGTCCAAGACGCACGCGCACGAGCCTTCCTCGTTGCGGAAGACGGCGAACGTCGTGCCGCTGATCTCGACGCGCGCGTCGGGGACGACTATGTCCAGCGTCGCGCCGGCAAAGCGCCGCCCGGTGAGGCCACGCAGCTCGCCGCGCTCCAGCGTCGCTCCGACGCGGCGACCGAACCAGCGTCCTGGCGTGGCGGGAAGGCGCACGGTGGTCGCGGGCGTCACCACCAGCGTCATCGTGTCTGCGCTCTGGATCAGCAGCTCGGCCTGCGCATCGGTAGTCACGCGGGCGCCCGCCGCCACCGTGACGTCGGGGACGCGAGCCAGGTCGAACGGCCTGCCGTCGATCGTCACGACGCCGGCACCGCTCGTCGCGGTCACCTTCCAGGTCGCACCTCGGTTGCCGACGGCGAGGGATGCGCCGATGGCCGCGGCCAGCGAGGCCGCGAGCGCCGCGGCGATCCAGCGCCGCGGGGATCGCGCCGGGCCGATGCCACCGGAGACGAACCGCCGCCGCAGGCGCTCTCGAAACGCCGGATCGGCACCGACCGGCGGCAGCCGGCCCAGCGACTCCCGGACGCGGCGCTCGTCCGCCGTCAGCTGCTCGTCGTCACGGCTCATGGCTTGAGCACCTCGAGGAGCTTCCCGAGGGTCGCGAGCGCTCGGTGGTACTGCTGTCGGACTGCGGCGTGGCTCTGTCCGGTCATCTGCGCGATCTCGTCGTGGCGGAGGCCCTGCCAGTCGTGCAAGAGCACGACGAGCCTGGCGGGCTCGGGCACCTTTCCCAGCGCCTCCTGGACCAGGGTCGCCTCCTCGTTCGTGCGTGCCGTGTCGGCGGGACCGGGTCGGCCGTCCAGCAACTCGGCGGCGAGTATCGGGTCGTCGTCGAGCGACCGGGATCGGGCGTGCAGCCGGCTGCTCGCGGCGTCCCAGTGATCCCGGCACACGTTCGTGGCGATCGTCGCCACCCACGGCCAGGGATCGCGCGCCGGGTCGAGCGTGTCGAGCGCGCCGTGGATCTTGAGAAACGTATCCTGGGTCAGATCCTCCGCCGTGGCATGGCTGCCCGTCAGCCGGAAGATCAGGCCGTACGTTCGGTCGAAGAACGCGTCGAAGAACCCCTCGAGCGCGGACGGATCCCGTGCACGAACGCGCTCGAGGTCTACGTCGCTCGGCATGGCGCAGGCGGCAACATACCAGTTCGTCCCGCCTCCCGCATGGCGAGACACGGCGTGTGGTGCGGCGTCGGGAGCCGCGGGCCCGGGGGCGACGCCCGGGCCCGCGGCGCGCAACGCCTCACGGAAGCGCGGCTTCGAGGTTGGCGCCGATGGTGTTGCTGCCGGGCGTCCGCTCGTCGAACGGCAGATCGAAGAAGCCCAAGTAGTTCCGGACGAAGATGTTGGCGCGCGAGGCCGGGCTCGTTTGGATGGCCGTGCGGAACCGCGAGATGTGGTTCTCCGCGACGAGGTCGCCGCTGGGCCCATCGACGGCCGGGTCGGCGTCGGGCGCCGGGTTGTAGCAGATGCCCAGCTGACCGTTCTCCCCGCCCGCGATGGTATTGCGCTTGATGGTGTTCGCCCCGCTCCCGCCGCCGCGCACGAAGACGCCGAGAAACGTCCGCGCGATGACGTTGTCGGTCATGCGAACGCCACGCGAGTTCACCAGGAGGATGCCGGTTTCCGGGGGGAGGCCGGGCAGATCCTCGCCGGATATCTGCAGCCCCGCGAGCACGACGTTGCTCGAGTCGCGGACGTCGAGCGCCGTGCCGAAGTCGCGCAAGGTCCCGCCGTGGACCTTCACGTTCGCGCGGCCGTCGATGACGATGCCCGCGCCCGTCTTTCCGCCCAGGCCCGTGAGCGTGAAGCCGTTCAAGTCGAGGCTCACGTCGTCCGCGGCGATGGTGACCAGCGGCTGGTCGCTCCGCGCCTTGAGCGGACGCCGCACGGTGTAGCTTCCCGACTTGCGGATCACGATCGCTTCACCTCCCGTGATGTCGAACGCGTTGCCGCCTGGGCTCGCCGTGGCGGTCCCGAGTGCCAGCGCCAGCGCACCCATCGTGATTACAGACCTTCGCATCGCTGAACCTCCTTCGTTCGTGTGATGGGGCGCACGCCCCGGGTGTCGATCGGCCGAAGGAGATACGAGCGCCGGCCGCCCGTGTGACGGCTCAGGCCGCGTGCCGGCGCGGCCGCGCCGGCGCCGCGAGGATCTGCCAGACGATCGCGCCCGCGACGATGGCGAGCGCCAGTCCCTGCTGGTGGGACAGGCCCAGCCATCGCTCCGGGCGTCCGTCGGCCCGCAGCGGGTCGAGCACCAGCCGCAGCATGCCGTAGAGGCCGAGGTAGAGGCGGAAGGCGGTTCCGGGCGGGAGGGAAGCCTGCTCGACGTTCCGGAGCGCTCGCCGACACGCCCAGGCGATCAGCAACAGGCCCGCGGATTCGTAGAGCTGCACGGGATGCGGGGGCCGTCCCGGGCAGCACCCGGCGGCGTAGCAGCCGAGGCGGCCTACGGCGTGGCCGAGCGGGATGGCGACGGCGAAATAATCGGCGCCGCGCGTGAAGCTCCTGCCTCGCAGCGCCGCAAAGGCCCCACCGGCCGCGACCGCCCCAAGCAGCCCCCCGAAGAACACGAACCCGACGCCGAAGTCGGCCCAGAACCGCAACTCTCCGCGGGTGTAGTGCTCCCAGCCGAGGACGACGAACAGGGCCTTGGCGCCGATCACTCCGCCGGCCAGCAGCACCCACATGGCGGCCCAGAACTCGTTCTCGGAAACCCCCAGCCCGCGGCGGTTTCGCTTCAGCCAGGCGACGGACGCGATGCACCCGGCCGCCGCGAAGAGGCCGAAGGGGGTCGGCGTCATGGGGTCCGCCCCGCGGCCGCGGTCCCTCGGTAGTAGGCCTCGCGCAGGCCGAGCGCGTTGACGGCGCACATCGGCTCGAGCCGGCCGTCGATCGGTACGCGAAAGGCACAAGCGGCAAGCCGCTCGCGCCCGGCGTGGGTCGCCGCTTCGCGCGCGCTCATGAAGTGGTGGCTGACGATGCAGAAGTAGCGAAGGCGGACGGCGCCGGCACGGCAGGCGACGCGCCAGGCCTGCGGGAGCACGCGAGTGAGCAGGAAGCGGCCGTGCCGGGCGACGATGCGGGCGGCCCGTTGCATGGCGGCCGGCGCGTCGTCGAGGCGAAACGACGTCCCGCCGAGCCGGTCGAGCAGCTCGCGCAGAACGTCCATCTCCTCGGGACGGTCGCGGCGGTAGAGCGGCGTGAACGCCCCCCGGCGCGAGACGACACCCTGCACGAAGCGGCTGCAGTCGGGATGGCCGAGCCATCCTTCTCCTCGGCGGAGATCCGCAACGCCCGCACCCTCGGCGATCCGGTCCCACAACGCCTCCGGTGTCACGCCGCCGAGCGCCGGCTCGGTGCGTCCGACGGCGGCGAGCGGCTGGAAGCTCACCATCTTGAAGGCGTCCGTGTTGCGGAGAAACCATCGGACGACACCGGGGACCTCGTCGAGATTGCGGCTCGTCACGGTGACGGTCGACGCCGCTTCGAGCCGTCGCCCCGTCTTCCGCCGCGCCGTCCGGATCAAGTCCGCGAACTCCGCCCGAAGCCCGTCGAGGTCGGCCTCGGATTCAGCGCGGGCGTACCGGTCGCGTCGACCGCGCATCGTGGTGTCGACGTGCACCGAGAGCTCCGTCAGCCCGCCGGCGCACATGAGGCGTTCGAGGAGTCCGGGCTTGCGCCGCAGCGTCTCGCCGTGCGTCATCAACATCGGCACGAGTCCGATCCGGCGGGCGTATCGCAGCAGCTCGACGAGATCCTCTTCTCGGCGCAACGTGACCTCGCCGTCCGTTACCTGCAGGTTGCCGGCGGGCCCGAGCCAGGCCCGGATGACGCGCAGCTGCGCCTTGAGCTCCTCGAGCGAACTCGGCCGCATGCGATTCGCGTCGCCCCCGAGGTAGCAGCCGCCACAGGTGAAGTCGCATCGCGGCATGGCGCCGATGGTGGCGGCACAGCCGGCATACTGCCGGCCCAGGAACTGCGTCGGGCCTCGCAGGGCAGGCGGGAGCGCCGCCCAGGCCGCCTCGAGCGTCGCGCGCGTCTCCGCGGCGTCGCAGGAGCCGGTCACGTCAACGCCCCTGCCGGCGCTCGCAGTCGGCCTTGGCGTCGCCGGAGAGCCCCGCGCACTCCTCGATCTCGCCGCCGGGCGGCACGTCCCGCGGGGGACCGAAGAGCCCGAAACACGCCGTGCCGGCCACGAAAACCCCTGCCAGCGCGAGCACCATCAAGACGTCCTTCATGGATTCCCTCTCCTTTGATCGTTGAGACGCCAGTCGTAGTCCAGGAACTCGATGCGGAGCCCCGGAGCGCTGACGGCCGGCACGCCCATGTACGGCGCCACGAACGACGCGAGCGAGCCGGCCTCGGACTCGAAGTCCTTCCGGAACCACCGGAAGATCGCCGACAAGTGCAGCGTTTCGCTCGCGGTGTCGTAGCGGTTCTTCGTCGGGTCGCGCAGAAAGGTCCGCCCCTGATCGTCGAGCTGCCGCTCGAGATCCTGCCCCCGATACGCCTCGGAACGCAACGGGGGACAGCTACGGGCGGCGCAGACGAGCGCGAAATGGATGCGGGGCTCGCGGAAGTCGCTGCGCAGCGTGCGGTGCTCGACGTCATCGAGCGAGACTAGCCCGCCCTTCAGCGCGGGCATCGGAATGAACCGGTGCCGGAAGGCCGCTCCCGGGAGCCAGCCGATGCTCCGAATCGACCGGACCGGATAGTGGTCGAGCACCTGTCGGATGGTGAAGGCGTTGTAGACGTTGATCCAGAAGGCGATGCGCTCGGCCGGCGTCCAGCGCTCGTAGTCCGAGGGGCAGACGGCCGACAGGCGCTCGAGATACTCGGCGAGCGTCTCCTGCTCGCGGCGCTGGATGGCGTCGTAGTCCACGCGGCCCCCCTCGACGCGCCGGGCGAGCAGCGCCGTCCATGCGGCATGGGTCTGGTCGAGCGGCGTACAGGTGGCGGTGGCCGACCCGGCGGCCAGCACGATCAGGCAGCCGGCGAGGGCCGCGAGCTGCCGGCGTCTCGAGGGCATCTCCCGGACGAGGATACGCCGGACGGGGGTCCGTGTGACAGTGGGCTTCGCCAGCCGTCACGGCGTCGTCCGCACGTCCTCCCGCAGGATCTGCTCCAGCTCGGCGGCGGCGCCGCGCGAGAGCCGCAGCAGCTCGGCCTCGTCGTCGCCGGCGGCCATCTGCCGCTGCATGAGGGCCTCGTCGTGCTGCCGGAAACGCCGCACCGCGAGCCGGGCGTGCTCGCTGGAGAGCCCGACCTCTTCCAGCACGCGCCCCGTGGCCTCGAGGCTCGAGCCGTAGAGCTCGCGAAAGACGTGGTGCACGCCGAGGCGCATGAGCGCGTGCGCGTGCTGGCGGTTGCGGGCGCGCGCCACGATCCGCAGGTCGGGGAAATGCTCGCGCAGCGCCTGGGCCGTCTCGATCGACGCGTCGACGTCGTCGATCGCCAACACGAAGAGCCGCGCCTGCTCGGCGCCGGCCGCGCGCAGGAGCTCGAGGCGCGCCGCGTCGCCGTAGAAGACCTTGTGCCCGAAACGGCGGATGACGTCGATCTGCGTGGGATCCACCTCGAGCGCGGTGGTCGGGATGCGCTTGGACGTGAGCACGCGCGAGACGATCTGGCCGAAGCGGCCGAAGCCAGCGATGATCACCGCGCCGTCCTCGCCGTGGACCTCGTCGAAGGGCTGCGGCTCGCTGCGGCGCCGGCGCCGCAGCCAGTCGTCGACCGCCAGCAGCGCCGGTGTGGTCGCCATCGACAGCGTGACGACCACGACGAGTAGCTGCGTGAGACCCGGCGCCAGGACCTCCGCCTGCCGCCCGACCCCGAAGACGACGAAC
>Ga0187893_10010304_pt1 | contig 14000 bp, 15 predicted proteins | sample MA1701074metaG_FD_139574 | JGI IMG/M metagenome (GOLD analysis project Ga0187893, IMG submission 139574) | White microbial mat communities from a basaltic lava cave in the Kipuka Kanohina Cave System on the Island of Hawaii, USA - MA170107-4 metaG ...
CGCCCGGCGCCACGATCGAAGCCGACGCGATCGTCGTCGGCACCGGCGCGGGCGGCGCCGTCGTCGCCGCGGAACTCCAGCAGGCGGGACTCTCCGTCGTCATGCTCGAGGAGGGCGCGTACTTCACGTCGCGCGACTACGGGCACTCCACGCCGCTCGAGGCCGTCCGCATGCTCTACCGCAAGAGCGGCATGACGTTCACCGTCGGCAACCAGTCCGTCCTGCTCCCCGCCGGCAAGTGCGTCGGCGGCACCACCGTCATCAACCAGGGGACGTCGCTCCGCGCGGTGCCCGCGTCCGTCGACCGCTGGAGGAACGAGTTCGGACTCGCCGACCTCGCGCGCGACATCGACGATCTCTACGCGCGCGTCGAGGAGGTCCAGGGCGTGAAGCGCATCCCCGACCGCCTCTTCGGCCGTCACGGCGAGCTCTTCAAGCTCGGCACCGAGCGCACCGGCCACACGGGCGAGGTGCTCTCGCGCAACGAGCGCGGGTGCCGGGGCGCCGCCCGCTGCTTTCTCGGCTGCCCGAACGACGCGAAGCAGGCCGTGCATCTCTCGTACGTGCCGCGGGCGCTGCGCGCGGGCGCGCGGCTCTACGTGCGGTCGAGGGTGCGGAAGATCCTCGTCGAGGGCCGCCGCGCCGCGGGCGTCGTCACGCGCAGGAATGTCTTCCGCGCTCCGATCGTCGTCGTCGCGGCCGGCGCGATGTACACGCCGCTCCTCCTGCGCGGGTGCGGCGGGCGCGGCCGGGGACTCGGCCGCCACCTCAAGATGCACCCGGCCGTGCGGGCGATTGGTCTCTTCGACGAAGACATCCGCGGCTGGAGCGGCACGGGCACGCCCCAGGGCTGGCACCTCGTGGACACGCTCGCCGACGGCATCTCCATCGAAGGGATCCAGCTGCCCCCGACCGTGATGGGCCCGTCCCTCCCCGACTTCGGCGCCGCGCTCACCGGCGTCATGCAGGACTACGGCGGCCTCCTCCCGCTCGGCGTGCGCACGATCGAGGACACCGAAGGGCGCGTCTTTCCGAGCTTCTCGTCGTGGCCGCTCCTCTGGTACTGGCTGCGCCGCTCGGACGTCGACCGCCTCACGCGAGGCGCCGCGATCGCCGCCGAAATCCTCTTCGCGGCCGGCGCGAAGAAGGTCTTCACCGGCCACCGCGGCTTCGAGGAACTGCGGACGATGGACGACGTCCGGCGCCTGAAGTCCGCGCGGCTCGGCGCGACCGACATGGAAGTCTCCGCCTACCACGCGCAGGGCACCGCCCGCATGGCCGACTCGCCCGAGAAAGGCCCGTGCGATCAGACCGGCCAGCTCTGGGGCGTCGACGGCCTCTACGCCGCCGACGGCTCGTCGATGCCGGCGACCCCCGTCATCAACCCGCAGCTCTCGATCATGGCGTTCGCCACGCACGTCGCACGATCGATCCTCGCGCGCACCCGCAGGTCTCTGTCCGTGTTTGACCCGCTCCTGACGTCCGGCTCCTGACGCTTCACGGTGCCAAGACCTTCCTCGTAGACGCGCCAATGCTGTTCCTGATCGGGGCCGCCTTCGGCTGGCGGCGCGGAGATCGTCCGTCCGACGCGCGCTCGATCGCCTGCGCCGCGACGGCCAACGCGCTCGCCGGGATCGCGCTCCCCGCGATCTGCTACTGGAAGCACCCCGCGTGGATGCTCGGCTATCTCGTCGATCCCGCGCGCGTCCCGCTCTGGGCCGTCGTCGCGATCTTCGCGCTCTACTGGGCGCCCTTCGCGCTCGGCTACCTCACGCATTCGTGGAAGGCGATCGCGGTGGGGCTCGCCGCGCAGCTCGCGCTCATCGCGCTCACGTGGCCGCGCTACAGCACGGTGACGACGATGGAGGGCTTCGCGGCGGGCGCGAAGATTCCGCCCGACTCGATCCCGCTGCTGGCGTGGGGCGGTCCCGCGGCGATCGGGGGGGTCGCGCTCCTCCTCTGGCTCAGCGCGCGGTCTGCGCCGCCCACGCTTTCGCCTCGTCGTGCTCCGGAAAGAACGCCGCGTTGATCGCCGCGAAGTGCGCCCACGGCGCGGGCACGTCGCCGTCCGCGTAGATCGCCTGCGTCGGGCAGGCGGACTGGCAGGCCGCGCAGTCGATGCAGCCCGCGGGGTCGATGTAGAGCATCTTCTCGCCCGGGTGAATGACATCGCACGGGCACGCGGGCACGCACGCCATGTCCTTCACGCCGATGCACGGCTCGGTGATCACGAACGCCATGGTCGGCCTCCTGAATGCTCTCTCCGCAGCAATCGCCGTTCCACGCGTCCTGAGCTTGAATCAGAGGTGTGTCACCCATATTTTGGTGCACCATCGTAATGCAGGTGCTCATGATCGGTCAGGCGCCCGCGTGGAAGCAGGTGCTGCGCGAAGTGGACCTGGTCGCCGCGCAGGACGCGACGCCGCTCGTGCGCGGGCCGACGGGCACGGGCAAGCAGCTCGTCGCGCGCGCCATTCACGACCGCTCGCGGCGGTCCGACGGCCCCTGGGTGACCGTCGACTGCGCCACGCTTTCGCCGTCGCTCATCGCCAGCGAGCTCTTCGGCCACGAGAAGGGCGCCTTCACGGGAGCGGAGGAGTCGCGGGCGGGGCGCGTCGAAGCGGCCGAGGGCGGCACGCTCTTCCTCGACGAGATCGGAGAGGTCCCGCTCAGACTCCAGCCGAAGCTGCTGCGACTGGTGCAGGAGCGCGTCTTCGAGCGCGTCGGCGGCACCCGCGCGCGCCGCGTGAACGTGCGCATCGTCGCGGCGACGAATCGCGACCTGGAGAAGGCGCTCGCGGAAGGCCGCTTTCGGGAGGACCTCTACTATCGGCTGAACGTCTTTCCCATCCGGATTCCGCCGCTCCGCGAGGACACCGGACATCGAGCCGCTGCTGGTGCACTTCCTGAAAACGTACTCGCAGAAGTCGGGGAAGTCGTTCACGCACGTCGACCGCCAGACCGTCGCGCGCTGCCTGGAGTACGACTGGCCCGGAAACGTGCGCGAACTGGAGAACCTCGTGGAGCGCGGCGTCATCCTCTGTCCGCCGCCGGTCTTCTCCATCAACCCGCAGGCGCAGGCGGAGGTGACGGCGCCGGGCAGCGGCTTCAACACGCTCAAGTCGATCGTGCGCGCGCACATCATCCGCACGCTGAAGGCGACGCGCGGGAAGATCTACGGCGACGACGGCGCCGCGCGCCTGTTGGGACTGAAGCCGTCCACCTTGCAGGCGAAACTGAAGAAGCTCGCGATCGACCGCACTGCGTACACGTAGGCGCCTGTTCAGCGCGCGGCCTGCGCGGGCCCCAACGGCAGGATGAGCGCGGCCGCCATCGAGAACAGGAGCAGCGCCGAGAGGACGATGAGCACCACGCCCGCCGCGCGCGTCGGCCGCTTGAGCAGCATCCACGCCAGGAACGCCCAGGAGACGACGACCGCCATCCACGCCCCGCGCGCGCCTTCCGCGAGCCGGATCGCCGCGAGCGCCGCCGGCGAAATCGGCGTTTCGAGCCACGCGTAGAAGCCCGCCGTCACCGGCACGATGAGCATCTCGACGGCGAGAAACAGCGCCAGCAGCGTCAGCCCCGTCACCGTGAGCGACGACGCGCGGAACTTCGGCGACGGCGGCGGCGGCGCGTTCGCCAGACGCTCGAGCTCGCCGCCCACGACGCCGTCCGCGTCGCCCGCCTCGCGGATCCGCCGGACCGCCTCCTCACGCGCTTCCATCGACACTTGGACGGCGCCGACCGCCGCTTCGTGGGGTGAATGGTCGCGCCCGCCGCGGCGTCCACTGGAGATGAGACCGGCGGCCCTCCTCCTCGCGCTCGCCCTTCCGCTCGCCGGCCAGGACGGCCGCGCCGGGAACGCGATCGACGACCGCATGGCCGACGTCTGGCGCGCCGCCGGCGTGGAGCCCGCGGAGCGCGCCGACGACTTCGAGTTCCTCCGCCGCGTCACGCTCGACGTCGCCGGCCGGACGCCGACCGTCGAGGAGGTGCGCGCGTGGCGCGCGAACCCCGCCCCCGACAGGCGCGCGCGGAAGGTGGACGAGCTCATCGCGTCGCCGGCGTTCCTCGACCACTGGTCGCGGCGCCTCGCCTCGGCGACCGCCGGCTACCGCGCCTCGAACGGGTTCACGACGTGGATGCGCGCGCGGCTCGAGGCCGGCGACGGATGGGACGCGATCGCGGCGGCGATGGTCGCCACGCGCGGCGAGCGGAGCCGGCCGGAGCTCGCCTTCCTCGAGCAGTTCCGCGACGCGGACGAGGCGGCCTCCGGCACCGCCCGCACGTTCCTCGGCCTGCGCCTCCACTGCGCGCGCTGCCACGACCACCCGACCGACCGCTGGACGATGCGCGACTTCCAGGGACTCGCCGCGTTCTTCGACGGCGCCGTGCCCGTGAACGGACGCGGATCGATGGTCCTGCGCGAATCGCTCCAGCCCGTCTTTCCCGACGCGCGCGGCCCCTCCCCGCGCGGCGCGCTCCCGCGGCTGCTCACGTCCCACGACCAGTTCGCCCGCGCGTTCGTCAACCGCGTGTGGGCGTACTTCTTCGGCCGCGGGATCGTGCACCCGTACGACGACTTCCATCCCCGGCAGCGCGCGCCGGCCGCGCGCGTCCTCGACCTGCTGGCGCGCGAGTTCCGCGTCATGAAGTTCGACCTCCGCTGGCTCGTGCGCTCGATCGCCACGCTGCGCGCGTACGACTGCACGTCGCGCGGGCCGGCGCACGACGAGTCGCGGGACGTCTTCGCGCGCGCGCGCGTGCGGCCGCTGGCGCCGCATCAGCACTGGACCGCGATCGTGCACGCGACCCAGCTCGACCGCGTGACGTTCGACGACCTCGTCCTCGCGGCGGCCGGGATCGTGCGCGGCTCGCGCGAGGAGAACTGGGAGCGCATGCGCCGCTGGTTCACGGACGTCCTCACGCGCGACGCCCCGCGCGAGACGCCGGAGGGGCTCGTCACCCACGACGCGCACACGCAGACGGCGCTCCGCCTCATGAGCCGGCGCGCGCCCGTCTGGATGGCCGTGCCCGCCGCCTCGGGCGGGCGGCTCTCGACGCTCCTCCGGAGCCGCGCCGGCGAGGACGCGGCCGTCGACGAGCTCTTCGCGGCGTCGCTCGGCCGGGGTCCGACGGACCGCGAGCGCGCGATCTTCGCGCGCGCCTGGCGTCGCGGCCCGGACGCGCTCGAGGACGCGTTCTGGGCGCTGCTCAACACGGACGAGTTCATCTTCAACCACTGAGCGCCCGCCGGACTCAATCCCACCCGTCATCTTCCTGATCCCGATCGGGCTCCGCTTCGCGCCCGTCGGCGCGGGGGTGATCCGGGCCGGACCGGGCGGAAGCGCTACTCCACGGCCCGCGCCGTCGGCTCGCAGGGAAGCGCGTGCACGACGATCGGCGGCGCGTTGTGGTGTCGGAACGGCCGCAGGTCCGCCTCGCCGCGCGCGAAGAAGTGCCCGACGAGCCCGTCCTCGGCGGCGCCGGCCGCCGCATACGCGTAGAAGAAGAGCCCCTCCTCGAACGGCTCGAAACGCCGGAAGAGCGTCAGCTCGCGCCCGCCGGGCTCGTGCGAAAGCGGAGTGAACCCGATCCGCAGCTTGTACGCAGGCAGCCGGAGCGACAGGTGGTGCCCGTACCGGTTCGTGTCCATCCCGAGCGAGAGCGCGCGGTACCGCTTCGCGATCGACCGCTCCAGGACCTGCATGAGCAGGAAGTGCTCCAGGTCCAGCTCGCGCCGCCGCTCCGGGTCGAACGCGCCGTAGGCGACCGAGAAGTGCCGCAGCATCTCGTGGACCAGCACGCCCGCGACGAGCTCGTCCCCGTCGCGCAGGTAGAAGCCCGTCCAACCGCGGCCGAACGCCCCGTGCTCGCTCACGCGGTCGCGCCCGCGCGGTTTGCCCGCGACGGTCCGCCGGTAGAGCGCGTGAAACTCCGCCGGGTGCTCCGCGACCTCCTCCGTCGTGAACCGGTACCGCTTCGGCACGTCGCGCAGCAGCTTGCGCGGCTTGTTGCGCTGGCGCGAGCTGAAACTGCGCTCGATGTAGTCGTCGAGCGACCGCGGCACCGCGATCGCGTACGTCACCCACGTCGGCCGGTGGTACCACCCCTCGGCGACGCGACGCGCGATCTCCGCCGGCGCCGGGTTCTCGATCCGCACGATGTGCGCGTCGCTCTCCGGCTCCGCGCGCGGCCGGATCGTCTCGATGCGGAGGTCGAAGAAGTCCTCGATCATCCGGGACCCAGAATACCGCACTTCGGGGCGTTAGTGTTCCTTGAGCGCCGCGGACATCTTCGTGAGCGTCTGCTTGGCGTCGCCGAACACCATCATCGTGCGCGGGTGCACGAACAGCTCGTTCTCGATCCCGGCGAAGCCGGGGTTCATCGAGCGCTTGAGAACGATGACCGATTTGGCCTGGTCGCAGTTGAAGACGGGCATCCCGTAGATGGGGCTGCCGGGCGTGTTCTTCGCGGCCGGATTCACCACGTCGTTGGCGCCCACGACGAGCACCACGTCGGTGCTCACGAAATCGTCGTTGATCTGGTCGAGATCGAAGAGCTGCTCGTACGGGATGTTCGCCTCCGCCAGCAGCACGTTCATGTGCCCGGGCATGCGGCCCGCGACCGGGTGGATGCCGTAGCGCACGCGCGTGCCGTTCTTCTCCATCAGGTTCGCCAGGTCGCGCACCGCGTGCTGCGCCTGCGCCACCGCCATGCCGTAGCCGGGGACGACGATCATCGAGCCGGAGCTCTTGAGCACATCGGCGGCGTCCTCGACCGTCGCCTCGTTGACCGCCGCCGCCTTCGCTCCGCCCGGCTTGACCCCGGCGGGCGTGTCCGCGCCGAACGCCCCGAACAGCACGTTCGCAAACGAGCGGTTCATCGCCTTGCTCATGATCATCGCGAGGATGAAGCCGGACCCCCCGTCGAGCGCGCCGCAGATGATCAGCACGTTGTTGCTGAAGACGAACCCGGACGCGGCGGCGGCGAGCCCCGCGTACGAGTTCAGCAGGCAGATGACCACCGGCATGTCCGCGCCGCCTATGGGCAGCACGAGCAGGACGCCCGCGAGGAACGACAGGCCGAGCATGGTGTAGAAGACCGCAACCGGCGCGTCCGGCTTCACGACGAGGAAGACCGCCAGGCTGACGATCGCCAGGATCGTGCCGAGCGTGAGGAAGTTCTGCATCGGGAACGTCGTCGGCTTGCCCGGCAGCAGGCCCTGGAGCTTGCCGAACGCCATGAGGCTCCCGGTGAACGTGATCGCGCCCATGAAGACTTCGAAGCCGGTCGCGCCCATGTTGAAGCGGTCGAGGGTCCCGTGGCCGTGCCAGTAGTGCGCCGTGCCGACGAGCGCCACCGCGAGCCCGCCGAACGAGTGCGAGAGCGCGATCCGCTCCGGCATCTTCGTCATCGGAATCTTGAGGCCCATCGGGATGCCGATGATCGTGCCCACCACGAGCCCGACGCCGATCAGCTCGTACCGGACGATGCCCGCCTGCACGAGCGTGCCGACGACGCCGAGCAGCATGCCGAGCGCGGCGTACATCGTGCCGCGGCGCGCGGAGTCCGGGTGCGTGAGGCCGCGCAGCCCGAGCAGGAAGAGAAACGACGCCACGAGGTAGCAGACGCTCGTGAGGATCTCCCGCGCGCTCATGCCTTGTCGCCGCCCTTCTTGCGGAACATCTTCAGCATGCGGTCCGTGATCAGGAAGCCGCCGACGACGTTGATCGTCGCGGCCGTCACCGCGACGCACCCGAGGACCGCGGCGACGTCGAATTGCTCCCCGCCCGCGGCGACGAGCGACGCCACCAGGGAGATGCCCGAGATCGCGTTCGTGAACGCCATGAGCGGCGTGTGCAGGAGCGCCGGCACCTTCGAAATCACCTGGAAGCCCAGGAACGCCGCCAGCATGAAGATGTAGAGGCCGAAGAAGACGGTCGACAGCGGCGTGCCGCCGGACGCGAGCAGGCTCATTTCACCACCTCCAGCACCTTCGCGTGCACCACCTGCCCCTCGCGAACGATGACGCAGCCCTTCGCGATCTCCTCCGAGAGGTCCCACGTGAAGAGGTTCTCCTTCGTCAGCAGGTGCCCGATCAGCTTCTCCATGTTGCGCGAGTACAGCGTGCTCGCGTGCATCGGCACGGTGCTCGGAATGTTCGGATGGCCGATGATCGTGACTCCGTTCTTCACGACGTCCCGGCCGCTCTCCGTTCCCTCGACGTTCCCGCCCTGCTCCGCGGCCAGGTCGACGATCACCGATCCCGCCCGCATGGAGGCGACCTGCGCCTCCGTCACCAGCCTCGGCGCCTTCCGGCCGGGGATGAGCGCGGTCGTGATGACGACGTCCGCCTTCGCGATCGACGCCGAGATCAACTCCGCCTGCTTGGCCTTGTACTCCTCGCTCTGTTCCGCCGCGTAGCCGCCCTGCCCCTTCCTCACCTCGACGCCCTGCACCTGCAGGAATCTCCCGCCCAGCGACTCGACCTGCTCCTTCGTCTCGGGGCGCACGTCCGTCGCCTCGACGACCGCGCCGAGGCGCCTCGCCGTGCCGATCGCCTGGAGCCCCGCCACGCCCGCGCCCATGACGAGCACCCTCGCCGGCGTGATCGTGCCCGCGGCCGTCATGAGCATCGGAAAGAACTTCGGCAGCCGCTCGGCCGCCATGAGCACCGCCTTGTACCCCGCGAGGTTCGCCTGCGACGACAGCACGTCCATCGACTGCGCGAGGGTCGTGCGCGGGATCATGTCGACGGCGATCGCGTTCCCCCGCCGCGCGGCGATCGCCTTCACGAACTCGCCGTTCACCAGCGGATAAAGCAGCGAGATGAGCGTCCCGCCCTCCCGCAGCCGGGGCACCTCGTCGATCGACGGAGCGCGCACCTTGACCAGGAGATCCGCCTCGAAGGCGCCGCCGGGACGGGCGCCGGCCGCCTCGTACTCCCGGTCGAGGCAGAACGCCCCCTCCCCCGCCCCCGGTTCGAACACGACCTCCAGACCGCGCTTGACGAACTTGGCGGCGGTCTCCGGCACGATGGAGACCCGCCGCTCCCCGGACTCGGTCTCCCTGGGGATTCCGATTTTCATCGGTGCCCCAAACTACTCCGCGCGCCCGCGATCGGTCAAGGACCGCAGCTCGTCCGCCGACAGCACCTCGCGCAGCACCTCCGCCGTGTGCTCGCCGAGCAGCGGCGGCGGCCGCAGCGGCCCCGGGCGGATCGGGCTCGCGAGCGTCCGCACGCGCCCCGCGCGCGGGTGGTCGAACTCCTCGATCATCCCGCGCTGCGCGAGCTGCGGGAGCGCGAGCGTCCGGTCGAGCGTGAGCACGGGCGCCGCGGGCACGCCCTCCGCGTCGAGGCGCGCGAGCCACTCGTCCCTCCCGCGCTCCGCGAGAAGCGCGGCGAGGTCCGCCTCGAGCGCCGCGCGGTTTTCGAGCCGCGACGCGTTCGTCGCGAAGCGCGCGTCGGAGATCCACGCGGGGCGCTCCACCGCCCGGCAGAAGCCCGCCCAGAAGCGCTCGGTGAAGACGCCCACGACGAGCCACCCGTCGCGCGCGCGGTACGCGCCGTACGGGACCGTGGAGAGATGGCCGCTCCCCTGCGGCCCGGGCACGCGGCCGTCGGCGAAGTGGAACTGCGCAAGGTAGGTCGTCATCGACGCGAGGCAGTCGAGGAGCGAGAGCGAGACGCGCTCGCCGCGCCCCGTCCGCTCGCGCGCGACCAGCGCCGCCGCGATCGCCAGCGCCGCGTGCTGGCCCCCCGCGAGATCGCCGAGCGGGATGCCGAGCCGCACCGGCGGGCGGCCGGGCTCGCCGGTCACGCTCATCGCGCCCGCCCACGCCTGCACGACGAGGTCGAACGCCGGCCGGTCGCGCATCGGGCCGTCGCCGCCGAAGGACGTGATCGAGCAGAGCACGAGCCGCGGATTGAGCGCCTCGAGGCGGTCGTGCGCGATGCCGAGCCGCTCCAGAACGCCGGGCCGGAAGTTGTCGATCACGACGTCCGCCGTGCGCGCGAGCCGGTCGAACGCGTCGCGCCCGCGCGGGTCCGCGAGGTCGAGCACCACGCTCTTCTTGTTCCGGTTGACCGACATGAAGTACGCGCTCTCGCCGTTCACGAAGGGCGGACCCGTCCGGCGGATGTCGTCGCCCTCCGGCGGCTCGATCTTGATCACCTCCGCGCCGAGGTCCGCGAGGAGCATGGTCGCGTACGGGCCGGCCAGCATGCGCGTGAGGTCGAGCACGCGGACGCCTTCGAGCACGGGTCCTCCGCAGCCTGTGTGAAGTCTCCGCCGGGACTCTACCCCCCGCGCCTCTTGCCCGCAAGCGGGCGCTGTGTACAATTTTTTTGTGCCCCCCAGGCGGCCGCGCGTGCTCGTCGTCGAGGACGACGACCTCACGCGGCTCACGCTGCGCGAGGGACTGTCGCGCGACTACGACGTCGTCGAATGCGCCGACGGCGCGGCGGCGATGGACGCGCTCGCGTCGAGGCGGCCGCTGGCCGCCGCGCTCGTCGACCTCCGGCTTCCCGACGCGAACGGTCTCGCGATCCTGAAGGAGGCGCGCCGGAGGCGTCCGGAGCTCCCCGTCGTCATCATGACCGCGTTCGCCGGCGCCGCGACCGGGGAGGACGTGCACGCCGCGGGCGGACGCGCGCTCGTCCTCAAGCCCGTGCTGCTCCGGCCGCTCCGCGAACTGTTGCGGCGCCTTCTCTGACGCCCGCGGTGTATAGTGTTCCGAATTCCGCAATGTCCCGCCGCCGGACGGCTCATAGAGAGCGGTTGATGAAGGAGATGACGATGCGCACGTTCGCGATCCTCGCCGCGTTGGCCGTGCTGCCGGGGTGCGACTTCTTCGCGAGCGACGTGCCCGAAGGCACGCTGCGCTACTCGCCCGAGGGCATCAGCGGGGACCGCGACTTCAAGGTGGCCGCGTTCGAGGCGTTCGAGTTCAACTCGGCGGAGGTGGTCGACACGTTCGAGGTCCGCGGATCGGAGGCGGCCATCACCGGCAAGCTCTGGCCCAACTCGCAGATCGGCGGCGACTGGACCAAGCTCAAGGGCCGCGTGCTCACCCTCACGACGCGCGGCGGCAACCCGCAGGACCGCGTCGACTCGTTCGCGAAGATCCCGGAGTTCGGCGAGAAGAACGTCTGCGCCGAAGGGACCGACGTCGAGATCACGAACGTGACGGTCGAGGGCGGCCGCACGATCATCAGCGGGCGGTTCCGCTTCTCGCTCGAGACGAGCAAGGGCCAGAAGCGCGGCAACGGCCTCTTCAAGGCCGTCGCCCGCAGCACCGCGATGAACGAACCGCCAGGCGACTAGACGCACCCGCGCGCGATGACCGACTACGAAGCGGTCCCCTACGCCGGACTGCCGATCGCGACGGCCCACCCGTGGCGCCTCGCGTGGACGTCCTTCGTCCACGGCGGCCCGCGCCCCGACCTCTCCCGCGCGCGCGTCCTGGAGCTCGGGTGCGGCGACGGCGCGACGGCCCTCGCGATCGCCGCCTGGGAACCGTCGTGGACCGTGCACGGCGTCGACGCCTCGCCCCGGGCGATCGCCGACGCGCAGCGCGCGCGCGTGCCGAACGCGACGTTCGAGTGCGCCGACCTGGCGTCGGCCGCCGTCGCGCCCGGGGCGTGGGACGTCGTCATCGCGCACGGGCTCTACTCGTGGATCGACGCGGACCGGCGCGCCGCGCTGCGACGGCTCATCCGACGCGCGCTCTCGCCCGGCGGACTCGCGTACGTCAGCTTCAACGCGCTCCCCGCGTGGGCCGTGCGCGGACGCGTGCGCGACGCGCTCGTCCGGCGCGCGGGCGACGACGCGAAGGCGCTCCTCGAGCGGCTCGACGCCCTGACCCCGCCGAACCTCTGGGGCGGACTGCTCGGGCACGAGCTCAAGCGCGCCCGCGGCGCCCGCGACGACTACTTCGCGCACGAGTACCTCGCCGGGCACAACGACGCGTTCTGGGTCGGCGACTTCGCGCGCGACGCGGAGGCGGACGGCCTGCGCTGGATCGGCGACGCGCAGTTCGACCTGCCGGAAGGACAGCCGTGCGAGGGCATCAAGGCGGCGCTCGCCGTCGACGGGATGCGCGGCGAGGAGCTCGCGGATCTCGCCGGATACCGCCAGTTCCGCTGCGCGGTCCTCGCGCTCGAACCGCGAGGCCGGCCCGCGGCCGATCGCGAGATCCTCGACGCCGCGTTCGTCTCCGGCGTCGCGTCGCCGGCGCGCGAGGCGTTCCTGCTCGACGCGGGCGTCGAAGAGACGATGACGTGCGCGGGCGGCCTCGAGCTGCGCGTGGACACCGCGCTGTCGAAGGCGGCGCTCGTCGAGCTGGCGCGGATCCATCCCGACGGCCTGCGCATGGCGGAGCTCGTCCCGCGCGCGCGGGCCCTGCTCGCCGCGCGCCGCGTGAGCGAGGGCCCGGACGACGAGCGGACGCTGGCCGAGGGCGTGCTCCGCGTCTGGCGCGCGGGCGGATTGCAGATGCGCCTGCACAAGCCGCGCGTGTCGGCGGAGGGGTCCGCGGCCTGCGCGTTCTCGCGGTACGAGGCGTCCCTCCGGTCGATGCTGTCGACACCTCTCGGCGTCACGCTTTCGCTGTCGCCGGCCGACCTCGCCGCGGTGGCGGGGTCCCCGTCGGTCGCCGATCCCGTCTTGCGGTCGACTCTCGGAAGGTGGGGACTTCTCTCCTGACTCGCGACCCGGGACGGGGGACCGGGGACGCCGCTACAGCCCGCGCAGGGCTGTCGCGATCGTCGCGCGCGCCGCGCGCCACGCGGGCAGGAAGCCGCCGATCATCGCCATCACGATCGAGAGCGCCGTCCCCTGGATCATCAGCTCCGGCGTCACGCGGAACTTGAAGGCGAGTTCGCTGAACGTCGCCCAGTTCGCCGTCCCGGTCGTCATGCCGTCGAACGCGGCGTACGCGATCAGCGCGCCGACCGCCCCGCCGATGAGCCCGAGCAGCGCCGCCTCCACCATGAAGCTGAACCAGATCGAGAGCCGCGAGAACCCGAGCACGCGCATCGTCGCGATCTCGCGCGTCCGCGCCGCGACGGCCGCGAACATCGTGTTGGCCGCGCCGAACACGATGCCGATCGACAGCACGACCGCCATCACGAACCCCATCGCCTTGAGCATCTGCGCGCCCTGGTTCTGGCTCTTGTAGTACTCCGTGTGCCGCTTCGCCTCGAGCTTGAGGTTCCTGTCCTCGCGGACGCGGTTCATGAAGGGCTCGATCGCCTTCTCGTCCGCGCAGCGCACGAGCACCGCCGAGTACTCCGTGCGCTTGAACTGGTCGCGCACCTTCTCGACGTCCGCCCAGATCTCGCTCTCGTACGCCTGGCCGTCGGCGTCGAAGATCCCGACCACCGTCCACTCCGCGCCGCGGATGAACGGCTTGTCGCCGACGTTCAGTCCCGCGAACCGCCCGCGCGCGCCCGAGCCCACCACGATCTCGAAGAGCCCCGGCCGGAACCACCTCCCCCCGTCGCGCACCCTGATGTTCCCCCGGAGGTCCCGCCCCAGCGGCCCGACGCCGCGCATCGCGATGTTCGCCTTCCCGCCGTCCACCTTCGGCAGGTTCGCGATCGCCATGACCTCCGCCGACGCGAGCGGCTGATCGTCCGCGTCCCGCGCCACGCCCGGCCCGATCGCGATGTCGTCGGCGTTCTTCTTCGAGACGATGCTGTTCGTCTCCGTCTGCGCGCCCGAGCGCAGCACGATCACGTTGAGCGGGTGCCCGCTCTCGACGAGCGCGCGCTCCATGCCCGTGCCGAGCGCGGAGAACCACACGAAGACGAGCGACACCGCCAGGATGCCGCCCGACGTCATGACCGCCGTCACCCAGCGCACGCGCAGGTTGCGCAGGTTGTACTTGAAAGGCACGGGCATCATCAGGATCAGCGCGACCGCCGCGATCAACGCGACGAGTCCCGCGATACCCGCAATCATGTTGAACGTCATGCCGATGCTCCGACC
>Ga0187893_10010307_pt1 | contig 13998 bp, 17 predicted proteins | sample MA1701074metaG_FD_139574 | JGI IMG/M metagenome (GOLD analysis project Ga0187893, IMG submission 139574) | White microbial mat communities from a basaltic lava cave in the Kipuka Kanohina Cave System on the Island of Hawaii, USA - MA170107-4 metaG ...
CCCTGGTTCACGATGGCCTGCATCGCGTGCTCGCCGAGCCGCGAAGGCTGGATGCCCTTGGCGTCGGCGCGCCGGAGCATGAGAAACGCCGTGCCGGCCGCGCGCTCAACAGGCGTGTCGGTGTCCATGCCGAAAGGAACGGTGTTCGGATCTTGGCCTGTGCTGAGCAGGAGACCGAGCGATCCGGGATAGCCGTGATGGTACTGCCCGTCGAGTTTGTGCCCGGTTCCGAAGGCTCCAAGCGGGCCTTCGCCCACGATTCCAAGCGCGGCGTAGAAGTCACTCTCGTCGCGGCCGGCGACCAGGACCGACGTGTCGACAACGCCTCTAGGCCGGCTGCTTCGGACCACCAACCGTGATCTCCGGCATTCGTTTCTTCTCTACCCTGTATGCGCGAATGACCTTCGTAACCTCTGATTCGGTGATTCCCGAAAGATCACGCGATGCTGATTCCAGCTTTCGCGCAAGTTCTCGCCGCCATCCGGGCCTCTTTCTTCCGCGAGGGAGGTCCTGATAAACCTCCGCCCGAGGGAGCTGTTCCGTCAGTTCGCGTGCAAGGTTGGCAAGTGGAATCCGAACTTCCACGGGCTCTTGTCCGCGGGCTGGACGAGAACGAAGCCACACGTATCTAAGATTGGCCGACCTCTCGGCCTTCAGGTTCTTCGAGAGAGCCTCGGTGAAACGCGCGAGCATTTCTGTCGACGTGCCAAGAGAGTCCTTCAAGTAGAAGGCCACCTTCGCTTCAAGGAGGCGTTCGCGATCAAACCAAAAGATGCTGTCCTTCCGCCGAGGGCGCAGAACCTTGAACTGCACTAGGTTCTGCAGGTCTTTCGGGTCGACGCCGAGGACGGCACTGGCTTGTTTGAGCTTCAACGATACGTCTTGAGTCTGTACAGTCATTCCATCTAGATTTTAGACGGTATTTTGGGCCTGCGTCAATGAGCACGTTTGCTGATGACTTTCGACGGCTTGTGTCCAGCGCCCAGAATAGGCAAGGAATAGGCAAGATCGCGAAACGACCATCTCAATCTCTCGGAAGTTATTGTTACCAAACGGTTTATCGTGATGGGCGCTAAGACCTGTTCGGGGCCGCATCTGCCGGTAGTCCTTGAGAAGTTATCCCATTGATTTGGCGGGAGTTGGAACGCCCCGGTCTGGATCAACCCCTTCGGTAAGAACCCGAAGAGTGGTTCCACTTAGAAGCAATAAGTTGCAGAGGATTTTCGGCGTTCAGAAAGAACGTTTTGGGAGGTTTCCGCGATCCGCGAATCTTCGTATCTTATTGATTACATGTGGTTTGGTTCCTCAGGTAGGACTCGAACCTACAACCCTTCGGTTAACAGCCGAATCGGAGCCCTTGTGCCGCTCCGTGCCGCTGCTTGCTCTGGGTGCCTACTCGAGCTTAACCTCTTTCCTTCCAGCAGCTTGCCGGTTGCTTGCAGTTGACTGGGAACGCATAGCGTTGCCGGCTGTTGGTGCACAAAATAGGCAAGAAATAGGCAAACTTTTCGCGCCAATCATCGAAAGTGCTCCTTTGTCCCTGCAGGGCAATGAGTTCTGGGTCCTTGCCGAGACGGGTGCTGCGACGCAGATTAACAGAGCCGCCAACGGTCGTCCTGAGTCGACGGCGAGCGCGTCCGGAGCGCGTTTGCGAGGAGCGTGACAGCTTGGCTCCATGACGCCTTGATACGGGTCCCCGCGGAGATCGCCAACCGAGTTTTGCCGGTGTCGATAAGGCTCGTACGGAAACGTGGCCCATTAGGACGTGGATGGAACTAATCTGCGGACTCGCCTGAACACCTCGAAGACGCTATGCGGACAAGCTACGAAGACAGGTCTGGACGGACTCTCCGAATCCACTCCTCGACTTCACTCCTCAGTCGCGCCGCCAGCTCCCGCACGCCGTCCACCTCCAGATCGGAGACAGCGCCCGCCCTCTCGTAATCTGTCAGGTTTCGCTTCTTACGAAACGCGTCAAACTTGCGGACAAGCCGCTGATCCAGTCCGATCGTCAACTCAAGAGAGTGGATCACGCGAAAGTGGTGGTTGCTCCGTTCGGCCTGAAACCCAGCCGCGGCCAGAGCCGCGGTCGCGAGTTGGAGAGCTGCATTGTAGGCGATATTGAATTTCCAATCGTTCACCAGTCCGGTGGTCTGGCAGGCCTCCAGGTCACGATCTGCGACGGCGAAGAGATCTGCGATCTCCTCGCGGCTCGACTTGTGCTCCTTGAGCCAGCCGAACTTGAGCCAGTCGTGTAAGCTCACTCTCGCTTCCGATCAGGAAAAGCTTCGGGCCGCTGACCACTCTGGTAAGGAAGTGCTGACCCTCTGTGAGTTTACGACGGAACTCAGATGACAGGTAGACTGCCGGATTCACCTCGCGTCCTATGATTTGTTGGGCCTCGCTTAGCACGGAAACCAGGTCATCGAGCGAGATTTTGTCACCAACGACCAGGAGGTCGATATCGCTGCCCGCCTTCTCGTCCCCTGCTGCAATCGAACCATAGATGAAGGCCAATCTGATCGAGCCGGTGAGGGGCTGCAGCGCGTTGCGGAGGACCTCGACGGCCCCGAACGTCTTGCGGATCAGAGCTCGAAGTTCGGCAAAGACCGGGGATTCGGCGTTCGCCTGGAAGTAGGTTTGCCGCCCTTCCACGGTCCGTGTGACGATTCCCGCCTCAACGAGCGTCGCCAGTTCCCGTTGAACGGCGCCGGTCCCGGCGCCCAGCATGCGGATGAGTTGCCGTTGGTAGAATCGCCGCTCAGCATGACCGAACAAGGTTCGAAGTACGGCTTGCCGAGTTGCGCCGAAGAGGGCTCCCCCAATTCCATCGAGGGAATGATCTTGTCCCGTTCCCATTTCGGGTACTATCGTACCTGGATTAGGGTCGATTCAGCAAGCACGTCCAGAGCACGTTTGTCGATGTGCTCTGTGAGGCGGCACCCAACACAACGCTTAAGTTGTCCGGCGGTAGGTGGCTGTCCAACTAGCGGATCGGCCCAAAGTCATCCGTGAGTATCGGCGAGACCCCGAGCCGACGTGAGCCGCGCTTCCTCAGGAAAGGCCCTCTGCAAGCTGAATCTGGTGCGACGTTACAGCAGGTGAGGTGATAACGCCTGCCGTCGGGAGGACTGCGTGACCTCCCAACGACAGTTTCACAGGCTGAACGCCCGGTCAAGACCACATTTCGACAACATCGGCCGAGGAGGCGAGGAGCGGAGCCTCATAAGCGCCTCCATATCAATACAGATGCCGTCAGGACCTGATTGGTGCCTGATCTGCACTTCGGTCTCGTGGAAGGAAACAAAGCCAGTATCAATCCAGAGAGCATGACCATGCAGGCGACACCGAAATCACCCCATCCAGCACATCCCATTCTGGTCACCGGCGCAGCGGGTCGCGTTGGTGCGGTGGGGCGCACCGTCACCGAACTGCTGTTGAAGCAAGGCAGAGCGGTACGTGCGATGGTCCGACACGAAGACGAACGCGCACAGGCACTGCGTCACATAGGGGCGGAGGTTGTCGTCGGCGATCTTCTCGATCTCAACTCAATGCATCAAGTGATTGCAGGCTGCGAGACGGTGTACTTCGGCATGTCGGTCTCCGATGACTATCTGGCCGCGACGGTGAATGCGGCAGCGGTGGCGAAGTATCACGGCGTGAAGGCGTTCATCAATATGTCGCAGATGACCCTCTCGCAGATGAGCATTACCGAAACGACTCCGAGTCCGCAGCACAAGCTGCACTGGCTCGCCGAGCAGGCGCTGAACTGGTCGGGTTTGCCGGTTGTGCACGTGCGGCCGACTGTGTTTCTCGAAGGGTTCTTCCTGATTTTCAGTTCGGACTCGGTTGCGGAATCCGATCAGATCAGGCTGCCGCTTGGCTTCGGCAAAACTTCACCGATCGCAGCGGAGGACGTCGCACGCGTCATTGCGGCGCTGCTAGTAAATCCGGAGCCGCATATTGGGAAGATCTATCACCTGACGGGCCCGCAGTCCGAGAACATGGACTTCTTCGCTCGGGAATACTCGGAGGCGCTTGGGCGCACGATCACCTTTCAGGATATTCCTGTCGAACCTTGGCGCGACGAACTGCTCGAGCGCGGCCTGCCGGTTCACCTGGTGAATCACCTCGCGACAATGGCCTATTTGCACCGCGCGGGGCGCTACGACCGCATGTCGGATGACGTACTCAGGCTAACGGGGCAAGCCCCGCTGAGCGTGCAGGAGTTCGTCAGGAAGAACGCCGCGGCGTTCACCGCGCAGGCAAAGGTGGCCTAGTAGGTTCCACCTGGCGTCGAAGCTCACTCATTGGAGGCTCTATGGCAGCTACGAGTATTGCAACGAAGACGATGAAGGTCGCGCAGATCGCCGGGCCGGGAGCAGGATTTAAAGTCGTCGAGCGCGAGATTCCCGAACCCGGTCCCGAGGAGGTTCGCATCAAAGTACAAGCCTGCGGAATCTGCCACAGTGACGCGCTAACGAAGGAAGGTCACCTTCCTGGAATCAAGTATCCCCGAATTCCGGGTCACGAGGTCATCGGCACAATCGACGCTTTGGGTGACGCCGTCTCGGGCTGGCGTCTCCAACAGCGCGTGGGAGTCGGATGGTACGGTGGGCGGGACGGGAATTGTGTGTCCTGTCGGCGCGGAGACTTCCGCCACTGCCGGAACCTGAAAATTCCTGGGGTCAACTATGACGGCGGCTATCAGGAGTATATGGTCGTTCCTGCGGATGCCCTGGCGGCGGCGCCTGACTCGCTCGATGCGGCCGAAGCTGCACCGTTGCTCTGCGCCGGACTCACCACCTTCAACTCGCTGCGTCACAGTGGCGCTTTCCCAGGAGACCTGGTTGCAGTCCAAGGGATCGGCGGCCTGGGGCACCTCGCTATCCAGTATGCGAGTAAGTTCGGTCACAACGTAGCGGCTATTGGGCGCGGGTCCGGCAACGCGGCGCTGGCGAAGAAGCTCGGGGCTAACGTCTACATCGACAGCACGGCAGGAGACGCAGCCGGCGAGTTACAGCGCATGGGCGGCGCGCAGGTAATCCTGACCACTGCGCCGAACTCTAAGGCGATGTCGGTGCTGATTGACGGGCTTGGTCCGAATGGCAAGCTCATTGTGCTTGGTGCCGCGTTCGATCCGATCGAGGTGACACCGGTTCAGTTGATCTCGGGAAGCAGGTCCGTGCAGGGATGGTTGACGGGAACACCGGCGGATGCCGAGGACACTCTGCGCTTCTCCGAATTCGCTGGGATCCGGCCCATGATCGAGACCTATCCACTGAAGCAAGCCGACCTCGCGTACGCGCGAATGTTGAGCGGAGACGCGCAATTTCGCGTCGTCCTCACGATGTGAATATCCGACTCTCTGAAAAGAACCCCAAATGATCACACTCGACAAGATCCTCTATACAGCGAAGGCGCACACCACAGGAGGCCGCGACGGCGGTTCTTCCCGCACAGATGACGGCCGTCTCGAAGTCAGTCTGTCGGACCCGGGCGCGGCCGGTTCCGGCACGAATCCGGAGCAGCTCTTCGCTGCCGGTTGGTCCGCCTGCTTCCTCTCATCCATCAAGCTTGTGGCTGGGAAAAGAAAAGTCGCGCTCCCGAGCGAGATTGCTGTCGACGCCGAGATTGACCTCGGCCTCACGCAGGGCAGCGCTCAGCTCGCGGCACGGCTGAACATCCACTTGCCCGGCTTAGACCAACAAACAGCCGAGTCGCTGGTGGCGGCCGCAAGCCGCGTTTGCCCGTATTCGTCAGCGACGAAGGGCAATATCGCCGTGCGATACAACGTCATCGAGTCGGATGTTGCGGTCGGAGCCGGACGAACACAACACGCCTGAATCACCGCAGCAGATCGAACGAAAGGAAACCGAAACCGATGAGTGCAACGCTGACAGCACCGCAGACGACTACCACCACCTGGAATCTTGACCCAGTCCACTCCGTCGCCGAGTTCAAGGTAAGACACATGATGATCTCCAACGTGAAGGGCCAGTTCACAGCCATTACGGGATACTGACTCTCGACGAGAACGACATCGCAGGCTCACGGGTGGAGGCCGAGATCGATGCGTCCACGATCAACACTCGGGAGGCGCAGCGCGACGAGCACTCAAAGGCGCCGACTTTTTCGACGTGGAATAGTTCCCGACGCTGAGTTTTTGATCGAGCCATGTGAAACGGACGGGAGAGGACGTAATGGCTGTTTCCGGCGATCTTACCATCCGTGGAGTCACTCGCCAGGTTACGTTTCAGGTGGAAGGCCCGACGGCCGCTCGAAAGGACCCGTGGGGCAACACGCGAATCGGTGTCTCGGCCACGACCAGGATCAATCGCAAGGACTTCGGGCTCACGTGGAATACCGCTCTGGAAACCGGCGGGTTCCTCGTAGGCGAGGACGTCACCATCACTCTCGATCTTGAGTTCGTGAAAGCTTGAGGGCGCCGAATCGAAGGAACGCCATTATGAAGCAGAATAGTTGCCTGCTGCTTGCCGTTGCCGTCGTGGCCGTCGTTCTCGCCTTCGGAACACGCGCATCTCGAGCTGCCGATGAGGAGGCCGCGCCGATCTTCGTCACGACAATTCCCAACGGCTACCGCGACTGGCGGCTGATCTCCGTCGCCCGCGAAGAGGGCAATCTCGACGATATCCGCGCCGTCTTGGGCAACAATAAAGCAATCGCGTCTTACCGGAAGGGGAAAGTTTCGTTTCCGGACGGCACGATCATTGCGCGCTTGGCCTGGAGCTACGAGCGGTCGGAGGAAAACAACAGAGCCTTCGGCGGTTCCCAATCCTTTGTGGCCGGGCATCCGAAGAATGGCGTTCAGTTTATGGTCAAGGACTCACGGAAGTACGCATCAACGGGTGGCTGGGGGTTCGCTCACTTTGACGATGGCAAATCGGCACACGAGGCAGTACTGAAGACCTGCTTCCCCTGCCACCAAGCTGTTGCCGCTCGCGATTTTGTGTTTACCCGTTACGCTCCTTAGTGCGATCTACCCAAACGCACCGTTTGCCGCCAACCGAACGATCTCCGGTTAGTCGAGCCAGGATCATGACCGCAGGCTCGTCCTTTCGCAGCGAGCAGTTGGTGGTGCTTCCCGGGTGAGACAGTTCTGGGAAAAACCCACCCCGGCCCTGGCGGTGGAACTTCTTGCTCGCGGCTGCTTCTGGAATACGTTTGTGACTGTCGGCCGCGCACGTGCTTTTCTCGACAGGTTCTGCACTCAAGTTCCAAGCACGATTCTGCAAATCTTCACGGGATTGGCCGACGAAGACATTTCCGCTGCTTACGAGTTGGTACAGCCAATCGATTCTTCGCGAGAGGTGCTAATTCAACATCCAAGATCGGTTGCTGGCGGTGTGCGATCCGGTCTCTGGTGGCTGGATCTCGGGTCTCCAGCGCGGCTGCTCGACGCCATGGCCCGGCACGGAATCGAGCCGCGCTGGCTCAGTGATATTGAAGCGGCCACTGGGCGTATAGTCGATCGGTGTTTCCTGCCAGAGTCATGGTGAAAGCGGCAGGCAATTTGGACGGGTGGCGCGCTCGGCGCCGGCAGAGATCGCTTGTTGGCGCGCTTACACTCCGGGTGAGACTCACTGCTTCTCGCCTGGCTTGTGAGTACAGCCTTTAGCCAATTCGGAGGCTGTGTTGGTTGTCGTGTTCAGGAGCACCCCCGCTTTTTGCGGCGACGGCCACGGGCGTCGTCCGGAAGCTGATCGCGATCCGGTTATAGGCGTTCATCAGGCTGATCGCGATTGTCAGGTCGGCGAGCTTCTTCTCGGCGAAAACCGCTGACGCCGCCTCGAACGCGCTGTCCGGCACACCCTGATCTCCGAGGCGGGTCACGACTTCCGCCCACGCGAGCGCCGCCTTTTCCTCGTCGTCGAAGATGCCGCCAGCCTCGGGCCACGCGGGGACGAGCACGAGGTGCTCGACGGGCATTCCCGCCCTGAGGAGGTCGCGTGAATGGCTGTCGATGCAATAGGCGCACCCGTTGATTTGAGACACGCGCAGGTACACGAGATCGATCAGCCGCTGTGGGAGCCCGGACTGGCGAACATATCCGTATGCCGCGCCGAGCGCCTTCATCCCAGCCGGCGCGGCCGCATGGTAGTCCATCCTCTGTGACATGATGCCTCTCCTAACCTCCTGTTGCTCACGAGAATCCGGTATCCGTGAAATGCTCATCCGGCACGTTCGACCGTGAGCCCTGCGAGCGTCGCGCCGGACCTCATTGGTTAGCGCTGGATCATCCCCGGCTTGAACGCAATATGCTTGCACTCAAGAAAGTCATCCAGGCCTGCCTGACCGCGGAGGCGACCCGGACCGCTCTGCTTGAAGCCGCCTTCCTCAAACTCATCGTGCATGGTCGCCCAATCGTTGATCCAGACCGTTCCGGCCTCTAGTGCACGCGCCACGCGCAGCGGCCGGTCAACGTCCCGCGACCACACACTGGCGGCCAATCCGTACTCGTTGTCATTGGCCAGAGAGACCGCTTCAGCTTCCGTATCAAAGACCTGCATGGTCAGCACCGGCCCAAATACTTCCTGCTGCACGATCGGCAGGCTGGAATCCGTCACCCCGAGGAGAGTCGGCCGATAAAAGGCGCCGTTCGCCAAGGACCCTTCCGTCGCAGGGCCGCCGCGGACAATGACCTTCGCGCCGGCCGCGATGGCGTCCTCGACCATCTTATTCACGCGCCCTACATTTGCCTTGTTGATGAGAGGCCCCATCTCGCTGCGTGGGTCGAACGCTGGGCCGATCCTGACGTTACTCAATCGCTCCGCCAGCGCGGCTCGGAATCGATCCGCCACCCGTCGCTGGACGATGGCGCGGCTTCCGGTCATGCAGAACTGACCGGCGAAGACAATCAGGCCCGCCGTGATTTTCGCGACCGCAGCCTCGAGGTCGGCGTCATCGAAGACCACCATCGGCGTCTTGCCGCCCAGCTCGAGGCCGAACCGCTTGAGATGCGCCGCACCGGCTGCGGAGATCGCCCGGCCAACATTCGTGCTGCCGGTGAAGCTGATCACCGGCACCTCCGGCGCTTCGACGAGGTGCTGGATCCCTTCGCGCCCGCTGGTAAGGATGTTGACCACACCGGCGGGCAAGCCGCCCGTTTCGGAAATCACTTCGCTGATCAGGGCATTGACCTGTGCAGTCTGCTCCGGAAGGACTACGGCCGCGGTGCAGCCGGCCGCCAGCGCCGGCGCCAGCGAGCGCATCCCGAGCGCGATCGGCGCGTTCCACGGCGCGAAAATGCCCGCTACGCCGATCGGCTGGCGAATGACGATCGACAGGCTCTCTCCGTCCAACTCGGTGGCGCGACCGTAGTCGGTCAAGACGTGGGCAGCGTTGAAGCGCAGGTTGAAAGGGACCGTGCCAGTCTCGAAGCGCGCGTGCGGGAGGATCTTCCCGTTCTCCGTTGCTAAAAGCTGAGCCAGATCCTCGGCGCGAGCCTCGAACCTTGCAGCCATCTCGTTGAGCACGCGCGCACGCAGCTTGCGGTTGTCTTTCCACTCTGTCTCACGGAATGCCCGCAAAGCCGCGTTCACTGCCAACTCCGCTTCCTTGCGGCCGCCCCTGACGTACTTGCCAATCACCTCGCCTGTCGCTGGGTTGATGCTTTCTCGGCGCTCTCCGGAATCCAACCACTGGCCGCCGATCCAGTGCTTGGCCGCTTCGGCGCTCGGCTCCTCGAGAGCCAATATCTCCGATTGTTTGATAGTTGCCATGACACATTCCCTTCTGAGTTTCGCCTCGCATCGCGAGGGGCTGGTTTTGAAATCCCGACGGAATCGGCCGCTGCCGCCAAAGAGGCGCGGGGACTACTTGGCGTGACCGGACTGCGTCAGGACCGCTCCGTCCTTCGCGACATGGATCGCCAGCAGACTCGCCGGCTCACTGGAGCTTGCGTTTTCGCTGACCAGGTGATCACTGCCAGCCGGCTCGAAGAACGATTCGCCTGCCTTGTAGATTCTAACGGCTCCTGTGGCGGAATTCTGCGAACGAATCCTGCCGGTTAGCACGTATGCAAAGACGCTGCCAGCGTGATGATGAACAGTCGATTTTCCGCCCGGTGGGTATTCAACCACCTCGGCGGTCAGAGTCTGGCCAGGCGCGTTCGCGAGCTTGCCCGCGAATACCTTTCTAACGGTCTCATCGCCATGCGCGACGACAGTGGCAACCGTCGCGAGGAAGGCTGTTAGCACGCAGGCGACTTGTACAGTCTTTCGTAGCATTGGGAATCTCCTTTGTATGACGTCGAGCACTCTGAAGTCGGCAAGTCAGGCGCCATTCCAGCCTGCTTTAGACTCAACGACTCAGTGCCCAGTGTGGCGTTCCGTCGCCTCAGGTTTCGGCTGGGCAGTCGACGGATCGACACTATCTTGTCTCGAACTCGAACAAGCGTTTGGACCATTGGAGCTTGCGACATCGAGGAGGAGCGATTCAATTTTGGCGTCCAGGTCGCGAGCAACCTCAGATGCCTCGGCGCTTCCGTAGGGAGCCAAGAGGCTCGTCATTATGTCGTACGAAAGGCGTATAGAATTGGCCTCTTCCACGATCAGTATCGTTACAGGCGCGTAAGAGGCCGCATCCGGAACATGCTTCACCATTTCCTTCATGATTAGCGGATTGCCTATTACGAATCGCTCGATTCGTCTCGATCCCGTGCCTTCCTTCGCGACGATCTTGCCATGTTCAAAGTGCATGAACTTCATGAAGCCTGATGGTCCAAGCGCATTCTCGACCATCGTCTTCATCTCACTTGGTGAGCTGGCCTTGGCTTCAGGAAGCAAGGTCCTGATATCCGGATGACCGAGTACAGCGTCAAGTGCCGATACGATGTCGTCAAACGGCCGAGAAGACGATATGCTCCAGCGGTCCACTTGAATTCTTCTAGTTGCGGTTTTCATCGTTACCCTCGAAGGCGTGCACAAGCGGGCCGGTCTCGACGCGAGAAGGCTGGCTGCCGTTTGGAGATGGCCAAGTCATGCTCTTCTCGTTCACACGCGAAGCGGATGTCGCACCGCGCTCATGCACATACGCTGCCGGTGTGCGATCGATGGACAGACTAAGCAGTTCCGGCCGGCCATAGTGCCCATGGGAGTCCATTAACCGCTTCCGCTCGTCGATCAACGTAAAGTCGAGGTCCGCGATAACCACGCCTTCCCCAGACCGTAGCGGCTCAGCCAACAACTCCCCTTGCGGCGATATGATCGCTGTGAAACAGCCACTGGAGATCGGGCCGGCTGGGCAACCGGTCTCCCGCATAATCCTGGCCTGTTGATCTGCGTCCAGCCAGGCGGTGGCACAGACGACGAAACATCCCGCCTCCAACGCATGCTGGCGAACATTGATCTCAGTCTGCCGGGAAAACAAATCGCCGCCGAACGAACCGGGATACATGGCAGAGTGGATCTGTTCACCATCAGCCATTAAGGCGTACCGGGCCAGCGGATTGTAATGTTCCCAGCAAGCCAATTGACCGATCCGCCCGGCGGCGCTATCCACCGTACGTAGGCCGGACGCATCGCCCGCGCCCCAGATCATACGTTCGTGGTAAGTCGGAGTCATCTTCCGGCGGCGTTGGATCAGCGCGCCGTCCGCATCAAACAGTAGCTGCGTATTGTAAAGCGTGGCGCCGTCGCGCTCATTGATTCCGATGGACACCACTATCCCGGCGCGCTTGCAAGCTTCACCTAAAGCCGCCGTTGCAGCGGAAGGGATCACCACCGCCTCATCCATCAGCTTGAGTTGGTCCGCCGCCAATTCGAACGGCCGCCGGACAAAGGAAAAGTACGGGTAGTACGGAATCAAGGCCTCGCCAAAGGTAGCGAACTGCACATTCTGACGTCCAAGTTCATCGATCTCCTGGATCACCTTGTCGACAGTGCCCTCACGGCTATAGAGCACAGGGCTGATCTGTACGGCGGCGGCTCTTAGGGTTGTCATAGCACATCCTTTCCTGTTGACGATCTGAATGCGGGTACGGGCCGTGGATACGGCCTGGCGGCTGTCCGCCGATCTACACTGCTGCTTCCAGTACGGGCAAGTCAGATGCCGAATCATCTGTCACCTGCGAAGAGCACGCGCTGCTCGTGACTGGCGCCCATCGCCGCGCCGGCTGTCCTGACCGGCTGCGCGAGGTTCCGTTCGAGATCCCGAGACGCCGCATCTTGGCCACTAAGGTTGTTCTCGGCAATCCCAGTTGGGCCGCGGCGCCGTGCGGTCCGCCAATTATTCCATCGGTGTCACGAAGTGTGGCGGTAATGTGCGCCCGCTCGGCATCGGCCAACGTCTTGATACTTACCGGCTCAAGGGAAGATACGCTAGCTGGTGCGGTCGCGCTCCGTGTCAGATGCTCCGTGGTGTGCCGGCTCAGGACAAAGCCAGTGGTCATGATGACCCCGCGCTCGATAATATTCTGCAGTTCTCGGATATTGCCCGGCCAGTCATGGTGTTCCAAAGACGCCATAATCTCGTCCGGAATAACGTTGATGACTTTACCTTGCTGCTGAGCAAACTTTCGGACAAAGTATTCTGCGAGCAGCGGGATGTCGTCCAGACGTTCTCGCAGCGGCGGAAGCGTAATGGGAAACACGTTCAGTCTGTAATAGAGATCGGCCCGGAATCTCCGCTCTTGAACCATTCGCCCCAAGTCCTGGTTTGTCGCGGCGATGATTCGCACGTCTACCTGGATGGGATGACCGCCGCCCAGACGCTCGATCTGCTTCTCCTGAAGAGCACGCAGAAGTTTCGGCTGAAGTTCCAGTGGCAGATCTCCGATCTCATCGAGGAACAATGTTCCGCGGTCTGCGGCCTGAAAGCGTCCCTGCGTCTGAGCCACGGCGCCTGTGAAGGCCCCCTTTTCGTAGCCGAAGAGTTCACTCTCGAGCAGCGCACTCGGAATGGCTGCGCAGTTGAGCGCAACGAAGCGGTTCTTGCGCCGCGGGCTGGCCTCGTGAATCGCTCGTGCGATCACTTCCTTGCCGGTGCCGGTTTCTCCCTGAACCAGGACGACCGAGTCCACGGGCGCAACCATGTCGACGTTATCGAGCAATGCTCGGAATGCCGTGCTGGATCCGATCAGATCTGACATCGCTATTGTGCTCCTCTGCTCCAGGATTTGCTCAACGTTTCGTGTGTTCGATTGTGGCGCTTGTTGCCTTTTGAATCGTCCCTACATCGATCTCAACGAGACCCCTCGATGGGCGTGGGAGCGCCTACCCATTTAGAGGGATGATTTCCTGAGTCTGGTTCGATCGATGTCAAAGCGCCGCCGGCCGAACAGGCGAGCATCAATCGACCATGCCCCAGGGCCAAGCATCGCCACGCTAACGGCCAGGACCGCCACGAAGATGTGAACCCACGTGTCCTCGCGACCCGGGGACCGAGGAGAGAACGCGATCCAGACCTGGTCGAGGGCAACCAGTGCTCCCATTACGGGGGTCCACAGGCCGACAAGCAGAAGGATACCGCCTACGGCGGCAATCAATTCTTGTGCGACGACGATCGCTTCCGATGGATTTGAGAGACCGGGGATACTGAAGTAGAGCAAGGCGGTGGCTACGCAAAAACGGAGCAGCAGCAGGCCGGCACCGGGCCAGCCGTTGGGAAACGTTGAGAATAGGCGTTGCAGAGTATGTCCCAGCTCAATCGTATTGAATTCGCGCCGGGGTTCGACAGCCTCGAAAGGCCTTGTCGGCGTCCCTCTTTCGAGGGATGCGTGGACTACAGCTCGATGATTCCGCGTCTTAAACTTATCGCGACAGCATGGGTCCGGTCGCTAGCTCCAAGCTTGGCGAGGATACTCCGGACGTGGCTCTTCACGGTTTCTTCCGTCAGCGAGAGCTGTGCCGCGATTTCCTTGTTTGTGTTGCCGCCCGCAACCAAACGGAGCACGTCGATTTCTCGTGGAGTCAGGGCGTCATCGGTGGCGTGCTCGGCGACTTCAGCGGCGACCTCCGATGACAGGCGCTTTTGGCC
>Ga0187893_10010308_pt1 | contig 13996 bp, 24 predicted proteins | sample MA1701074metaG_FD_139574 | JGI IMG/M metagenome (GOLD analysis project Ga0187893, IMG submission 139574) | White microbial mat communities from a basaltic lava cave in the Kipuka Kanohina Cave System on the Island of Hawaii, USA - MA170107-4 metaG ...
GATTCCCTTGATGTTCAGCAGGATATCCGTCACGTCTTCGAGCACGCCCTCCATCGCCCGGAATTCGTGGGTCACGCCCGCGATTCTGACCGTGGTCACGGCCGCGCCCTCCAGACTCGACAGGAGCACGCGGCGCAGGGAATTCCCGATCGTCGTTCCGAACCCCCTCTCGAAGGGTTCGATCACGAACCGACCGTAAGATGATGTGCTGACGGCGTCGTCTCGGACGACCCGCGCGGGCAATTCCAGGCCTCGCCACCGAATGCGCATCGGCTTGACCTCCTACCGGACTCTTGGAAAACATCCGCCGAGGATTCCGCGTCTTCGCGGAGTCAACGCGGAACCGACTCTATCGACTGCACATTTCGATAATCAACTGCTCTTCCACCGGGATTTGCACGTCTTCTCGCGTAGGCAGTGCGGCCACAACGCCTTCCAATTGCTGAGCGTCTAACTGCAACCAAGGTTGTACGGTTGGTCCGCCGTCGCCCAGCGAGGACCGTATGAACTTCTGACTCCGCTCGCCGGGTTTCACGGTTATCCGATCGCCCTTTTGCACCAGGTATCCTGGACGATTCACCCGTCGCCCGTTGACGTAAATATGACCGTGAACCACCGCCACGCGCGCTGCCTTATGCGATGGGGCATAACCCAGTTTCCAGACGACGTTGTCCAGCCGACGCTCCAACAAGCCGAGCAGCGCCTCACCGGTGTTTCCCTTTCCTCGCTCCGCCATGCGGAAATAGATCATGAATTGCCGTTCGAGCACGCCGTAGTACCGCTTGACCTTTTGCTTTTCCCGCAGGCGCACGCCGTAGTCGCCCGATTTTCGTCGACGCCAGGCGTGCATGCCCGGCGGGCTGTTGCGCCACTGCTTTTCCATGGCGCATTTCGCCGTCTCACAACGCGAGCCTTTGAGCATCAGCTTCAGCCCTTCGCGGCGGCACAATCTGCAAACCGGTCCAATGTAACGTCCCATGCTCTCGCTCTATTCGGCCAACAGTTCCGTTGAATACTCGGTTTTACGTACGTTCAATGCCTCAAACGCGCCGTCGCTTCGGCGCTCGACATCCGTTATGCGGCAGCGGCGTAACGTCCTCGATCGAGTGAATTCGAAGTCCGGAGCCTTGCAGCGCGGTGATCGCAGCGTCGCGCCCCGTGCCCGGACCCTTCACCCGTACTTCCACTTCCTGCACGCCGAAGCGCCGCGCCGCATGCGCCGCCTGCTCCACCGCCCGCTGCGCCGCGAACGGCGTGCTCTTCCGCGTGCCCTTGAATCCGACCGTTCCCGCGGACGCCCGCGTCAGCACGTCGCCGTTGGCGTCGGTGATCGTGACCAGCGTGTTGTTGAACGTCGCCTTGATGTGGGCGATTGCCCGCGCCACATTTCGGCGAACCGCTTTCTTCCCGCCGCCTCGCTTAGCCACGCGTCAGCTCCTTCACGCCCTTCTTGCCCGCGACGGTCTTTCGCGGACCCTTCCTTGTTCTCGCGTTGGTTCGGGTCCGTTGTCCTCGAACCGGCAAATGGGCCCGATGACGCAATCCGCGATAACAGCGAATGTCCTTCAACCGCGCGACGTTCGACTGAATCGTCCGGCGAAGCTGTCCTTCCACTTGGTAATTCCGCTCGATGACTGTACCGATCCGGGCGACTTCCTCCTCAGTCAGATCTTTCGCTTTAACGCCGACCTCGATCTGCGCTTCCTTCAGAATATCCAGCGCGAGCTTCGGTCCCACGCCGAATATGTACGGCAGCGAGAACTCGATTCGCTTGTTCGGCGGAATGTCCACACCGGCGATACGCGGCACCAGTCGTCTCCTTTATCCCTGACGCTGCTTGTGACGCGGATTCGTGCAAATCACCCGCACCACGCCCTTGCGCTTCACGATCTTGCAATTCTCGCAGATTCTTTTCACGCTCGATCGAACCTTCATCGTCCTCACCTCGTCGCGATCCGCCGTGCAGGGCAAAAAAGCCCCGATCACGGCGATGCCGTCAACACGTCGCTGCCCGTTTCCGTCACCGCCACCGTGTGCTCGAAGTGGGCGGCGTATTCCCGGTCGCGCGTCACCACGACCCATCGTTCGGCGCCGGCGTATTCCACGTCCTTCGTGCCCATGTTCACCATGGGCTCGATCGCCAGAACCATGTTGGGCACGAGTTTGAAATCGAGCCGCTTCTGGTCCTTGGCCCAATAGTTAGGCACCTTCGGCTCCTCGTGCATCTCGCGTCCGATGCCGTGCCCCACAAAATCGCGGACGACGGAAAACCGCTCCGCTTCGACGAAGGCCTGCATCTGCCGGGCGATTTCGCTCCACATCCGCCCCGGTCGAATTTCCCGGATCGCCAGTTCCAGCGCCTCGCGCGTGACCTCCAAAAGCCGCAGGACCCGCGCCGAAACCTCACCCACCGGCAGGGTCGTCGCCGAGTCGCCGCAATACCCGTCCAAACGGACGCCGCAGTCAATGCTTACAACGTCGCCTTCTTTCAGCACGCGTCCACCCGGAATCCCATGTACGAGTTCGTCATTCACGCTCGTGCAAAGGGCCGCAGGAAACGCCCCGCGGGATTGCGGATTCGTCACGCCCTTGAACAGCGCGACCCCGCCCGTCTCGGCGATCATCCGCTCCGCCTCGCGGTTCAATTCGCCGGTCGTCACCCCGGGTCGGGTCATTTCCTTCATCCGGTCGAGCACGCGATGCACGACTCGTCCCGCGCGTCGCATCAACTCGATTTCCCGGGCGCTCTTGATAACGATCCCAGGCCGCTCGGCCGTCCGCGTCACGCCTTTCCACCGCCCGCTCAACCGCAACACCGAACCACCAGCTCGCTAGCTCCGCGAACCCTTGATCGGACCCTCACTGCCCAGGAATCCCTGGTAATTCCGCATGATCAGGTTGGCTTCGATGCGCTGCACCAAATCCAGCGCCACGCTGACCACGATCAGCAAACCCGTTCCGCCCAGAAACGCCGACACGAAAAATGGAATCTGAAGCGATTGGGCGATGATCGTTGGGATGATGGCGATGATCGCCAGAAAACCCGCTCCGACGTACGTAATTCGACCCATGACCCTTTCCAGGTAGTCCGCCGTGCGCTTCCCCGGACGCAGACCGGGAATAAAGCTCCCGTAGTCGCGCAGATTGTTCGCCATTTCCTTGGGGCGAAACTGCACCGTCGTCCAGAAATACGCAAAGAAGTAGATCGCGGCGATCTCACACAACGTGTAGATGTAGTTCCCGTTTGCGAAGGATTCCCGCAGAAACGCAAGAACGCCGCTTCCCGGCCAAAGGTTGAACAGCGCGCCGAAGATCAACCCCGGAAAGATGAGCATCGAACTGGCGAAAATAATCGGCATTACTCCGCCGTGGTTCACACGCAGCGGAAGGTAATGCCTCTGCCCGCCGTACACGCGTCGCCCGCGCGTCTGCTTCGCCTGCTGGATCGGGATGCGCCGCTGCGCCTGGGTGATGAGAATCGCCCCGGCCACGACGGCCACGAACATCACCACGAGGAATAGCAGCTTGGGCACGTCCATGGCGTCCGAACTGGACGTCGTCTTGAGATTCAGGTTTTGATAAACATAGATCGCCGCATGGGGCACTCGGGCCACGATTCCCGCCATGATAATGAGCGAGATACCGTTGCCGATCCCGTATTCATCGATCTGCTCGCCGAGCCACATCAAAAACAACGTGCCCGTGGTCAGAATCGTGACCGCAAACACCATATAACTGAACGACATCCCGAAAAACGGCCCGGTAAATCCGGAAAACACCAGGCGCTGATCCGTCAAATACCGCATCCAGATAAGGGCGTTGATTACGCAGAGCAGAACCGTCCCATACCGCGTGTATTCGTTGATCTTGCGCCGTCCGGTCTCCCCTTCCTTCGCTAGCTTCTCCAGAGAGGGCACCACCGTGACCAGCAGTTGAAGAATGATCGAGGCCGAGATGTAGGGCATGATCCCCAGCCCGAAAATCGTGCTGTCCGTGAGATTGCCGCCGGTGAACAACTCAAACGTGTTGATGAGGCTCGATAGCGGGCTCCCGCCCGTCGAACCTTTCACCTTCGCCATGGAAGCCGCGTCCACGCCCGGCACCGCGATGCAGAACCCGATCCGATAGGCGGCCAGCAACCCCAGCGTGAAAAGGAGCTTGTTCCGCAACTCGGGAATTCGGAAAATGTTTACAAACGTCGAAAGCATGATCAACCTTCAAACCCGGCGCATGCGCCGGTCCATCACGTGCTGACTCTGGCCTCTCCGCCCGCCGCCTGAATCTTGGTCATCGCCGAACCGCTGAACTTCGCCGCTTCCACCGTCAATTTCTTCGTCAGGGCGCCTGATCCCAGAATCTTGACCGGATGATTTAGATGGCGAATCAAACCGGATTCCAACAGCGCCTGGGCTGTTACCCGTGCGCCCGATGCGAACGCTTTTTCCAACGCGCCTACGTTGACGGGCAGATATCGGGTTGTGAATTCCGCGTTGTTGAAACCTCGTTTCGGGACTCGCCGGAAGATGGGCATCTGCCCGCCTTCCTGCATTCCCCGTTGTTTCCACCCTGAGCGCTGCCCGGCACCCTTGTTGCCTCGGCCGCAAGTCTTGCCCATGCCGGAGCTTTCACCGCGACCCAGACGTCTTCGACGCCGGCTTCGGCCCGCTCGTTTTGTAATGTCCGCAATCGTCGTCATAAACTGTTACGCCGACAAAGCGACTCCGCGAAGGCGAGCCACTTCTTCCCGCGTCACCATCGATTTCAGTCCTTGAAGCGTCGCCCGGACCAGGTTCTTGGGACTGCTCGACCCGTAACTCTTGGTCAAAACATCGCGCACGCCCGCCAGCTCCAGCACGGCACGAACACTTGCCCCCGCGATTACCCCCGTTCCCGGACTCGCCGGAACCATTACCACCTGGCTTGCCCCGAATTTTCCCACGCACCGGTGAGGCAGAGTTCCATGGACCAGCTGCACGGACACCATGTTTCGTGAGGCGATCTTTTTCGCCTTTTCGACGGCCGACGGAACCTCGGTCGATTTCCCGTACCCGATGCCGACCTGACCGCTTCGATCGCCCACCACCACCAAGGCGCCGAAACTAAACCGGCGTCCGCCTTTGACCACGGTGGCGCAGCGGCAGATTTTGACGACGTTTTCGCCCAGTCCGCCTTCGCCCTCATCCTGCGGCGCCATGCGCCGCCCTTTTTGTTCGACTTCCGTCATGCTTCCATCCATCGCTCGGGCGTAGATCGCTCGAAATCGTCCATAGTCTTAGAGTTGCGCCCTCGCCAACCGGCGAACCAGCGCCTAAAACTTCAACCCAGCCTCCCGGGCCGCGTCCGCCAGCGCCTTGATACGCCCGTGATAACGGTAACCGTTGCGGTCAAAACAGATCCGCCCGATGTTCTTCGACTTTGCCCTCTCGGCGAGCGCCGTTCCAATCGCTTTGGCTGCCCCGATGTCTCCGCCCTTTGGAATGGAAGTCCGCAAGTCTTTGTCCCGCGTGCTCGCCGAACACAACGTCGCCCCGGCGTCGTCGTCGATCAATTGCGCATACGTATGTTGCAGACTTCGAAAAACCGTCAGCCTCGGGCACGCAGCCGTGCCGCGAAGCCGGTTGCGGATCGAGTGCTTGCGCCTCGCGTGTCGAACGATCTTGACTTCGTGACCTTTCATCGTCTCGTCGCACCCATCGAACCGCGGGGCCTACCTTACGTCGCCCCGCCGGTCAGCGCCTTGCCCTGTTTCTTCTTGATAAACTCACCGAAGTAACGGATGCCCTTGCCCTTGTAAGGCTCAGTTCGGCGGAGCTTGCGGATTTCCGCCGCGAACTGCCCCACGCGCTGTTTGTCGAACCCGCGGATGACAAACTGCGCCGGGTCGGTATCCCCGCGGGCCGCATCCTTTTCCACCACGACTTCCAATCCGTCCGGAACCGGAAGCTCGAACTGCGAGCCGACCCCGCGCCGCCGCCCGGAATACCCGATGTTCAGATGAAGCGTCTTGCCTTTCAGCGAACAGTTGTATCCCGTTCCATATATCTGCAGGCGTTTTTCAAAACCGCTGGCGACGCCGATTAGCAGGTTGTTAATCAGGGCCCGCGACAATCCGTGATTCGCCCGGCTCTGCACACTGTCATCCCGGCGCTTGACAATCACAGTTTTCGAACCTGCGTCAAACGTAACCTCCGTTGTCATCGGCGCGGTCCACGAGGCGTTACCCTTGGGACCCGAGGCGCTGATCACCTGCCCCGCCACCTTGACGGTCACGCCCGTAGGCACCAACACCGGTTTTTTTCCCACGCGCGACATAAGACAACCTCAAAAACTTCCGCCCGCAAGGAGCAGACATATCCCGTCGGGAATCAATATACCGTGCAAAGCAGCTCGCCACCGACTTTCTGTTCCCGGCACTGCCGGTCGCTGAGCACGCCCCGCGACGTCGACACGATAGCGATGCCCATCCCGTCCATTACCCGCGGCAGCTTGTCCACGCCGCGATACACCCGCCCGCCGGAATGCGATTCCCTGTGAAGGCGGCGAATGATCTCCTCGCCCCGCGGACCGTATTTCAAATCAATGCGAAGTACGCCCTGCTTGGTGTCCTTTACCACGTCGAAACCGTGGATGTATCCTTCTTCCTGCAACACTTTGGCGATGCCGACCTTGACGCCCGAACAAGGCATCGTCACGTTCTTGCGCCGAACGCGAACCGCGTTATGAATCCGGCACAACATGTCCGCGATCGGATCAGACCACATTCGATTCACCCATGCGTTATTCCGTCCCGGCGTCCGCCTCTGAAAGCCCTGTCTTGGTTGAAACCTACCAACTCGCTTTTCGAACTCCCGGAATCAGGCCCGCGTGGGCCAGGTTCCGAAAGCACAATCGGCACGTCTGAAATTTCCGATACACCGCCCGCGATCGCCCGCACAACTGGCAGCGGCGCACGCGGCGGGTCATGAACTTCGGCTTCTCACGAGCTTTGTTGATCCACGCTTTGGTCATACGGTCGCCTGCTCCTCCGTCCGCCGCAGCGGAAGCCCCAGGGCTGTGAGCAGCGCCTTCGCGTGCTCGTCGCTCTTGGCGCTGGTCACGAACGTAATGTGCATGCCCTGGCTGTGCGTGATCTTCGCCAGGTCGATCTCCGAAAAGATGGATTGATCGGGCACGCCCATCGAATAATTTCCCCGCCCATCAAAACTTCTCGGGTTCAAACCGCGAAAGTCGCGCATACGCGGAATCGTGGCGTTAAAAAGCCGGTCCACGAACTCATACATCCGCTTGCCGCGAAGCGTCACGCGGCAGCCGATCTCCATGTCCTTGCGGGTCTTGAAATTCGACACCGCCACCCGTGCCCGCCGAACCTGCGGTTTCTGGCCCGTGATCTTGGTCATGTCCTCAACCGCCGTGCCCAGTCGCGTCTTGTCCTGTGCCGGCGACCCGGTTCCCGCGGCGACGACAATCTTCAGCAGTCGGGGAACGGCCATGGGGTTCTTCAAGCCCAACGTCCCCTGGAGCTCCGTCCGAATCTCCGCTTTGAATTTTTCGAGCAATCTTGCCATCGTCGATGGAAGCCGATTTACGGCCCCCGCGTGGATCAAACCCTCAACTATTCACCGTTCGCTCCGCTCGCGTCAGCGTGTGCAGAGCCGTTCCCGAGACACTGACCCGGCGTTTTGAGCTTACCCGCCCCTGCTTATCATGCTCCACTTCAAACTTGACACGGCGACCTTTGCCCGCCGAGCCGTCCACCGGAAGCACGTTCGAAATGTGCAGCGGCGCTTCTTTTTGCACACGCCCGCCCTGCGGATTCCGCCGCGTCGGGCGAACATGACGGAAGACCATGTTCACGCCTTCCACGACCACTTTGTCATGGCGTGGATCGACGTGGAGCACCTTCCCTCGCGCACCGCGGTGGTCGCCGCAAATCACCTCCACCACGTCATTTTTTCGAATTCGCTGCGCCATGCCTCGTTACACACCGTCTCGTCCCTCGCCGGGACAAATTCGCCACATCCGGTCAGACGACTTCCTCCGCCAGGGAAATAATCTTCATGAAGTTTTTTTCGCGAAGCTCCCGCGCCACCGCCCCGAAAATTCGTGTGCCGCGGGGTTCGTTCTTGTCGTCGAGCAGCACCACGGCATTGGAGTCAAAACGGACGTAACTTCCATCAGGCCGTCGAAGCGGCGCTCTTGTCCTCACCACGACCGCCTTCGCCTTCCTGCGCTTCGACCGGTCCTTTCGATCCGCCCCGCCCGAAAAATCGCTGTTCGGAAGGGCCTTTTTCACCGTCACCATCACAATGTCGCCGATCCGGGCCGTCTTCAATCGGTACTTGCCTGCCCGGGCTGTGCTCCCCTTGTAGACGTTGAACACCATCGCCTGTTTGGCGCCGGTGTTGTCGCATACGTCCACCATGGTGTACATCTGAATCATGAAAAAATCCCAGCCGCCTCGCTACGTCAGGTCGCGGCGTTCAACGCCTCTACTTTTTCAATCACGCCGCGGCGCTCGATCACCCGAGCCAAACGCCAGCACTTCCGCTTCGACATCCGCCGACACGCCACCACTTCCACCAGATCCCCTTCCCTCGCCTCGTTTTTCTCGTCGTGGGTGGGAAGCGTCGTCGAGCGGCGGAAGTACTTGGTGTACTTCGGATGGCGGACGAGATAGTCGAAACGGACCTGGATCGTCTTCTCGCCCTTGTCCGACGTCACCACGCCCACGCGCCGATCGCGTTTTCCGCGATCCCCTGTAGTCGGTTTATTGTTTCCCGCGTCCGTCATATTCACTCTTCAACTTCGTTCGCCGCCGACTTGAACGTTTCCGCCAATCGCGCCGAGCTCGATCTCCCTTACTTCGCGGCCTTACGAACCGCCACCGCCTCCAGGTGATGTTCCTTTTGCTCTATGTTCGTCTCGCCCCGCTCCCGCAGCACGGTAAGCAATCGGGCGATATCTCTTCGCGTCGCCCCAAGCTGGTGCGGATTCTCAAGCTTCTCTGTTACCGCCTGGGCACGAAGGTCAAACGAATGGCGGCGCAGGCGGTCCAGCTCCACCAAAAGGTCCGGCGTCTTCAAGTCCCGGAAATCACCAACCTTCATGAACACACCGCTCCGTACACGCCGCGTTACAATCCGTGACGACGCCGAACAAATCGACACGGGTGCGAAAGCTTGTGGGCCACGCGGGACAGCGCGTCCCGGGCCACGTTTTCCTCCACGCCGCTGACCTCGAAAACCACCTGCCCAGGCCGCACGCACGCGACCCAGAACTCCGGTTCGCCCTTGCCCTTGCCCATGCGCGTTTCCAACGGCTTACCCGACACAGGCTTGTGCGGAAATATCCGCACGTACACTTTGCCTTCCCGGTGCAAATAGTGCGTCGCCGCCACGCGGCCCGCTTCAATCTGGCGCCCGGTGATCCAACCCGTGCCCAGGCATTGCAGCCCGTATTCGCCAAAGGTGACGAAATTTCCTCGCCCCGCGACACCGCGAACCTTGCCCCGCTGGCTCTTTCGCCATTTCACTCTTTTGGGCATCATCGCCATAGGGTCACTTCCGTCGCCTTTATCTCGAATCGCCGCGAATCATACGGCGGTATTTGTTTTCGTGGCGGTGCTGGCTTCCAACCGGTGCAATCGCCATGCGGACTTACCCGCGTTTTCCCCGCCGACCTTCTCTACGGGGCATGGGAGCGGCATCAGGCGTCGGGGCCTCTTCTCCATACCGGCCGTGATACAACCAGACCTTGATGCCGATCGTCCCGTACTTCGTTCGACATCCGGCGAATCCATAGTCCACATTCGCCTGGAGTGTGTGTAGAGGGATTGACCCGCGGATCATCGCCTCGCGACGGGCCATTTCCGCACCGCCGAGTCGACCCGAGCAGATAATCTTCACTCCCCTCGCTCCAGCCGCCATGGCTGCATCGATCCGCATCTTCATCACCCGTCGGAAGCTGCCTCTTTTTTTCAACTGCTCTGAAATTGCCTCCGCGATCAAACGGGCGTTGCGATCGGGCTGCTTGATTTCGACGATATTGAGGTTGATCTTTCGGTCGATCAGGTTCTCCAGCGATTCCTTCAGTTTGTCGACTTCCGCTCCCTTGGACCCGATGACCAGACCGGGACGGGCCGTATGGAGCACCACTTTCACCTCATCCCGCGTTCGCTCAATCTCAACTCGCGCGACGGCGGCATAGGGAGGCTTGCGGTTCAGTTCCTCCTCCACGTAATTGCGGATCTTCTGGTCCTCGATCAAAAATTCGGCAAACGCGGCCTTGGGAGCGAACCAGCGCGAACGCCAGTCCTCCGTGATCCCGATGCGAAACCCGACCGGATTGACCTTTTGACCCACGAACGACTCCTGTTTCCCGCCGCCTGCCGAATTTCCCCAGATCACCGCTGACCGAAGCGGCTATTTTTCTCTCACGCTGACCACAATATGGCTCGAGCGATAGGTAAGCGTATGCGCCCGGCCCCTGTCCTTGGGTTTGAAACGCTTGAAAAACGGGCCCGGATCGATCCGTGCCTCGGACACGACCAAACGCTTCATGTCCGCTTCCTGTTCGTCCGCATTGACCATCGCCGATTTCAACACGCGCTCGATCATACGAGCGCTTCGTCGATGATTGAATCGCAACTGCTCCACCGCGTCCGCGCAACGCTGACCGCGAATCAGGTCGATCACCAGGCGGGCCTTGCGCGGGGCGATGCGGGCGAAGCGGTGCTTCGCCGTCCACAGCTTCACTTCCGTTTTCGAAGTCGTCGCCATCGCTCTTCGCGCCGCCGATTTCATTACTGGCGTCCGTTCTCAACCCGTACAAGGACTCGGTCGCATTCAATTCGAACCGGGTTACGTCGCCGCAGCCGCCGCGGCAGCCTCGGCCTTCTTCTTTCCGCTGTGGCCCTTGAACACCCGCGTCGGGCTGAATTCGCCCAGCTTGTGCCCGACCATGTCCTCCGTGACGTATACCGGATGAAAAACCTTCCCGTTGTGAACCTCAAAACGCTGCCCGATGAATTCCGGGACAATCGTACAGCGCCGGGCCCAGGTTCGGATCACGCCGACTTGCCCGGAGTTCTTCAAGTTGAGGACCTTTCGATAGAGCTTCTCCTCCACAAACGGTCCTTTTTTCTGCGATCGAGTCATAGTCAGCCTGTTCGTCCGACCCGCCCGAACCTCGCGATACCCCGCGAATCCGGCTCGGATCCGTTTCCCGTACCTATTTTCGTTTCGGCGCCGGCAGTTGACCGTATCGAACGCTGCGCCGCCGTCGCAGGATACGCGCGTTGGACGTCTTGCGAGGCGGTCTTGTCCGCCCGCCTTTGGCCAACACGCCCCATTTACTGCACGGATGGCGCCCGCCGCCGCTTCGACCCTCGCCGCCGCCCAGGGGATGCGACACCGGGTTTTGCGCCGTCCCACGTACGTAGGGGCGAATTCCGCGATGACGGGTTCGACCGGCTTTGCCCCAGCGGATGTTTTGATGATCCACGTTGCCGAGCTGACCGATTGTCGCCCGGCACTCCACACGAACCTCTCTCATTTCCCCTGATGGAAGCACGACCACCGCCCATTCGGTGCTCCGCGAAAGCAGCTTCGCCGCCCCACCGGCGCTACGGACCATCTTGCCGCCCTGTCCCGCATTCAGCTCAATATTGTGAACATCCAGACCCAGCGGAATATCCTTCAGGGCTAGCGCGTTTCCGACTTTTGGTTCCACGCCGGGCCCGCTCTCCACTGTCGCCCCGGCTTTGACCCCGGTCGGTGCGAGGATGTAGCGCTTTTCGCCGTCGGCGTATTCCACCAGGGCGATGTGCGACGAGCGGTTGGGATCGTATTCCACGGATTGAACCCGTCCGACCACCCCGTCCTTGTCGCGGCGGAAATCGATCTTGCGGTACATCCGCCGCGCCCCACCACCGCGATGCCGCGCGGTGATGAAACCGTGATGATTTCGCCCGCCTCGCTTCTTGATCCGCTCAAGCAGGGATTTTTCCGGGCGGCGTCGCTTATCGGTCAACTCGGAGAAATCGTTGACCGTCGACTCGCGCCTCCCCGCGGATGTCGGATTGTATGTCTTGATTCCCATGTGTCGGCTCGATCAATCGACGCTGCTTCACTCCGGCGCCGGACAAAGTTCTCTTAGAACAAATCGATGTGATGATCCGCTTCGAGGACCACCACAGCCTTTTTCCAACCCCGCGTCGTTCCCATTTTGAATCGAACCCGGCGGGTCTTGCCCTTGCGGTTCGATGTTCGCACCGAGCTTACTTTTACGTTATAGATTTTTTCGATCGCTTCGCGGATCAGCGGTTTGGACGCCTTGGGATGCACCGCGAAGGCGTAGGACCCCCCGCGCGCGCCCTTCCACTTTGTCTCGCCGTGCGACTGCTGCGACTGGTGCGTGCCCTTTTCGGTCACCAGCGGCCGCTCGATCACGTGATAGATGTCCATGGCCGCCCCGCCCTATTCCCCTCCGCCGTTCTTCGCCTTCTGCGTCAGGCGATCGAACGCGGGCTTCGTAAAAATCAAATGCCTTCGACGGAGGACGTCGAAGGCATTGAGTTCATCCACCGGCCGAATGTCCGTTCTCGGAATGTTGCGCCCGGAACGATAGACATTCACGTCGGGCTGTTCCGTCGCCACGACGCAGCCTCGATCCGCTCCGAGCGAATTCAACAGAGACGCAATGACTTTCGTCTTCGGCGCGTCGCAGCGGAGGTCCGAAATCACCATCACCTGTTCCGCCTCGATCTTCGCCAAAATGGCGTTATCCCGGGCCAGACGTTTCATTTTCTTGGGGAAATCCTTGAGCGCCGGGGGAACCCGCTTACCGAAGGTTCGCCCGCCGCCTTTTCGGACCGGCGTGCGGATCATGCCCGCGCGGGCGTTGCCCGTGCCCTTTTGCCTATAGAGCTTTCGAGTCGAGCCCGCCACGTCGCTGCGCCGTTTGGTCCGGGCGCTGCCTTGGCGTTGGCGGTCCAGATGGGCGACGATCGCCTGTTTAATGAGCTTGGGTTTGACGTGCCCGCCGAACCACGCAGGGTCGACCGCGATATCGCCGTCGCGCTTGCCCTTCATCGTGTATAGCGGAACGGAAAGCATCGCCATCAACCCTTTTTCTTCGACTTACAAACCAGCACGACCGAGCCGTTCGGTCCGGGTACGCTGCCGCGTATCAACATCAAATGGTTTTCGGGGTCCACTTTCAGTAAGCGCAGGGTGCTCATCGTCGCACGAACGCTGCCCATGTGACCCGCCATTCGTTTGCCCTTCTTGACCGACCGGCCCGTGCCTCTCGGAGCGCTCGCCCCGATGCCGCCCGGCGACCGGTGCTTTCGCTCCGTGCCGTGCGAGGCGGGCATGCCGCCGAATCCGTGCCGCTTCATGACACCTTGAAAACCCTTGCCTTTGGTGATGCCGGTTACGTCCACGTACTTGACATCAGCTTCTTTGAACCAATCGACGGTCAGCACGTCGCCCGCCGCTTGTTCCGCCGGTGCGGAAAGTCGAATCTCACGGTGCGATCGCTTCGCACCCGTACCCGCCTTGGCTGCGTGACCGATCAGGGCCTTGGTCGAACGATGCGGTTTGCGGTCCTCAAAACCCAATTGCAGAGCGTCGTAACCGTCCGAATCCTTCGACTTTACCTGCATGACCACGCAGGGACCCGCCTTGACCACGGTGACCGGCTCGACAACGCCGCCCTCCGCGATGATGCGTGTCATACCCAACTTGGTTCCGATCAATCCGACTGTCATGCAAGAATTCCACTCTCGTTCCCATTACGACGGAACGAGTTCTCTCGATCCATCCCGCGTGCGATGAAGCTCACACGCCGCTGCCTGTCGATTACCAGAGGAAAGGGAGACCGGGTCCGCGACGCGACCGCCCAACCACTCGCCTAACGCCTAACCTTACGTCTTGATCTTCACAAACACGCCAGCGGGAACCTGAATGCGATTGATCGCCTCCACCGTCCGAGA
>Ga0187893_10010310_pt1 | contig 13995 bp, 11 predicted proteins | sample MA1701074metaG_FD_139574 | JGI IMG/M metagenome (GOLD analysis project Ga0187893, IMG submission 139574) | White microbial mat communities from a basaltic lava cave in the Kipuka Kanohina Cave System on the Island of Hawaii, USA - MA170107-4 metaG ...
GACGATTTGTCCATGATGATCCTTCGCTCGCCCGAAGGCCCTGTGCATCTGCTCCAGTTCATTCTGACGACCGACAAACCGCACCAATCCACGCCGGGCCGAAACCTGGAGTCGTGTACGTAGCGGTCCAACCCCTAACACCTCATAGATATTGATCGGCTCACTCACCCCTTTGACCTTTGCCGCACCGAGCGACTTAAACTCAAAGTAGCCTTCGGCCAGCTTGTAGGTATTCGCGCTCACCACGATCGAACCTGGGGTGGCAAGATTTTCCATTCTTGACGCGAGACTGGTCGAGTGTCCGATCGGAGCGTATTCCGTATGCAGATCGTCTTTGCGGATCGACCGTAGCACCATCTCGCCTGTGTTGAGCCCGACACGGAGCTGCAGGTTGAGTCCTTTCTCCCGCCGCAGTCCCTCAGCATACCGTTTGCCTTCCTCTTGCATGCGTAAGGCCGCATACAAAGCCCGCTGGGGATGATCCTCGCACGCAATCGGGGCGCCGAAAAGGGCGAAGATGCCGTCACCGGTAGACTGGACAACATAGCCTTCATAGCGATGGACTGCCTCCATCATCAGCGCAAGAGTTGGATCGATGATGGAGCGAGCCTCTTCAGGATCGAGGTCCTCAATGAGGTCCATTGAACCTTTGATGTCAGCAAAGAGGGCAGTGATGGTCTTCCGTTCTCCTTCGGTTGAGCCCCGTGCCTCCAGAGCAGCCTGCTCGGCGAGGATGCGTTCAACAAGATGCGGTGGGGTGTAGCTGATGGGTCTAGGGTCTAGCGTCTGGCGTCTAGCGTCCAAATCTGCAGTTCCGCTCTCTTCTTCTCCGTTGCCCTGATCGCCTGTCCACACCAGGATCTTGCCGTCTTCATCTATCGCCAATCGTTTGGCTTCAATGATTTCGGTCTTGAGATCTTGCAGATACTCGTCATCTAAATCGAACTCTCTCTTGAGAGCTCGATAAGACACCCGACCTTCACGTCGTAGCAGGTCGAGCACCTGTTCTACTACTTCATAGAACCTCATGGGTAGTTCCTTTGGGTGATGTCACCTCTCACTTCCAGTTATCCTCTCTTCATCATCGAATGTCTATGCGAGTTCCTCTAACAACGCTTTGGCCTCTTGCAAATCCTTCGTATCAAACCTTTCAGTGAATCATCGGTTCCCATATTCCTCGCAGAATTTGGCCGTCTCAGCATTCAGGCGATGACAACGTGGGCACTGCGAGCATGGCCTGCACTTTCCCTTTTGCTCAAAACGCAAACGACACCTTCACCGCACCCGAGGTCTTTTTGCTCGCAGCTTCGCTCAAAGCCTCACGGTAGTGATCAAGCGGATACTTGCGTGGCCGCACCGGCGTGAGATCAGCTCGGCGGCGCGTCAGGAAGTCAATCGCTCGCGCGAACGTGTCAGCTCTTTTGCCCTTGAAGACCTCAGCTCCGTACGTGAGACTGCCAACAACCGTGATCTCTTTGAGCCAGATTGGCGTCCAATCGACCTCTCTTGGCAAAGCCGCCAACCCCAGGATGACCACAATTCCTTTCCCGCGCGTCATGCGTAACGACTGATTGATCGTGGCCGCATTGGTCACGGTGTCATAGACGACGCGGACGCCACCGGCTAACAATGCACCGCCACTTGAGAGTTTGTAGACTTTGGTCTGCGCCAACTCGCCGACGTATTCCATTACCTCGTCGTTCTGCGAGTCGAGGACGTGCTCAGCGCCCAGTGTCCGCGCCAGTTCAGCTTGAAACGGATACTTGGCCACGCAGGCAACTCGGCACGTGGGCTCTACTGCTTTGAGGGCAGCGATATTCATCAACCCAATGGTGCCGGCGCCAATCACGACTATCAATTCCCTTTTCTGCGGTGGGTTGTTCAGCACCGCCCGCAAGCAGACCGAGAACGGTTCGAGCAACGAGGCTTCATCGTCGTTGATCTTATCGGGAACAGGAAACAGCCGATGGCTCGGCGCGACAAAATATTCTCCCCAGCCGCCGCCGGTGTCCCGACAGGTGCCAATGAGAATACCAGGGCTCAGGTTCCCCTCAGCAAGATGTTCACAAATCCCGGGATTGCCGTGACGGCACTGGGGACAGAGCGTTGTGAAGCCGCGCTCTTTACACCCCAGGGTCGGGTCGATTGAGACTCGCTGACCGACGTGGAATCCGCGCACTTTCTTGCCGAGGGCTGCAATCTCACCAAATAATTCGTGACCGGGGATGATCGGGAGTCTGAAGTACGGCTCGGCTGCGGGCATCGGCTTCCCTTGCAAAAAACCAAGGTCACTCCCACAGATGCCAGCAATCTTGCTTTTGATGACCGTCCAGTTCTCGTTGGGAAGATCAGGAACCGGCACGTCTGTGAGGTGGAGATGTGAGAGTAAGGGCAGATGCTCAGGCGCTGGCTCGCCCTTACGTCGTTGAGAGGAAAAAAGGATTGCTTTCATAAGACTGTTGAAAAGGGTTTTCTGGCTTGTTTTCTGTAGGGGCAATCCTCTGTGGTTGCCCTCCTCTCCGGCGGCCACACGGGGCCGCCCCTACAATCTGTTTGCCTTGGTTTCGTCAAAGAGTACAGAGGAGTTTCTCTTTCCTCGACTGCTCATCCCGCTTATGGCTTATAGCTTAAGGCGTATGGAAGGGAGTCTTTGCCATAGAGTGAATAAAGCGAACGAGCCATAAGCAACATGCCATATGCCGTAGTGGTGGCGATCGAGGAAATGCTGACGATCTTGTCGGAGTTCTTCGCCTCCATTATCTTCACGCCTCTCTTATGCGCTCACAGTGTCTTTAGATCACCTCGTCCTCTGGCGCAAGCAAGAGGTTCGTTGCGACAGACGGGGGTTTTTGTCATCATCCGCCCGGTAAGGATCGGAAATCAGAAGGAGAGATTCATGGCCCAACTAACCCAGAAAGAGTTTGACAATCTCATTACGCAACTGGTCGATCATCTGAGTCTCGCGCGCTTTCACGAACGCTTGCTGAAGGCTAATGCTCTCGTCTCACGCAAACGTCCAGCGAACGCTCAGGCTTTGGCTACCCAACTGTATCAGCTCAGTGCAGGACTGCGGCGTGAACATCCAGCCCGTTATGCAGTTGAGGTCTTATGGCAGGATATGCTTTCAAATCGGATTTCCGAAGAACATGGAAAAACCCTCGAGACCTTGGCCGAGCGGGTGAATGCTTGTCTTACCGAGCATTTGGCAGTGATTCCAGAGAAGAGCGTGGAGTTACTCGCTGCCCTGGGCGCGTATCATCAAGCCGTGGCAGCGTTGACTGATGATGAAATAGCGTATGTAGAGATGCTCCTGCGGGCTACCCCAAGTGTTGCAGAATTTTTACGTGAGCACAGAAGCGAGATTGTGACTACAGGAACAACCACTGCAGAACAGCCAGAAATGGAAGTCAAAGAATAGAAAGAGTACCTTCATTGAAGGCGGGATGTCCGCCCTGCGGCTGTGCCCGGAGGATTTTCAGCTGACCTCTAGTGTCGTGAGACACCATGAGCCCTGTTATATTGCCGCTTGCTCATCGGCTCTACTCTCGTTCCTTCTCCTCTGGTACAATCCACAGCAAATCGCAACTCCAGCCAAGGATTCCCGGCTTTCCATGCTGCAACTGATCAATGTTTCGCTGTCTTTCGGTGGACAAGAACTGTTCCGTAGTCTCAATTGGCATCTGCGGAACGGCGACCGGGTCGGGTTAGTCGGCCCAAACGGCGCGGGGAAGACCACCCTCTTCCGCCTCATCACTGGCCAAATCGAACCTGACGCAGGCATGATCCAGCGCGGACGAGCGGTTACCATCGGCTATCTACCGCAGGAAGGTATCGCCGTGGTCGGACGGAGCTTGTTCGCTGAGGCTCGTAGTGCGCTGCCACAGCTTGCGGATATCCAGAACGAACTCGCAGAGATTCACACGGCGCTGGAGCAAGACGGCCTCAGGATGGGGGAACACGACGAGCTGTTGGCGCGGTATGGGGACCTCCAACATCGCTTCGAGGACCTCGGAGGATTCCGTGCTGACGCTGAGGTGGCCAAAGTTCTTACTGGCCTCGGCTTTTACGAGGAGCAGTTCGAGTTCCCGACGGAAACGTTCAGCGGCGGCTGGCAGATGCGCATCGCCTTGGCCAAGCTCTTGCTGCAACAGCCAGATATCTTGCTGCTCGACGAACCAACCAATCACCTCGATCTTGACTCGTTGTTGTGGCTCGAAGGTTACCTCAAAGCCTACCGGGGGAGCATCGTCATCATCTCCCACGATCGTGAGTTCCTCGATCGCATGGTCACACGCATTGCCGCTCTACATCGCTACACGCTGACTGAGTATGTCGGCAACTATTCAGCATTCGAGCGCCAGTTCGAGCGCGAACTCGATGCGTACCGCAAGGCCTACGAAGAACAACAAGAAGAAATCGAACGCAGCAAAAAATTTATCGATTCCTTCCGTTACAATGCCCGCAAAGCCTCACAGGTACAGAGCCGGATCAAGCAACTAGAGAAAATGGAGCGCCTGGAAGCTCCACAAGGTGTCCCGAAGGGCGTCCGGTTCCATTTTCCGCCAGCTCCACGCAGCGGCCGTGTGGTGTTGGAGCTGTGCACGGTCAGTAAACGTTACGGAGATCTCCAGGTCTTCCAGAACCTTGACCTCGTGATCGAACGCGGCGACCGGATTGCGCTCGTCGGGGTGAACGGTGCAGGCAAATCGACGTTGAGCCGCATCATAGCTGGTGTTGAAGATCCGACCGCAGGCGAGCGACGCCTAGGGTATCAAGTCGTCCTTGACTATTACGCCCAGCAGCAGGCTGAGCGGCTGTATGGCGAGAATACCGTCTACCAGGAAATCGCGCGGGATGCCCGCTTAGAAGTGGTTCCGGAGTTGCGCCCCTTGCTTGGAGCGTTCCTTTTCTCTGGAGATACCATAGAGAAGAAGGTCGCCGTTCTTAGTGGAGGAGAAAAGAGCCGACTTGCTCTCGCAGAAATGCTTCTTCAGCCATCGAACTTCCTCATCTTGGACGAGCCGACCAATCACCTTGACATTCGCACAAAAGACGTGCTCAGAGAAGCATTGCTACAGTTCGGTGGCACCTTTGTCATCGTCTCGCACGATCGCTATTTTCTGAAGGGCTTGGCAACCAAAGTGTTGGAGATGCGCGACGGTCAGCTCACTGTATATCCAGGGACATTCGAGGAATTTCTGGAGTGGAAGGAACGGAACGAAAAGTCCAGAGTCCGGAGTTCGGAGTCCGGAGTTCAGAAGGCAGAAAGCAGAGGGCAGAAGACAGAAGTAAGTCTTTCACCTCCTCCTTCCCTGGTAAGTGCGGACGTGCTTGCGGCTATTGAAGCAGCCAAACGCGGGAAGATGGCCTATGCACAGCAGAAAGCAGCACGGGCTGAACGACAAAAACGGGAACGACGGCTGGCTGAGGTCGAGCAGCGTATCGCAATGCTGGAGAGGCGTAAAGTCGCACTCGAAGCGCTGATGACTGACGGCACTACATTTAGTGATCCGCAACGCGCTAGAAATTTCACGACTGAGTACGACACGCTCAAACATGAGTTGGAAAAGCATTACGTGACGTGGACGGAGTTGGTAGAGGAAGCAGAAGGACAGTGAGGGACCAGAGCCATGCGCGTCGGTAAGCGGCTCGTTCCTCTGCGACCGCAGCTCGGTGAAATAATATCGGGGTGAGGGGGAAAGCAATGCGCATAGGACTCGGTATCCCGCCGCTCGGGTTACCCATCGATCTGTGCACGGACATCGTCCGCCAAGCCGAAGAGCGTGGATTCGATAGTGTTTGGGTTGGTGAAGCCTGGGGAACGGAAACCTGCACCTTAGCCGGTGTGCTGCTCGCTTGCAGTCAACGAATTCATGTTGGAACTGGGATTGTCTCTCTTTACCTGCGGCCACCGACGCTGACCGCTATGCAAGCTGCTACGCTCAATCTTATTGCGCCGGGTCGGGCACGCCTCGGTCTTGGTGTTAGTACTCGCAACATCAACACTTTTCATGGTATTCCCTGGGATTACCCCGTCTCACGCACACGTGAGTATGTCACAATCCTGCGTCGTGTCCTTGCTGGCGAGCGCATTACGTATGCCGGAAAGTTCTACAAGCCACGTGGGTTCCAACTCAGTACCCCTCTACCTAAACGCTTGCCTATCTATTTGGCAGCAGTGAACCCGCAGATGCTCCAACTGGCCGGTGAGGTCGCTGATGGGGTTATGCTTGCTTGGTTGCCGGTTGCCCAGGTGCGCCATTCTCTCGCTGAGATTGCCTGTGGCGCGAAGCGGGCTGGACGTTCATTATCAGATATTGATCTTGGCTGTTATATTCACACGGTTGTCACTCATGACCGTAAACAAACCCTCAAGCAACTTCGCCGAGTTTTGGTAGGATACTGCCAGGCAAACACTTACATTCAGGGATTTCGCCGGTTCGGCTATGGTGACATTCTTGATGAAGTGCACGCTCGCTGGAAAGCCGGTGATCGTGCCGGCGCTGAGGCTGCCATTCCTGAGCGCATGGTTGAAGACCTCTATGTCTTCGGCACAGCCGACGAATGTCGTGCGCACATCGGGCACTTTGTCCAGGCAGGAATCCAACTGCCGGTGGTAGCTGCGCCGCCATCGAGTCGGCTGACCAAGGATGATTTTCACGGATTACTTGGAGCGTTTAGACAATGAGACATCTCTGGGTATTGGTTGTTTTGTCCCTTGTCGTCACTGGCTGCTATCAGCGGCAAGACCCGGTGGTCAGGGCCGCACAGGATTTGCAAGAGATGGCCTACGACTTCGCCGCTCAAGAAGAAGCACAAGCGCACCGTCTTAATAGCCTACGGTTAGGCATGTCAGACAGCGAAGTCCTCACCGCCGTTGGTCCCCCGTCTGCCCGGCAGAGCCTCACGACCAGCGTCGAGGAAAGTCGTGAAGTCTGGACTTATCGGGGGACGATGCGACCCCTGGCAACGCTGACGTTTGTCAACGGACGGCTGACAGAGATGAGAGTGGAGTGAACGTAGTACCTTATCATTACTGAGCGAAGCGAAGAATCTCTTCCACGGGGTAAAACGAGGCGTCAGGAAAGATTCTTCACTCCGTAGTTTCACCTATGAAATGCACGTTTGGAACTGAAAGGTTTTCACAACGAATTGACGACGGTTTTTCATGCGCTTGTAGTATGGAGGAGAACCTATGGCAACACGGATTGGCTTCATCGGCCTTGGTAATATCGGCAAACCTATGGCGATTAACGTTGCCAAAGCCGGCTTTGACCTCATGGTTTACGATCTGCGGGAAGAACCGCTCAAGGAGCTAACAGCCCTGGGGGCAAAAGTTGCCCGATCGGCGCAAGAGGTTGGCGCGCACGGGGAGATTATCGAACTAGTCGTCGTAGACGATGCGCAGGTCGAAGCGGTTACGCTGGGAGAAGGTGGGGTTCTCAATGGCGCGAAGCCAGGAAGTGTGATTGCCGTTCACAGCACCGTCCACCCCAAAACCGTACGCAAGATCGCCGAATTGGCGAAAGTGAAAGGGGTTGGGGTCATCGATGCTCAGATTAGCGGCGGCGAACGAGGGGCGTATGCACAGACGCTCTGTTATATGGTGGGCGGGGACAAAGCGTGGTTTGAGCGATGTCGTCCGGTGTTTGCCACCTCGGGAGCAAATATCTTTCACTTGGGGGAGCTAGGCACAGGAGCGATTGCCAAGCTGGCCCACAATCTCATTGTCTACGTCAACATGCTGGCAGCGTCCGAAGGAATGAAGTTAGCCGAGAAAGCCGGTCTCGATCTCAAGGCTCTGCAAGATGTTGTACACGCAAGCGCCGGACAGAGCCGGGTAGCAGACAACTGGTTGCAGCAGCGCAAGCTCAAGGACACCTACACCACAGGTCCTCAAGGACTCATGCAACTGATTCACAAAGACCTCCGTCTCGCCCTTGAACTTGGCCGCGACATTGGCCTCCCCCTCCCTGGTGCGGCACTGACGCAGCAACTGATTGACCGAGTGTTGGAGATAGAAAAATGAATCTAAATCCGTAGGGGCGTATTGCAATACGCCCCTACTCGAGTCTCTGGAGAGTGTGCTCTGTCTGCCTCTAAACTGATTCTACTACCAGCCTCGAACTTGTTGCGGTTCGTTCCGACTTTTATCGACATCCTTCCCTCCGTTTGATTATATGAGGAGAAAAAGGGGTGAGATATGGAAACTCTTCCGTTCCTTGTGCGTATACCAGAAGAGGAAGGCCCCACAGACGTCAAAGGCTTTTTCTCGTCTGAATCAATAATTGGTGTTTGTCAGGTTCCCGTTGATGCGCTCCGGCAGAACCTGAGTAATGTTGCGGAGACGGTTCTCACTATCCTTGAAGACATTAAAGAGGTTGGTCGCTTCCGTCTGAAAGAAGTCACCCTTCAGGTTGAGGTAACTGCCCAAGGAGGGGTGCAGCTCATTGGAACGGCAAATTTAGGTGGAAAAGGGGCAATCACGCTGAAATTCTCGGAGTAAGCAATGGGGAGACGGCGGGCGCTTCTTGTTGGAATCCCAGAATACAACAGCGACGTTTTTCCAGACCTTCCTGTCGTGCGTCGGGATGTAGATATCCTGCGAGAGGTCCTGGAAGCGTCTGGCTATACTGTCCGTTCGCATGGTGTGTCGAGTCCTCTTGAAGGCACGCGTAGCGGCATCACAAGTGCACTTCGGAAAGCGTGCAGAGAAGCACAGAGGGGTGAGACTCTACTGTTGTACTTTTCTGGGCATGGAATCCACTACCGTGGCAAAGACTATTTGGTCCCTATAGATATCGATCCAACTGATCATTTCAGACTTGAAGAGTATCTTGTTTCCACTGATCTTACTGATGCAGTAGATGAATCGGCTGCCGAAACAATCGTATTCCTTATTGATGCCTGCCGTGAAGGGATAAAGCTTGACGCGAAGAGTATTGGCCTTGTGGGATGGAGCCAGGGAGAACGGAGAAAAGCCATCAAACGCAGCTTTGCCTTAGTACTCTCCTGTCAGTCAGGTCAAGTGAGCCAGTTTGTTAGTGGAGAGGACGGATTCAGCCTCTTCTCCCGAGCTTTTGCAGAAGTCTTCCGTCCTGAACATCCTGCAACAACCCTTAAACAGGTCATTAACGCTGCCCAAGCAAGGCTGGATGTTCTCGCAAGAGAAAAAGGCAAACAATCGCAAACGATTTGTTATTTTATCGAAGGGACTGCCGAAGGTGATCCACTTGAGCGGGTTATATGTAACAGCATCCTCGCCGAGCCGAGTAGGCAAACTCATAGTATCCCGTGGACGAAAGCTGCACAGGAATCCTTCCTTTGGAACCCTGACAAAGGAGCGAGTACCTCTGTTGTTGACCAATTGAAACCTGCCATAAATGCTCTCGTTAATGCCTGCTGGGAGCAGTGGCAGCAGGCAAAACAATCCTTTCCTCAAGATCCGTGGCGTGATGAGGGCTTTCCAATACGAATATTAGAGCGTCTGGAATTTATCGTCCTACGTTCAGATCCTCCAATAGCACTAACAGTTGCAGAAGCAGCCCTCCTCCTCAGCGCTCCCTTCATCCGCGAGGCTGTACTGGCCGCAGGAATAAGCCGCGTCGCTGATGCAAAACCTCTGTCGCTTGACCCCACTGGGGAAACAACTGGACTAAGGAGTGGCCTTGAGAAAGTTCACCAAGCCCGACCGCAACTTGTGCGAAAAGCAAAACGGCTTGAAGAACAGGGGCTACAGAAAGAACGAGACGCTGTCGCTGCGTGGCTCTTCTATCGTTATTTACTTCGAGAACCGGAACTGTGGTTGTATGAGCCTCAGGGGTATCTCTCTGTCGACTTCCATAATGCTTTAGCTGAGGCAGAAAAAAGTTCTTCCCCTGTCGTTGCCGAAACAATGCGGTCAGATCGACTACTTGAGTTAGCTCGGTGCGTCCATACAGATCCTGAACGCATAGAACGGCAAGACCAAGCAAACCGTTTGCAAGCAAAAGTGTGGGCTGCTGGCGGTCAAGTGCAAGAGCAACAGATTCGCGAGCGATTACTGGGATATCTACTGAATCTCGCGGGATGGATAGCCATTGATGTGCGAACTCTCTCAGAAGTAGTAGTCGATCATATTGGATTGGCAGACCCTCTTGTTCCTGAAGACGTACTCCGTATTGTGGCTACCGCGCGCTGGACTCCCGACGGTGTAGGAAGGACCCTCAGCGTAATCTGTCAACACCCTGCGATGGATTTTGCACTGCGCGAGCATGTTAGGCAGTGTAGCGCCGTGCTTGATTTCGTACAGAGGCGGATTGAAGGACATTCCGATTTGGAACTTTTACAAAGTCTGCCGCCACGCTTAACTGATCACGGTATTACTGCGGTCAAAATTAACAGTATTCCGGCGTACGAAACGCCTCACCTCCGATTCCAGCTGGCCCACGATGAAGTCCGAGAGTTACTTATGGGGCAGTCGCTCTACGGCGATCCAGCTCTCGCCATCCGCGAGCTGTACCAGAACGCGCTTGACGCATGCCGCTACCGAGAAGCGAGGCTTGCCTATCTCAAGTACAAACCAAGAGGTACAGAATCAGAATTTGCTTGGGAAGGTCGCCTTATCTTCCGCCAAGGACTAGAGAATGGTCGCCCATATATCGAGTGTGAAGATAACGGGATAGGTATGGGCCACCGTGAGTTAACCGAGTGCTTCGCCCGCGCTGGGAAACGCTTCAGTGATATGCCAGAGTTCATTGAGGAACAGGCTGAATGGTTACGGGGCGATCCGCCAATCCGTCTATACCCGAACAGTCAATTCGGTATCGGAGTGTTCAGCTACTTCATGATGGCCGACGAGTTAGAGGTGGAGACATGCCGGCTTGATCGAAAAGGCCGACCCGGAAAACAGCTGCACGTAAGAGTATCTGGCAGTGGAAGCTTTTTCCGGGTACGAGAGCTAGGACTAGGAACTGAGGCAGGAACAAGGATCCGACTGTACTTGAACCAGACGAAGCCCACCAGAATCTCCTGCAGTCAGACGCTACGAAGGCTTTTACGAATCGCGGAATTTCGCACGGAAGTTAACGAGTATGGCCAACGCTCTGTTTGGGAGCCAGAGGTGCTGGACCACCCCGAGTTAACTCAGACGGATATTCTGAGTACAAATCATCCAGACGTCTGGTGGTCAGGGAGAAGAAATGGAGCATTGTTATCAGATGGTATTGCTAACGAGACTCCTTGGTATCCTCCTATCATCGCCAATCTACGACGTGAGCACCGTCCTCAACTTACCGTGGATCGTAAGAAGATTGTGAAATGGGATGGTAGCTGGTTGTCCAACATCTTAGAAGAGAGAGGTTGGAAGCCACTGCTCGGCTGGCCGCATCTAACGTTTGATTGGTTGTGGAATCTCTGGCCATATTACCCAAGGTTGACCGGCAAGATTGTGGATATGCTGTGGCAAGAGCATAAGTCCCTTCGGATAGGAGGGGATAATGCTCTACATGAACTAACACTACCGATACGCGACCTTGGGTGGTTCCCTGGAGATCAATCATTGCTAGACCACATGAGCGATTTAAAGAGAATGCCAGGTATTGATAGAACTGCGCCCCACTGGTTTCTTCGACATCGGCTTGCCTACTGGGAGCGGTATGGCCTAAGCGTGCCATCCGAATTCTGGAGCAGCCTGGGGTGGAAAACCTGAGAACTCTTCAACCTGTCTAGTGCCAGAACCCGGAGATACTTTCGTTTTCGTGCTGCAAAGCGAGCAATATAAATGGCCTACAGAGGGCTTCTACAGATGGGAAGAGTTGAAAAGCCTTTGGACCGAAAGAAACGATTTCACCCCCTTACAAATTGTTTGCACATCAGCTCGCCTCGATAGGCCGATCACTGAACTGCTGGAGCGATTGCAGCGATTTGCGCCCCTCGGGCTCGTAGTACCCAAAATTGACCAACCAACGCCAAACGATCTTAGGTTGGACAAAGAAGATCTCATTATGCTGTCGGAAAGCCTGGATGGTTATGGCCGGTACATCACCAGGATTTCTCCTGACCATTTAGTGCGGGCTGCTATGACCCTTGATAAGCCGATAGCAGTTATCTTTGATCGGCTACAGCAGTTTGTATCTTTTGGGGTGCAAGTGCCGGAAGTAGATTTAAAGATATTAGGTGCAACGAAGGTGACCCAAGAGGACTTTGCTTTACTTTCAACACTGGGGCTCTCATACAAACACCAATGGCAGAACAGCAGCCTCGGGCCTTTGCAAATCGCTCAGACCGCGGTCAGAACTGGTCAGTCAATCGCAACTATTTTGGAGCGGTTGCGGAAGTTCGTTCTAGTAGGGCTTCAGTTAGTGGACGTAGATCAAACGTTCTGGGGTGGACTCAGTGTGACCCAGGATGATCTTATTCTTTTATCAAGAGACTTGAATGGTTACCCTCCCTGGTTGCAAGGGGAAGTCTCAAAACGTCATGTGTTTCAAGCCGCTTTTAAGCTTAAGCAGCCAATCGAGGCCATCCTAACACGGTTGCGGCAGTTCCAGCCTCTCGGTTTGATTCTCCCTCAAGGTGATCCTAAAACCTGGCAGGACTGATCCTAGCACCCAAAGGACAATACCAGCTTTAGTTCGCTTTTGACGGCTACGCTCAAAGCGCGGCATTGTAGGGTGTTGCATAACCGAATCCGTTCACCTTGAGTCCCTTGGTGCCGCTCAGGACGGTTTTACGGCGGCAGAGTCGAAATAACAAGCCTTTCACCGCCCGGATGCTCTTTTCTCTGGGCTCCCGTGAGAACCTTTCTGCTTTAAATGAATTGAAGGCCGTCGTAACTCGATGACAACACCCCATTTCTGGGCTTCATCAAGCAGGAAGGTGAGAACGTCAACCGGTCCAACATGAAGCGATTGTCGCACTAATTTCATTAGGAGATCTGCCGTACGGAGGGGAGGCGAGGCTCGATCTTCTTTCTCCCACATCGAGAGCGATTGACGCGTGGAACCAATTAACCGAGCGAAGTCTTCCATCGACAGGTTGAGAGCCTTTCTGAGTTCTGTGATCTCCCTAGGAGAGAGGAACGCCTGACATGCCTCAAGAGAACGAGAAAACGATTCCTCCCACCGCTTTGTCTCTTCCGGAGCGAACGATTCAGCCCCACACTGATCACATACCCCGATCAGTGCCTCATCCACCATAAACGGATATCCCTTAATCTTGGTTTTGTAATTCTGCACACGGGTGGTCCGCATGGTACCGCGACCACATTCAGGACAGGGGTATTCGAACAGCGACTCTGTTGTCATAGCTTTTAGCCTCCTAGATTTCGTCTGCCTGGTGGGCTGTGATGTAGAAGTAGAAATAGCCCTTTGGGTTCTGGAGGACCTTGCCTGCTGTGTAGAACGGCTGCCCATGAGTATCCTTGCCCAGAATCACGTATTTCATTTCATGAACTGCCTGCCTCAACTCATCTCGTTCCTTCTTGTGAACCTCGGTTGCTGACAGGATACTGTGCACCAAATCCTCTACATCGAAGAAGCCTTCCTCAATGAAGTCACGGACTTTTCTCGAATACTGATACCGCCCTTGTGCCACAAGCCGTTGAATCTCTTCTAGAGTCATCCATCCCCCCTCTAGACCCAAGTCCACCTCTACGTTCTCTCTATTGAAGGGAAAGGAAAATTCTTAACTTCAATTTAAGTAAAATATTTTACACATAAAGTCAATAAGGAAACCCCTCAGGAGCAAGGATAAATGGCAGCTTCTCCGCTCAGGAGGTCACCCAAACCTCGCACGCCCCTGGCAAAGAGAGCGCCAAAGTCAAATGTTGAATAATGAGAACAGAGGGCGCAGGATGCTGTGCCCTACTGCAGGACTTTCTTAGTCCGGCTGAATGGGATAAAGCCTCAACGCATTATCCCACATGATCCTGCGCTTGCTCTCCTCTGACACATCAGGCAACTCCAGCAACTCTTTCACCGCCCACGCATACCGTCGTCCCTCGGGATGACTGAA
>Ga0187893_10010312_pt1 | contig 13993 bp, 7 predicted proteins | sample MA1701074metaG_FD_139574 | JGI IMG/M metagenome (GOLD analysis project Ga0187893, IMG submission 139574) | White microbial mat communities from a basaltic lava cave in the Kipuka Kanohina Cave System on the Island of Hawaii, USA - MA170107-4 metaG ...
CCAGCGCCAAGAAAAGAGGGTAGGTCTTCACTCTGCGGTTTTCCGAAACTCCGCGATGCAGGCACAAGGCTTACGGCTTGCGCTTTCCGAAAAACCTGCTCCAACTGCGAAAGTCAGGCTAGAGCTTGCTCCGTTCGGCTCTGCCGGGCCATGAGACAATACCGTATGGTTTCCTGGCTGTTGGCCTTGTGGCTCGCGCAAGGCGCCCCGGATGCGGCGGTACTCCAGCATGTGCGGGCTGGTCTGGCCGCCCGCGACGCCAACCGCCTGGAGGATGCGGCTCGGGAGCTCAGCCAAGCCGCAAAGCTGGCCCCGCACCTTGCCGAGATTCACCTGAATCTCGGTCTCGTCCACCACCGCCGGCGCGACTGGCGCGCCGCGATCGCATCCTTCGAAAAAGCCCTCGAGCGGAAACCTGCGCTGACCGGCGTTCGCGACCTCCTCGGGTTCGACTATCTTATGCTCGGCGGACTCGCCGCGGCCCGACAGAATCTGGAACAGGCGCTCGCCGAAGATCCCAATAACGCGGACGCTCGCCTGTGGCTGGGCTTGGCCCTGTTAGAACGAGGCGAATTTCGAGCAGCCGCCGATCACCTCGAGAAGATCCGTAAAATAAGGCCAAAGGACCCCGATCTCCTCTTCTATTTGGGCCGCGCCTACGAACGTCTGTCGGCGCAAACTCGCGATGAGCTGCTGGCCGCCGCGCCCGACTCGGCGCGCGCTCATATGGCCGCCGCCGAGTTCGCGGCGTTCAACGGGCGTCCCAAAGAAGCCATCGACGAGTACAACCAGGTGCTCGCCATCGATCCCAGGCTGCCGGGCGTTCACGCTGCCATCGCCGAGCTGCGTGCGGACGCCAATGATTTCGACAAGGCAGAGGCGAGTTACCGGGAAGAGCTGAAGATCGCCCCGCAAAATGCCCGCAACCGCTATCGCTATGGACTCGTGCTGGCGCAACTCGGCCGCACCGAAGATGCAATTGCGAACCTGGAAGAAGCGATCGCCATCGACCCCGGACTCGTGGATGCGCAGTTGCAACTCGGCAAGGCTCTCGTCCAGGCGGGTATGTTTGACCGCGCCGAAAAACCGCTGCTCGCCGTGCTCGCGGCGGAAGCATCCAGCGAGCTCAAGCGCACGGCGCATTATCAGTTGGGCATGGTCTACCGGAAACAGGGCCGGACGGCCGAAGCCGCCGCCCAGATGAAATTGTTCGAGACGCTGAAGTGACTACCAGCGGATGCGCGCGTTGTACTGCACTTGACGGCCGAAATACGCTCCCCGCTGCCCGGTAATCCGCCCGAACAGCGAGCTGGTGACGTTCAGGTTGGGATCGCCCTGCACCATCACATTGGCGAGATTGTAAGCCTCAATGCGGAACTCCAGCTCAAAGCGCTCCCTGAGCCTGAAGTTCTTGGACATGGTGGCATCGATGGTGGAGATGCGCGGTCCGGTGAGACCGTCGAACTGGAGCGGATTGCTGCGCCGAGTGAACGCGGGCAGCAGCGCGAACTGCGAAGTATCGAACCACTGATTGCGCGTCGGGTTCTCGACCACCGGATTCCCTCCCTTGTATTCCAGCCCGCCGAATCTCAGGTAGGCGCCGCTGATGTACTGGTAAATGCCGCTGACGGCCCAGCCTCCGAGGGCCAGATCCACAGCCTTGTTCATGTTCGCGGCCAACTTGCGGCCACGGCCAAAGGGTAGTTCGTAGATGCCGGTGACATTGAACTTGTGGCGCCGGTCGGCCGATTCGAACATCGTGAACCGGTTGTCGATGATATCGACGGCGTCATAGTATTCGTTGTTCCTGGTGCGATGGTAGTTGTAGCCAAGCAGGAAATTGAACCCACCGACGAAGGGCCGCTGCGCTTTCAGTTGCAGCGACCGATAACGCCGCGAGACTCCCGGCCAATGCCACATCGTCAGATCGCCGTAGTGCGGGTTCGGACGCAAAAGGGTATTGATGGAAACCTGGCGCTGGTTCCGCAGCGCCCCGGGGAACTTGTCGGGCGTCAGAATATTGAAGAATGGGTTATCCACCGCCTGATTAATCAGCGCCTTGTGCTGGTACCCGTAACGCGGGTCGATCAGGTTGATATTCCGCGTGATGTAGTGATTGGTCGACAGGCTCATAAAGTAGGTCACGTCGATGACGATCTGGCTGACGACCTGCGTCTGGTAAGAGAAATTGAACCGGTCGTTAAACGCGTTCTTCAGGTCCTGGTTAAAGAACAGCGGCTGGTTCGCCGTCGATCCGAGATTCGTATAGCGGCCGAAGCGCTTTCCAGGTACCGGATTGAGCGGGTTCATCCCGCGGGGGAACGGGTCGCTGAACCGGGCTTGGGGAACACCCTGCAACAACGGCAGCGGGAACGATTCGTTCTCGTAGCCTGGATAGGGGACGGTGTCGTTGAGATTCAGCCCGCCTTCGATGTGGACCGACGGCGGGATGACGTACCGAGCGTAGCCGAACCGGAGGGACGAGCGGTCGTTGAGCCGGTAGGCCAAGCCCACGCGAGGAAGCAGCGTGAAACGGGGCGAATGGTAGCCGCTGCGGTTTTTCTCGTCGGTGAAGATCCATTCGCCGTTCCACTGCGGAGCGCTGCCACGAATCCCCAGCACTTCGGCAGGTAGGCGCGGAGCGCCGGCGCCCTGAAACTCCGGGATTGGCGAGCCCAGATTCAGACTGCGCGTCAGCCGGTTATCTTTGTCGACGATGTCGGTGTCGAACTCGTACCGGACGCCGATGTTGAGGGTCCACTTCTGATTGATCTTGAAATCGTCCTGGATATAGGCGCCGTAGAAGTTGTTGCGAATCCCATACAGTGGCTCGGTGCGGATGCGCGAATCGCCTTCGAGCGCACCGAGAAGCATTGTCGCCCACGCGTCGCCGCGCTCGCGCGTGTTGGGGTTGATGAACGTGTCCGCTGTGAGACCAGGATTGAAACGGAATGCCACCGGCTGAAAGAATCCGGAATTGCCGCGATACCTGCGGAACTCTCCGCCCACCTTCACGTAGTGGCGGCCCATCTGCATTGAAACCTTGCTCTGGAGGTTCCAGAAGTCCGGCGCCGAATACCACCAGGAGGGCCGCCCAAAACTCGATCCCCCTACGACGAGTCCAGGATAATAGATGGCGGGCAGCGTCTTGGCGTATTCGTCGTACCAGTTGTTGCCGGGCCAGAATTCGTTGTAATCCTTTACCTCGGCAGCGGGATCGATAAAGCGATCGACCGGCTTGTTGTATGATCCGCGAATGTTGAACACTGTGCTCGGGTTGATCGTCCAGACGGCGTCGCCGGCGGCAGTGAGGGAGTTCCGCTCGGAGCCCCCCGTGGAGCCGGCGCGCGTACCCGACGGATTGGGCGAAAGGACGTTCGTGTGCAGGCGAGAGAAGCGTCCGAACACCTTCCAGGTATCGCTAACGTTCCAATCGACCCGGTCGGACCAGTTGTAATACTCATACACGCGCGGAAACGTGTTCTTGTAGTTGTTGACGCGAGTGATATCGTCACCCGGGTTGTTCGGCTGCCAGATGTCCTGCAGGAAGCGCGCGGATACCGGATCGATGCGTGAGACCGGAATCATGTTTCCGGCAAACGGGGTCCGCGTGACCTGCTGTCCTGCTGGGAGGTTCGGATTGAACTGCGTGGTCCACGGATCATAGATTGTCTTGACCGTGCCGCTGGGCGTGAACGTCTGCGAAAAATTGCCGGACCGCTCGAGCTGTGTAGGGAGAGTGGAGAACTGGTTCACGGGCTCGCGCAGGTTTTGTCCCTCATAGGAGATGAAGTTGAAAACCTTGTTCCGCTTGATAGGGTTCTGGGATGTGGCTCCCCACACGTTGTGGCGGATAATGTTGGGGCTCCGCGAAACGCGGTCGGCCAGCGCGTTGAGCTTGGGATTACGGCCGAAGTAGTACACGGTACCGTGCCAGTCGTTGGTTCCGGACTTCATCTGGAGAGAAACGATTCCGCCGGCCGAGTGGCCATATTCGGCGTCGGTCGCGTTCTGCTGCACGTTCAACTCGCTGACGGCATCCATCGGAGGCACATAGTTGGTCTTTGGGCCCCACGTGTTGGGTGACCCGTCCACGATGACGTCGTTCTTCAGACGTGTGCCCCCGCCCACATCGATATAGCCCGCCGCCCAGTGATGGTATGGACTCTGCTCGCCGCCGCCGGTGTAGGTGACCTGGGGGTCGATGGTGAGAAGCAGGAACGGATTGCGGTGAATGATGGGCAGCGAGTTCGACATCTTGGTGTCGAGTGTGGTTTCCATCGTCGTCTTATTGAACTGCACGGCGACCGGGGTTTCCGTCACTTTGACGGTTTCCGTCACCGTGCCTACGGCGAGACTCGCGTTCACGGTGACGTCACCGCGCGTCTGGACCAGGATGTTTTCCTGCACGAAGGAGCGAAAGCCCTCCACGGACACGCTCATCGTGTATGTTCCCGGCGAGACGAAATCGAACACGTACTGCCCGGCGGCATTGGTGTTCTGCTGGGCTTCGACTCCCGTGCCGTTGTTGCGCAACTGCACCTTCGCTCCCGAGACGACGCCGCCTGAGGAGTCGCTCACGGTGCCGCGGACGGATCCGCGAAGCTCCTGGCCGTAGCTCCCGATGGTCAGACAGAGTGACAAAATGAACCCGATAGCAATGCGATGCATATGGCTCCTGTTATGTCATCTCTAGACGACCGAAGTCAATGGGGGCTCTCTGTCGGGTTCGGCCTCTAAGCTCCGTTGCTCTGGCATTCGTCTAGAGTAATAGAGATGCGACTTTTGCTGCTTCTCTTTGTGTTGGTTCCCAGTGTGCCTCCTCCGGCCTTGGCCGCTGAGCCACCCAGCCGCGAGCGAGTCCAGCAGGCGCTCCGGAAAGCGGTCGAGTTCTATCGCACCAAGGTCTCCACTCAGGGTGGGTATCATTTCAGCTACGCCGAGGATCTGAGCTATGGCCGCTCGGAACATGGGGAAGGGCCGACGCAAGTCGAGGTGCAGCGACAGGGCACACCGCTGATCGGTATGGCCTATCTGACCGCCTATGAAGCCACCGGCGACCCATACTATCTGGATGCAGCACGCGAAACCGCCTATGCGCTGGTGAAAGGGCAATACTGCTCCGGAGGCTGGGATTACATCATCGAGTTCGATCCGGCCAAGCGCAAACAGTATCCTTATCGCGCCGACGGCGGCTGTGAGGGGGCGTTCGCTGCCGGCGGCCCGGTGACGACTCTGGATGACAACATCACTCAGGGCGCCATCCGTCTGCTCATGCGCGTGGATCGGGAGTTGCGGTTCCAGGATCCGAAGATCCGCGACGCGGCTCGCTTTGCACTGGACAGCCTCGTGAAAGCTCAGTATCCCAACGGCGCCTGGCCGCAGCGCTACAACCGCTTCCCCGACCCGGAACGATTTCCGGTACGGCGTGCCAGCTACCCCGAGTCGTGGGTGCGAGCGTGGCCCGGAGCAAACTTTCAGGGCCACTACACGTTTAACGACAACTCGATTGTCGACGTGATTGATTTGATGCTCGAGGCTGCCCGAATCTACAATGATGCACGGTACACCGCGGCGGCCGAAAAGGGCGGGGAGTTCATCCTCCTGGCGCAGATGCCGGATCCCCAACCGGGATGGGCGCAGCAGTACGACCAGGACATGCATCCGGCCTGGGCGCGACGGTTCGAGCCTCCCTCCATCACCGGAGGCGAATCACAAAGCGTGATGCAGATCCTGATGGTCCTCTATCGGGAGACAGGGAAGAAAAAGTATTTGGAACCGCTGCCGCGCGCGCTGGATTATTACCGCCGCTCGGCGCTGCCGGCAACGGGCCAACCGTCAGAGCAACGGGCCAGAGCCTGCCCGGCCGGGACGACCTGCATGGCGCGTTTTTACGAGCTGAAGACCAATCGGCCTCTATATATCACCAAAGGCACGCGAGTCCGCGCGGCGAGCCAGCCTGAAGTCATCGTGGACGGCTATCAGCTCAGCTACAGCGATGAGTCCGTGATCACCCATTACGGCGTCCTGGTGAATGGGGATCGCCTTAAGACGATCGCCGCTGAATACGACCGCCTGGCCAAGGCAGATCCGTCTCAATCGCGGCGCCCTGACCGGCTGCGCGGACTGTCTCCCTGGACCGGCGGCTTGACGCCGGTTGGCTCGGGTGAGACCGCGCGCCGAAGGCCAGGATCCGCAACCGATCCTGCCTCCCGCGTGGAAGCCATCCTCTTGAGCATGGACGAGCGCGGATCCTGGGTGGAGGATGGCAACATCGGGAGGGCAGACCGCCTCGTTTCCGTTTTCGCCGCCAAAGACATGGTGGTCGCGCTGGGAAACCAGACGTTGCCCATCAAGGAAAACGATACCCTGCAGGTTTTCCAGGGCCGCGACGAGCCGAAGCGGCGCATTATCCGATCGCAAACCTTTGCCGGAAATATCGAGGCGTTGAGCGCCTACCTGGTGGCGATGAAACGCTAGACAAACCGGCGAAATCTGTCCCCCTCAGAAAACCTCCAGACCAAGCGCTTCCTCAAAAGTCACACAACAGGCATTCGCCTGGCTCTTGTGTGATCGAGATTGTCTTGCCGGCGACGACGATGGAGCCGCTTCTGCGGATCACCAGGGGGTTCGTTAAAGTTTTGACTGTGACCGTACCTGATCCCTTTCCGTGACTCGAGGGGCTTAGCGTGACCCACGGCAGGCTCTCTGCTACAGTCCAGTCACAATGTGACGGCGTGGACACATGCACGGTATACGTGCCGGCAAGCGATGACACAGTAAGCTTTGAGGGCGAGACGCTCATCGTGCAGTCTCCCGCTGCCTGGATCACTTTTACACTGACGCTCCTGGAGAATGGCGTCAAGGCGACATTGACGTTTGCTGTTCGGGTGGGAGCCAGCGGCGGTGTAAGGCCGCCGATCAGTGACGTAGCGGCGAAAGTCGCGACTAGCTGGCCATCGTTGGGGGCGATCGAGAGGCGGATCGTGCCGTTACCCTGGCCGGAAGAACCGGATGTGATTCCAAGCCACCACCCATCATCGCTTGCGCTCCAGGTTCTGTCGGCCTGCGTCCATACGTTGACGGTGAACACGCCCCCCTCCTTGTAAACGTACAACTCGGCCGGCCCGGCAGAGATTCCGTACATCGCTTTTACGCCGTTGATGTCGCCCGCCGACAGGCTCGTCCTCTGCCCCACGACTACACCGGTTGGCACATCGACCTTCGCTTCAATTGTCGGCTTGCCGTTCTTGGAGAACCCCAGGAAGGGGTAGTGCATGATGGAGCCGAAATCGTAGGGTCCAAGATCGGTGTTGGCCGAACCGGTCCGCTGCTCGAAGTTGTGGTCCTTGCCGTCTTCGATGTTGTCCCACAAAATGCGAACGAACGAGTTGCGGTCTTCGCGAGCCACTTCATGCTGCAGGCCGACGGCATGGCCGATCTCGTGCCTGACATTGCCCGTCGTGCAGGATGTCGCGAGTTCTATCTTTTGTGCGCCACCTTTCCGCCCCACGCCTGACTGGCAGACGTTGGCCGCTGCCTCGAACACCACGAAGTCACTTTGCGTGGTTCTCGGGACAAAACTGAGGAAGCCATCGAGCATCTGTTGCCAGTGGGTCAATGCGGCCGTCACGCGGGCGTCGTCGACCGAAACGCCGTTCATAACAACTTTGATTCTGTTCTCGAATGGCACGACGCCTCCCGGCCAGCGTCCCGAACTCTCTGTTCGGGCGATGGAGAATCGTTGATTATCCTTGCGGCCACTGCCGGGTCCAAACACCTCGGATTCAGTTCCGAGGATGATGTCTCCCTCCAGAATGACAAGGCCATCCATCATTTCAACCGTTCGCGGGCGGCCATCAATTTCGAGCCGTTGCAATCGGCGAAGCGGCGGCTTCCGTTCCTCTGGCATTTCGAAAAGGCTTGCGTCATTGGACGCACGCAGATCGGCGAACGTGAAGGCGTCTATGGAAGCCACCCGCGCGATCTGAAAGGGCCATGCGCCGCCGTCCATGCCTTGCAGCTCCACGACTGCCTCAATGCCGGGGATGATTTTCGACCGGAACGAGCCATCCGCTAGAGGGCCGGATGCCTCATATGGGCCGAAGACGCTCGTGACTGCGCCCTCGGCATCCAGGCCGTACAGGAACATTCGGGCTCCCGCCGGCATGCGGACTTGCTCAAAATAGAGGCGGAGGGCGGCCGCCCCTGGCGTACTGAAGCGCAGCAACCCGACATCAGATCCTTCTTGGCTCTGAGGAAGCGGATCCGGCTTGAAGAGCTGGCCTGTTTCGCCTTGGGCTTCCTCAGGCTCTGCCGGCTCTGCGGCCACGACGAGCGGCGCCAGTGTGAGCCTAGTGCTTCCTGGCCCCTTTATGGGTGCGGTCGCACCAGCTTGAACCTGGTGGCTATTCGGTTGGATTTGTGACCGCCCACTCGAAGCAGTCAGAAGACACACCAGTACGGACGCACTGATGGTATTGGTCAAGCATTGTCGTCTCATTGAAACCTCCGGTTTTGCTTACCGCTGGATATGCATCCGGCGGTTCTGATCGGGAGTATGCAATGAAGCGCTGGTGAAGTCGTCAAGAACTAGTGAATGTATTGTGAAATCGAATGCTCCGGGATTGAGTCGCGCCTCAACCAGCGGTTAACCAGTCAGACGACTGCTTACGCCAGCTTCCTTCGAAACCCCGGCCGATCCAAGACTTCCTTGTTCACCACCGTCCCCGGCGCCTCCCCACGACGGAACGCCAGGACTGCGTCGCACGCCTCCAGTCCATTGTTCCTCATGAGCTCCCCCGTCCATGCCATAGCATGCGGAGCCACAATAGCGTTATCCAGCGAGAACAGTGGATCATCGTTCGGTGGGGGCTCGACGGGGAACACGTCGATCCCTGCACCGGCGATCCAGTTCTCGCGCAGCGCCTTTACCAGCGCTTCGTGCTGAACAATGGGTCCGCGGGCTGTGTTGATGAAGTAGGCGGTGGGCTTCATCAGCCGGAAGTGCCGCTCCTCGACCAGTCCTTTGGTCGACGCGTTCAGCAGCGTATTCACCGCGACGTAATCCGACTCGCGGAACACCGTATCCATGTCGACCATCTCGACGCCCAGGTGCCTCACCTGGTCCTGCGTGACATACGGGTCGCACGCGATTAACCGGCCGAACTGAAACGACTGCGCCGCACGGAACATCTCCTGCCCGATATTGCCGCAGCCCACCGAACCCAGCGTGCGGCCCTCGATTGCAACTCCGAGCCTAGGGAGATCGCCGCGCCACTTCCCCGCGCGCGCGATCCGGTCCTGCAGAAGCAGGTTCTTCGAGAGCGCGAACACGAACGTGAAAATCGCCTCCGCCACGGGCCGCTTCACGGAGTTCGGCGTGATGGTCAAAGCGACGTCGTGCCGGGTGAGCGCGGAGGTATCGATGCGGTCGTAACCGACACCCCAGCGCGCCACCACGATCAGCCGCTCGACGCGCTCGAGGCTGGTCTCGTCGATCTTGGTCGCCAGCGCGAACAACGCGTCCAGTTGCCTCAAGTCTTCGGGCAGAGCGTGCTTGTCCGGACGCTCCGGCAATGGAACTACTTCGATGTCGGGAAGCGCGGCGAGGCGGTCGCGGACCACACCCTCCAGATGCTCCCGGGCTTCGGTGTAAAAGTCGGCGGAAGCGCCGATACGGAAGAGATTACTCATAGTGACTTTGCGGATGCCAGATAGACCGCATTGAGCAGGAGCTTGAATGTTCCCGCCGATTGCGCGCGAAACTGCGGCCGGAACCCGAACAAGACGACGCGGCCTTTGCCGTGCCGGGCTTCGAGCAAAATGTGCTTTCCGGAAACGGTGCGCTCGCCGGAAAGCCACCCGCTCGCCAGCAGGTTCGCTGAGGCGTATTGGGCAATCGACTTCACTTCGCGGTCGTCTTTGTTGAACTCTTTCATCAGCGAGATGTCCCATGCCTGGCCGCCGGTAGTGAACGCATAAGCTTCTTTCGGCATCCCGAAAGCGAGTGGGTGCGTGTTGTCGACCGTGATGCGGATAATCGACCCCGGGCTATAGTAGCCGTTGCCGCTCTCGGAAGAGGTGATCAGCGGCCGGACGGGCAAAGGGAAATTCGAGACCGGGAGTGCGGCGGCCTCATCGAGCGCCACAAGAGTGCCGCCGTTGCGAACGAATTCTTCGAGAGTTGCGAGGCCGCCCAGTCCGATGCCACCGGTATACTCAGGCCGCTGGAGACCTTGGGCGTCTGCAGCGGAACGGCCACGGCCCGTGGGCTCTCCGGGGCGCGTGCCATGCAGAATCGAGGAGCTCGACTGCGAGGCGAGAATCAGTGCATCGAAGCGGGACGAAATCCTGGTGGCGGTGAAGTCTTCGTTCCGGAGGGCAGTGTGGGGGATTCGGTACTGATCGAGCAAGTACTGCGTCCAGCCAGAGTCCATGTTCGCGGTGTGGGGTTCGTACACCGCGACTCTGGGTTTGTGCAGTTCGTAAGGCGCCCGCGCGAAGCCTACGTCTCCTTCGACGAGAGCTTCCCCGGTCGACGACCAGCGAACTCGCTTTCCACCCGCGAGCAGATCGGCGAGCGCAACGAAGGAGGAGTTTTCGCGATGATTACGAGACGGTCTCGGCATTTGAATCGAGCCTTCGGATTCCAGACTCGCTTCGAACACTCCGTCGACGCGATCCACGACTACGCCCATATTCATGGAAAGCGTCCAGCCCGCGACGTCGTAAGGTCGCTTCGTCGGGCCCGTTGTGCCCGAGCGGATTTCCGGATACTTCTGCGGCTCGAGCAGGTCCATCAGGTAAGCGCGGAACGGTTGACCAGCCAGAAGTACGTGCGTACCGGCCGGATAAGATTTTCCGTATGCGCGGAAAGGCACTCGTGCTCGTTTCACCTCAATGCCGGCCCATTGAAAACGGCGGAGCATGTCGATAGCGGCGGAACCGTCCCATTGTTCCGGTGAGACCACGTAGGCATATGGCTTGCCGCCGTTGCCTGCTTCCATGTTGGCGCGGGCGAGACTCCAGGCTTTGAAGAGAAAGTGCTCCCGACGCGTGGAGGCGATGTCGAGAATGGCGAAGTCGGCCGTCAGCATGTAATCGATGGCGTCCCGCACTCCCCACCTCCCGCCAAGCCAGGGACGTTGGTAAAAAATGCTCGGTTCTTTTGTGGGAATGCCGTTAGCAAATCGATCGGGAAGTTCGCTGAGCTTGTAATGGCCGGGTGTGGCGTAGCTGTACAGGGCGGTCTCGGTCAGAATGCCGTGCATGTTGTGGAACGCCGGGACCGATCGAAGGCCGCCGTTCCACCATGCATCGTAGCCGTGATAGGACAGTATGCCGGGCTTGTTCTCGCGCGCGAAGCGCTCTTTCATCGCCGCGCCGATCAGATGGATGCCTTCCATTACCGGCGCCGGGATGTGCGGGTTCAATGGTTCCGCATACGGCGGAACGAAAATGCGCGCCGGAAACGCCGGTTGCTGATGCTGGTTGTAGACGATCTGCGGGAACCATTCCTGAAAAAGCTGCCGCGTCACATGCCGCGTCTCATCGAGATTCAGCATGAACCAGTCGCGGTTGTTATCGTGGCCCGCGTACTTGTGATAGAGATGCGGGAGCGGAGCGAGCTCGTAAGGCGTGCCCACGTTCCTGCGATACCAGTGGACGATCCAGTCGAGCCCGTCGGGATTGATCACGGGGACCTGCAGCAGGATCACGCTATCCCGGATGCGGCGCGTTTCTTCGTCTTCCGCGGTGATCATGCGATAGGCAAGATGGAACGAGTGCTGCACTGGCGCCACTTCGGAGGCGTGCAGTCCGGAGTCAATCCACACGATTGCTTTGCCCTCGCGCGCGAGCCGCTGCGCCTCTTCTACCGGAGGCAGACCGAGCGCGAGGCGGCGGCTGATATCGCGCCAGCGCTCCAGTTGACGAAGGTTTTCCTCGGACGAAAGAAACGCGATGTACATCGGCTTGCCGAGCGCGCTCTTGCCGAACTCGACGAGCTTGATTCGGCCGGAGGCAGCCGTGAGTTTTTGGAAGTAGGAGACGACGTCGCGGTAGTCGGCTAGTTTGTAGTCATCGCCTGGCGTGTAGCCGAGATGTTCCGTGGGAGTTGGGACGGGGGCCGCGGCAGCAAGAGCCGTGAGGACAAGGGTCGCGAAACTCCGGGCGAGACAGAGCACAATGGCACAATGATACTATGCCTCGGACCTTGCATCGCGCGCCAGGTGGACGTTTTCGCGCCGGATTAGTGCAGATGAGTTGTTCTCCGGACCCCAATGAGAATCTCGAGAAAGCGGTCGCCAAAGTGAAGCAGGCGGCGCGCCGTGGGGCACAGATTATTTGCCTGCAGGAGCTGTTCCGGTCACAGTATTTCTGCCAGGTGGAGGACTATCGGCTGCACGATCTGGCCGAGCCCCTGCCGGGTCCGTCGACCGATGCTTTTGCCAAAGTGGCGGCCGAGCATCAGGTGGTGGTGGTTGTCCCGCTATTCGAGAAGCGGGCGAGCGGTGTCCATCACAACAGCGCGGCGGTGATTGACGCCGATGGATCGATCGCCGGACTCTACCGGAAAATGCACATTCCCGACGATCCCTTGTACTACGAAAAGTATTACTTCACGCCCGGGGATCTCGGGTTCCGCGTGTTCGAGACGCGGTACGCGCGAGTTGGCGTCCTGATCTGTTGGGACCAGTGGTATCCGGAAGGAGCTCGCATCACAGCATTACAAGGCGCTGACATCCTCTTCTATCCAACGGCTATCGGATGGCACCCGAAGGAGAAATCGACCGAGGGGAAGCGACAGCGCGAAGCCTGGATGACGATCCAACGGTCGCACGCAATCGCCAATGGAGTGTATGTTGCAGTACCAAATCGTGTCGGGTTTGAGAAGCCGGTTCCCAAAGGCGATGGCATACAGTTCTGGGGAACATCGTTCGTCTGCGATCCTCTGGGCCAGGTGGTGAAACAGGCATCGACCGACCGCGAACAAATCCTTGTGGCGGACTGCGACCCGGCGCAGATCGAGTATGTGCGCCGCAACTGGCCGTTCCTCCGGGACCGGCGCATCGATGCGTATGGAGGAATCGTCGCGCGGTGGCTCGGGCGTTGACGAAGTACAGAATGCCCGCCGAATGGGAGCCACACGAGGCCACGTGGCTTGCATGGCCTCACGAGACGAGCGACTGGCCCGGCAAGTTCGCGCCCATCCCATGGGTGTATGGAGAGATGGCGCGCTATCTGACGCAAGTCGAGCGGGTGCGTTTGCTCGTTCCAAGCCCCGACGCTCAGGCCGCCGCGGAGAAGGTCTTTCGCAAGTCCGGTGCGAACATGGCTGCGGTGGACTTCTATATCTGCCCGACGGATCGTTGCTGGACTCGCGACTACTGTCCGATCTTCGTGCGGGACCAGCGCGATCGCGTGATGATCGGTAACTGGAAGTTCAACGGCTGGGCGAAGTACGCCAATCATAAGCGCGACAATGCCGTACCCGATTTCATCAGCCGCCGGTTGCGCATGACGCAGGTGAAGCTCGATGTGGTGCTCGAGGGGGGGAGCATCGATGTGAACGGTCGTGGCGCGATGCTCACGACCGAGGAGTGTCTGCTCAGTCCGGTGCAGGCGCGCAACCCGGGAATGTCGCGGGAGCAGTGGGAGGCGGTGTTCGCCCGGTATCTCGGGGTACACAGCGTGTTATGGCTCGGCCGCGGGATCGCAGGTGACGATACCCATGGACACGTCGATGACATCGCGCGATTCACCGATGAACGAACCGTCGTCACGGTCATCGAGCGCGAGAAGGGTGATGAGAACCATGAGCCGCTACGCGAGAATCTGACGCGGCTTCGCAGGGTGCTGGATCGCGTTGTGACGCTCCCGCTGCCCGAGCCGGTGTGGTTTGCCGGCCAGCGTTTGCCGGCCAGCTACGCGAACTTCTACATCGCCAACGGACTGGTGCTGGCGCCGGTGTTCAATGATCCGAACGATC